>ERZ1643246.4010-NODE-4010-length-12054-cov-6.231186_pt1 | contig 12054 bp, 8 predicted proteins | sample MGYA00579265_ERZ1643246 | MGnify/ENA primary metagenome ERZ1643246 (study PRJEB29033, sample SAMEA4952261) | chicken gut metagenome | biome: Broiler Chicken; feature: Gastrointestinal Tract; material: Caecum | place: Ireland | collected 2018 | study: Broiler...
CACCCACGCCGACGAACATTTCCACGAAGTCGGAACCCGAAATGGAGAAGAACGGAACGTTCGCCTCGCCCGCGACTGCCTTCGCGAACAGCGTTTTACCCGTGCCCGGAGGGCCTACGAGCAGCACGCCCTTCGGGATGCGCGCGCCGAGGTCGGAGAACTTGCGGGGGCTTTTGAGGAACTCGACCACTTCGGCAAGCTCCTGCTTCTCCTCCTCCGCACCCGCCACGTCGGAGAACCGCACTTTGATGTTTGAATTGACGCGGGCCTTGGTCTTGGCAAAGCTCATCGCCTTGCTTCCCCCGCCCTGCGTCTGCCGGATCAGCAGCCAGAACACCACGCACACCAGTATGATACCGACGAGCGGGATGAGGTAGTTCATAAAACTGCCCGCATTCGGGTCGGTGAACGACACGCTTACGGCGTTGCCGCGGCTTTCGATCGCCTGGTTGAACATCTCCTGCAACGGGTCGCCGCTGCGCGGGCCGGGAGCCTGGTAGCGGGCGTGCGTTTCATTATCCTCGCCCGTATAGACGTAGCCGTTGATTTGCACCCTGTCGATTTCCCCGTCCTCTATCATCTGACAGAATTCGGTAAAATTGACACTTTTCGGTGCATTCAGCGTGCTGGTCAGTACGATCGACAAGACCAGTACCAACACCACGGCGACAATGCACCAGATCAGTATTTTCGAAGATTTACTCATTCAGCTTCTCCTTGAAAGCATTTTTGTTTTTTTATTTATAACCGTTTATAACCGATTCCCGATTTTTATCTGTTTATCGTCGGAAGGCTCCGGCGCAACCGTATTTCCACAGTCGCTGCCCGGGTTTCCTCTGGAACGGGATAATTCCCGCTTCGCCCGCCGCTCTGTTGCCGCTTGCCGAGCCTAAAAGCTGCCGCTGTTCTGCCCGGGTTTCCTCTGGAACGGGACGATTCCCGCTCTGCCCGCCGCTCTGTTGCCGTTTGCCGAGCCTCGAAGCTGCCGCTGTTCCGCCCGAGCTTCCTTTGGAACGGGACGATTCCCGCTCTGCCGCCGCTCTGTTGCCGTTTGCCGAGCCTAAAAGCTGCCGCTGTTCTGCCCGGGTTTCCTCTGGAACGGAACAGCTGCCCTTGCTTCTATACCTTATTATTATAATATAGCAAAATTCTTATATGGAAAGGAATCCCTGCAAAAAAACAGTATTGCCATTTTTCTGCCATGTAATGCGGGAGTTTCTCTCTTCCTTCTTTTTTCCGCTCCGCATTTCAAGTCCGTTACTCCAGATTCCTCTGAAATTGCAGCCGTCGAAAAACATCTCGCTCGCAGCGGGTTAGTCCGATTCCGCCCCGCCGATCCCCCCGCAGATGCAGTCCGCGCGAGACATTTCGTCGGAGTGCGGTCTGCAACGTAGAGCAACTCTCCGAAGAAAAGCGCCGGCGCTTTACCCCGTGCAGACACTTCGGCGCCGGCTCTTTAACAGACCGGCACGTTTCCAGCGCCCCGTCAATTTTGTATGCGCCAATTTGTTCACTCGCAAGACAGTTCGTGGCGCTCTTTATTCCGCAACAGCAACTTTTCTGCCCAATGCCGCATTGTTTCCGCAAGCAGGCAAATTTGTACTGTTCCACACGATTTATCAGACCGACCCGCTTATCCGCTCCCGGTAATTTTGACGATCCCGCTCCTTTTAAATCCCGGAAACGGGGTCGCGGCTTTAACCGATGCATTTATCCATCAGAGGCTGTCCGTCAGCGGAGCGTCCGCCCCTACGACACAGCCGATACTGCAGGAAAACTATCTACTCGGGAAGACCTTCCGCCTGCCATACCCGCAACGGGTTTGATCGGGTTTATCGAATCCTCCAACAACTTTTCAGCAGACTTTCTACGGCATCTCAACTTCCGCAACCGCCGGGGCAAAAGGCATTGCATCCCCTTCCGTCCGAGCAAAACGCACCAAAACGTCATTTCACTGAAAATGAACGCCCTGACATTTTAAACAGAACGGTTCCTTGCCCAGTATACCGCACAAACGTACGGCAAGCCGCAAAAAATCCGTCCGCACACCGCCGCAAGCAATCTCTCTCGTTTCGTAAACAAACGATCCCTCCGCCTTTACATGCGGTATGCAATCACTTTACTGTCGCACCGTTCTGAAAAGTGCGGGCAAGCACGCAGCCGGGCAAGGAAGTCCGGCGCCAGCCGCTGCAGTCTTTCGGCAAGTCGCCCCGTCGGAATTCAGCAAAAACGATGAATTAAATTCTTTTTTGCGATACGCGCTTCAGCAGCAGTTATTCTTAAACGCTGCGCCCTATATATGCGCCGCGCAAATTCAAAGCGCCAATGCCGTTGATCACAAAATCCCTTCAGCCAGTCCGTGTCAAACCGTTTACAATTCATAGCATTAGCTACATGCGCCGCTAAAACAATGGCGCAACGACACTTTACGAGCCAAAAACAAATCGTATCAATGAACCCGGACACCGGCTGCAATTCCTCTGCAGTTTAGCGTCCTTCGTTCACGCCGTTATAGAATCCTGCATGGTACTATCATACCATAAAGCGAAAAAAAAGACAACAAATCCTTTGTCATTTCTTCAAAAAACAGAAATTTTTATCACATTACCATAATTTTTCACAAAAAAATGCTTTGCGCTATAAGATTTTTGCCTAAAATCCCCTCTTAAAATGTTTCATATGAAACTTTTTGCCGGAAACATATGTTTCACGTGAAACATTTATCTATCGTTAAATTTAGCACGCGCCTATATTAATCTTATATCAAAAAGACCGATGCACGCTGTTAATGTTTCATATGAAACATTAACAGCGTTTTGTGTGAAATCAACCCACGAAAACATTTGCGTCAAATTATCATCGGTTGATAACGCATAATATCGTATTGCTCATCAACTATATAATGACGCGCGCGCTTATATTTGAGAATTCATACGCACACGAATTATAAATCATCTGCGTAAAACCATCACAAATTTATGATGCACTTTGCAAACAATTCGAAATCAGGCGGTCTCGCTGTATTGCGTTCACGATTAAATAACTTTCATTTTGCTTCTATGAAAGACGCTGTTTTTTACCTTTGTTGAGCAATTTACGCACATTAAGTGGATAAATCGTGCAAATCTTTGCTGGTTGTTATTTGCATACTTATCCACACAATGTGCATAAGTATATTTTTGCGCAAAAGGCGATATGAAGATATTGCGTATGCTTATATTTATTTGCGTAAAGTATAATATTAGCGTCATAACGCATATCAAATTTTTATACGCAAACTCTCAAATAAATGTATTATGCGCCGAATAAATTTATAATGGCGCATAATTAACGGAATCGATGTTTCATATGAAACATCGATTTTGCAACCAAAAAACTAGCATAAACCAGACATATTTTCCGCTTTCAAGAGAGTGAACCTGCCCTCTCGTGAGCAATTTCTGTATAATACTACATCCTGATAAGAAAAAATGATAAAAAAAAGGCAGATTTTTGCAAAAAATAACAGACTTTTGGTCGGCAATTTTTGCTTTTTCAAAAATTATTCTGTCTGAAATCGTCTGAGAGGGTTTTTTAAAATCGCAATTTGACCCAAAAACGGCATTTTTTGCTTAAAAATGGTATAGCGCGGCAATAAAAAAGGCAAAAATTCACCGTATTTATGCCTTTTTTAAACTGTTCTGAAATCGGGTAAAAACGGCAAAAAATATGTGATTTTTATAGAAATTACAGTGATTTTTCGATATACGCATACACTTTTGCAGGAAATCGTACTTAAATTCGTCTTGCCGGTCTTGCAGATCGGTGGAATTGAGTACAGTCTTTCGGTATAACCGAGTATACGCAATCGCTTCTTGTAAATACGCAACGGCAGAACAGCAATCATTCAAAAAGCGTATAAATGCACTTGTTTCTGCTTGGCAATGCCAGCCTGCGCCAGAATCATAACTCTTTTGCGCCATATCATTTTTTTATAATAAAAACTTGCGCATGCAGATATCTGCTTAAAATAGGGGATGCACTATGCAATACGACCATTTGAAACCACTTCCAGGCATGCAAACGCATTAAAAAGATAAAGCGCATATCGGTAAAATTTATTATAGCGCAATATTGAATATTATGCGCAAAAAAGCGCTGTAATATTAGGCGCAAAAAACCATGATAGCGCATTCATGCGCTATCATGCCGATTTCAAAAAAACAAGTTCACTTCTGCCGCGCGCAGCATCGTTGCAGCCATATTGCAGCTACACTATGGCACGAAATATATACCGAAACATGTATGCCCGATGAAGCAGCTACAGTTAAGGCGGGAGCGATGCCTTAGGCAGTATATGCCCATTTTGCGAATGCGCATACGAACCGGCAAAACCCGCCGGCAAAACGTTTTTTCTCCCATACGCATACTTTTTCGAATAAGCGCCGATTATGCGCCCCTGTGAAATACCGGCGCTGCAGCGCTATACCACGTTTAATTTTTTATAAATGAATCAGTGCGCAAAAATCTATACTAACTTTTAATCATTTCGATCTGTCGATAGAACCCGCTTCGGGGCGGCAGCAGGCAGACGACGCCGGTTTCCTCTTTCCAAATCCACGCAACGGAAAATATCGGAAGCATTTTATCACGCGTTTTTTCACCAAAAAACATCCGGCATACAGAAAATTGCCTCGCTTATATGGGGCGGGCAATGCTGCTTATCGCTTTGTCGATCTTTGCTCCCCAAAGGACAGCCGATGCGGCAGCTTTAAAGATGCAATCCAATTACCGACCAAAGAATTTCGAGAGGATAGACAGTCGTTCTCCCGCGCATTACGGCTTGCATCGGTTTGCCGCAGGCAATAGGTTGTCCGAAAGATTCCTTACAGGCTTTTCTGCGCCGATCGCGAAAAGGGCGCATACGTTTTTTTTCTGCGCCTTCCCGCTCATATCGCGGATTATTTGTTTTCCCATGCAAATCCTGCAGCCCTGCATACCCGACATATTTTCGCAACAGGGGATTCCGACGTGCCGCCAAATACCCGATGCCCGCAATTTTCCGAAGAAAAGCGCCTCAAAACATTTTGACCGCCTCACCGGTATCAGTAATGCGCGGCGGCTTCTCTTTTCTGCTCGCCTGAATCGCTGTCTGCTTTATTTCGTTCCTCGTTCCCGCACGCAAAATTTTTTCTCGTCCGCTAAAAAGCAATATGCCCGTATAAGCCGGACAATTTTGGTCAAAAATCAAAACCAATCAACCAATACGGAGCAGCAGATGGAATTTTCATTCAACGTATTCAACAAACTTGCCCCGACGGGCATCGTTATGGCTCTTGACCAAATTCTCCGCGCCGGGCGCCCGCCCGTCGTTCTCTGCATCGGCAGCGATCTCGCCATCGGCGACAGTCTCGGCCCCATTTGCGGCACACAGCTGGAGGAAAAGAAGGGGAACGGCATATTCGTCTACGGCACGCTCAAACGCACCGTAACAGCAAAAGAAGTCCGCTATATGAACGACTTTCTCCGCGATACGCACCCGCAAAGCCCCGTAATTGCCGTCGACGCGGCAGTAGGGGATGCGGGCGATATAGGACTTATCAAAGTTACTTCCTGCGGAATACGCCCCGGTTTAGGAGCCAATAAACGGCTCGGCAAAGTCGGCGACGTGGGAATTATGGGCATCGTTGCAGAAAAGTCGGTATTCAATTATTCGCTTCTGAACCTGACGCGGCTCAACCTCGTATATAGGATGGCATCCCTGATCTCCGATGCCCTTGCAGACTATACGGCGAAATTCTCGGCAGGCGAACTGGCCGGCTGAACATCTCCCGGAATCCGATGGTTATAAAGCAATGCGGTTTCTGCGCCCCGTAGATTTACGGGGCGCAGAAATTTGTGTTGGCGCTTTAGCAAGAATAAACCCCCGGGTTTACCGGGGGGAAGATAAAATAGCTTTAGCAAATTTTATGATTAAAGAAGTTTACCATATAGCTAATGCGATTTTGCTCCTTTATAGCAAGAGGAACCTGTTTTACAGGAGAGCCGTGCGATAGGACGCTATAGTAAAAGCGATACCCGTTAACGGGTTGGCTGGTAGTTTACCCTTTTAGGGTATATGCAAACCACCTGTTGAACCGGTGGTTTTGACTTTGTTTATCCGAAAGCAATTCTGCTTCGGCTTGCCTGACTTTGCGGATAACCTGACGGCAGCTTTTAGCTCTTTATCCGCTCGCTCTGCGCGTGGTTGCCTTAAACAATGTAAATGCCGATGCATTGCAATCTGTCTGTTTTGACTTTGATACAAAGAGCGGGCAGGGTCTGGTGACAGACCCTGCCCGCTCTCTTCCTTTATTCTTCCCGACCGACGAATCCCGTCGTTTCCTGCCGGAATCGTCTGCCGTCTTCCGCGTTCGCAAAATACATTCCCGCGGCAATCCCGCCGAACAGCGCCAGCACAAAAATACCCGTCAGCAAAAACCCTCTGCGAATTTCTCCCCGGCAGCGGTTGTAGCTCTCCAACGTGATCACGGGATCGCCTGCAACGCTCAATTCCACGACCTCCGCCGCTTCGCCGTTCCCGAATGCCTCTGCGTCACGGCTGCGTATGCGGAAACGGATCGGCTGCTGCCCGCGGATCGCTTCCAATGCCGAAGGATCTTCCGCGCTTTCGGGGAACAGCACCATAAGCACCGCACTCTTTTCCGACAGCCGTATCCGGAACACGCCGCCCTCCGCGTCGGGGATCGCATATCCCGCATCCTTCACAACGTCGGCGAATTCCTGCGTCTTCCCTTCGTCGATGTCCGAATTTATCGCCGCGCCCATCAGAGCAATCAGAAAATACAGCGCGGCAAGCGCCGTAAACACGACCCCGCATACCAAAAAACGGACTCTTCTTTTCTGCTGCATCTTTTTCTCTTTCCCTGCCGTCAGGCACAAAAAACCGCACACGTTCGCGCGATTTACGCCCATTTCCCTTCAATTCAGCGTTCGACGCGCGTACCGCAGTAGGGGCAGCGGGGGTCTTCTCCCGCCTTGTAATCGAACTTTGCGCCGCAGGAGGGGCAAACAGCGCCGTGTTCGCGCTCGCGCAGGGCGCGGTTTTCGTTGAGCACCAGCCCGTCCGCCTCCCGCTTGTACCCAACGAGGTAACGCTTATTGAAGCAGGTATCGATGCGGTTGCGCACTTCCTTTTCCGACAACCCCAGCTGCGAAGCAAGTTCGCGCACCGTGTAAATGTTCTCCTCCTCGACCGCCTGCACCAGCCGGTACAGCGACCGCTTGTTCCCGTAGCCGACCCACGCGACCGGGCAGCCGTAAAAGCCGACGACCATCAGCACAATGCCCACTGCCCACACCGCCGCGACGCCGAACCCCAGCCCGACGCCGAGCATCGCCCCGCCGACCGGCAGACAGAAAGTTAATATCAACGAGAGCGCCAACGCCGAGCGCAGCGCCTTCCGAATCGGATCCATACACCTTCCTCCCCGCAAAAGTTTCCGCTTTTAGTATATGGCAAAATGCGCGCAATGTCAACCGTTTGCCGGAAATTGCGCCCTCTCCGCCGATCTGCGGAAGTGAGCCGCCCTCCCCCTTATACGCACTTTTCGGTTGAACTGTTGACTTTTTTGCGCGCGTGTGATAGTATTATACATAGGGAGGGAACGTTCTCCTCCCGCAATTTCCGATAAGGAAGGTATAAAAATGGCTCTTTTAAAGGTCATCGAGTGGACGGACAACTCGTCCGACACCATCGTCTACAAAGTGGACATGAAGGGGAATCAGATCAACCGCGGCTCGGCGCTGACCGTGCGCGACAGCCAGGTCGCCATCTTTTGCGACAAGGGGCGCATGGCGGACGTATTCCTGCCCGGATTCTATAAGCTGGATACCGACAGCCTGCCCGTCATCACCAAGCTCCTGTCCTGGAAATACGGCTTCGAAACGCCGTACAAATCGGACGTCTACTTCGTCAACACCAAGCAGTTTACGGGGCAGAAGTGGGGTACTTCCAACCCCATCATGATCCGCGACGCCGACTACGGCGCCGTGCGCGTGCGCGGGTTCGGCACTTATTCCTTCCGCGTGAAGGACGCGTTCGTGTTCATGCAGGAACTTTCCGGCACCCATTCCAGCTTTTCCACGCGCGACATCACCGATTACATCCGCAGCATGCTCGTGATGGGAATTTCCGACGCCATCGGCGAGAGCGGCATCCCCGTCCTCGACATGGCGGCAAACCTCATGGAACTGAGCGCAGGCGTCAAACAGTCGCTCGCCTCCCGCTTCGAGGTGATGGGTCTGGAACTGTGCGCCTTCAACTTTGAAAGTTTTTCCCTCCCGCCGGAGCTGGAAAAGGCGCTCGACGAAAGCACGCGCCTGGGCATGATGCGCAAGAACATCGACGTATATACCCGCCTCGCGCAGGCAGACGCGCTCAAAGAGGCGGCGAAAAATCCCGGCATGGCGGGCAGCACGATGGGCGCCGGCATGGGTCTGGGGATGGGCATGCAGATGAGCCAGATGTTCGCGGGTATGAACCAGCCCGTCGCGGGAAGCGGCGAGCAGGGCGGCGCGCAGGCGGGCGGCGGATTCTGCGCCAAATGCGGCGCAAAAATCCCCGCAAAGGCGAAATTCTGCCCCGAGTGCGGTTCGCCCGTGGCGGGCGGCTGCCCCAAGTGCGGCGCAAAGGTGCCTTCGGGCGCAAAATTCTGCCCCGAATGCGGCGCAAAAATAAACTGACGGAGGGGAAAATATGATCACGGCGATCGCAGTATTATCCGTTGCGGCGGGGATTTTCCTCATCGCGGCGGTCGTGTTCGCCTGCCTGTATTTCCGCGAAAAGGGGAAGAACGCGGCGGGAGAACGGTACGCAGACGGGGTAAAGATCTCCGGCGGCGTGCGCTATTCCAAAGACACAGCCGTCTTCGACGCGGACGGCGCGAATATTTCCCTGCAAAAAGGGGACTTTGTGCTTGAAAAAGGCAAAACGTACACGGCGGAAAAGGGCGGTGCGCTGCTCGCGGGCAAGTACACCGTACTCGCGGCGAACAGGGAAAACGACCCCGTCAAACTGCGCATAGGCGGCATCGTGCGCGATTTTGCGCACGGCGATACCATCGTTCTGGCGGATGGCGAAGAGATCTGCGCCGTGTCCCGCACGGCGATCCTGCGCTGAACGGAAGCTCCTTTCCGCATAAATTCCGACGCGTTCGCGCGTTTTTGCAGCGCGGGGCGCGTATCCACAAACTTTCCGAATAAGGAGGAAATCTGAATGAGCAAAAAACTTTTCGTGCGGCTGCTGGTGGCTCTGTCCTTTCTGGCTGCGGCGGTGTTCTTCTTTTTATCCGTGCTTGAAATCGAGCCGTTCACCGAATTTTCCGCGTCTTGGGCGGGCGTCATCTTCGCGGGGGTGAGCGGTCTGGCGCTTCTGTTTGGAGCCATCGGCACCAAAAATTCCACGCAGCTGAAAAAGATGCAGATCTTTTTGAGCGCGGGTCTCCTCGTCGTGGCGCTCGTCTGCTTGATCTTCGCGCTTGCCCTGCCGGAAGACTGGATCCTTCCCCTCATCTTTATCCTGCTCGGCGTAATGCTCGTGCTCTCCGTCCTCATCACGGGCGGCAAAAAGTGGGACGAAGGCGACAACCACAAAGTCGGCTATAAAAACTACTACCAGCGCAAGGCGGAAGAGGAAAAGAACAAAAAGGACGAGGACGGAAACAACTGAACGTATACGATAAAACGAGCCGCTCCATACGGAGCGGCTTTTCGTTTTATTCTTTCCTAATATCGGGCGGGCGTTCTTTACGGGCGCCCGTTTTCCGCTTTTTAATTTTGTTCGTCCTCTCCCTGTGCGGCGGCGAGCGGCTCCGTTTTCCCCGCGCCCGCCTGTACCGCCCGATCTTCCGCCGTTTCCGCCCGGGCGCCGCCCGGCAATGCCGCCCCGCTCCCCGCGGGAACGGGCGCGCCCATGCGCCTGAACTCCTTGCGGCGGGCGAAAATCAGGCACACCGTATGCGCAAGAATGGTCACGATCCAGCTGATGGGGTAGGAAAGGTATAAATTGAACAGGGTGCGGTGCGCGGCGAAAAAGGTGAAAATATACACGATGCGCAGTCCGCACACCCCGCCGACGGAAACGAGCATGGGCAGCACCGAATGCCCGATGCCGCGCATCGACCCGACCAGCACTTCCATAATGCCGCACAGGCAGTAGGTGGTGCAGATGACGGAGATGCGCTCCATGCCGAGGCGGATCACCTCGTCCGACTTTGTGTAGATGGAAAGGAAAAACGTTCCCGCAAAGAATGCCGTAAAGCCGATCGCAAGCCCGATGGCGGTAACGACGAGCAGACTGTCGAGCAGCACCGCGTCGATGTTTTTCTTATTCCGCGCGCCGAAATTCTGCCCCGTAAAGGTCAGGCACGCCTGCGATACGGCGTTCATGCAGGTGTACACGAACCCTTCGATGTTCGCAGCGTCCGCATTGGCGGTGATCGCCGTTTCCCCGAAGGAATTGATGGAGGACTGAATGACCACGTTGGAGAGGGAGAAAATGCACCCCTGCAGCCCCGCGGGCAGACCGATGCGCAGGATATCGCCGAGCGCGTCTTTATACAGCCGCAGGCGGCGCAGACTCACTTTGCAGTGACCCTTCAGCCGCATCAGATGGGTGAGAACGAGCGCCGAAGAAATGACCTGCGCAATGACGGTGCCGAGCGCAACGCCCGCAACGTCCATCTTGCACACGACGACGAAAAAGATGTTCAGCCCCACGTTAGAAACGCCCGCCGCACAGAGAAAAAAGAGGGGGTACTTCGAATCGCCCCGCGCGCGGCACAAAGAGGAGCCGAAGTTGTACAAAAGATTGAAGGGCATCCCGGCGAAATAGATCTGCAAATACAGGGTCGAGAGGGGCAGAACGCTGTCTTGCGGCACATCCATCAGGAGCAGGAGGTTTCGCGCCATCAGCACGCCGAAAACGGCTAAAAACACCCCTCCTATAAGGCTGACGAGGATGGCGGTATGCACAACGCGGTCGAGCCGTTCCTCGTTTTTCGCGCCAATCCACCGCGCCGCCGCCGTACACGCGCCCACCGAAAGACCCAAAAACAGGTTGGTGATGAGGTTGATGAGCGAGCTGGTCGAGCCGACCGCGCCCGCCGAATTGTCGCTCGCGAATTGACCGAGGGTAATGATGTCCGACGCGTTGTACAAAAGCTGCAAAATCCCCGTAGCCATGATGGGCAGGGAAAACAAAAATATTTTGCCCAGAAGGGGGCGGGAACACATATCTATTTCCCGCTTTTTCTTTACATTCTCTCTCATAATGCGCAATTCCCCGCAAAAAAATTTGCGCGCGGCTCCCGCCGCGTTTTGCTACCGTATTATACTACCGCAGGTGCGCAAAGTCAAAGGAAAACCGCGCGGAAAACTGCAATATTTGCAGTAAATTTCCGCGCGGCTCAACTCTATGCCTTCTTTTTCTTTTCAATACTTTTGTTTGCGCATTTTTCCGTCCTTTTTGTGTATGGAAATGCTCCCGTCCTGGTTTTCGGCTAGCTTTTTCGCGTACTCGATCGCCTCCGCCTGCGTCGCAAACAGCTTGATCGCCTTTTCCCCGCCCGCAAACTTTACCTGCCACTTTCCGTCGGGGCGCTTGGCAACGTGGTAGTTGCGCGCGGCGGTCTTTTCCTCTTTCGCGGGTGTCTTCTCCTTTGCAGGGGCGCTCGCCTTTTTATCCGTCTTTGCCGCGGTTTTCGCGGTCTTTTCTTCCTTTGCCATACCCGACCCTCCTTTTTTTTCCATTATAGCACAGCCTTTGCGCCGTTGCAATATCTGCGGCGTTTTTTGCGGAAAAGTTCACCGAATTATCGCGTTCTGCCTGCCGAAAACCATACCAAAAGTCCGCTTTGTCATTTCGACCAAGCGAAGCGCGTGGAGAAATCTCTGTAACGAAATTGACCTTATATGCTTTATCGCCGATGCTTGGGAAAAATCCACTCCAATGACAGCATTTTTCAAGAGATTTCTCAACTGCGCGCGGCTCCGCCTTTCACTCCGTTCGGCTCC
>ERZ1643246.4012-NODE-4012-length-12051-cov-21.555935_pt1 | contig 12051 bp, 12 predicted proteins | sample MGYA00579265_ERZ1643246 | MGnify/ENA primary metagenome ERZ1643246 (study PRJEB29033, sample SAMEA4952261) | chicken gut metagenome | biome: Broiler Chicken; feature: Gastrointestinal Tract; material: Caecum | place: Ireland | collected 2018 | study: Broiler...
CCGCTTCCCGAAGCTCCTACAACTGCTGCAAATTCTTCTTTCCTAATGGTAAGCGATACATTGTCCACTGCTTTAATATAACTTTCTCCATCTCCATACTCTTTTGTAAGAGAAATTGCTTTCACCGCAGCCATTTAATTTCCCCCTCTCCAATCCGTTTCTGCAAGCAGCGGGTATATTCCTGATTTCAGGCCTGCGTTCCAACTGGAAAGCTGTTCCCGGTAAAAACGCTGCTTCTTATAAAACAGGATTTTCCAACAGCGTTACTTTCTGCCTGTCCGCATCCAGCTCCACCCTGCATCCCAAAGGCATGGTCAGCATAGGATGGGTGTGGCAGCAGTCAAATTCTGCCAGGACAGGGATAGGACAGTCTCCCAGTACCTCCTGAAGGATCTGATATGGCTTTCTCCCTGTCTGGCAGTCATCGAACTTCTCGTGTTTGCCCAACAGGATCCCTCCTGCTTTATCGAAAACCCCATTTACTTTCAGAAGAGAAAATGATCTTTCCACCGTAGCTGCGTCTTTCAGTGAGTCCTCGATAAAAAGAATATCTCCTTCTTCTATTTCCGGCATATAGGGACTGCCCCAGAAACCTTCCATAGTATTCAGATTGCCGCCTATGAGCCTTCCCGAGACTTTTCCGGAAGATACGGTTATCATCTGATTTTTATATTTTTCTTTTCCTCTGTCCTGAGTGTCCCAGGGAATAAATTCGTCTGTCCAGAACTCTGGCATAGGAAATTCCCAGGGTATCTCTGCATTTCCCATACAGATATCCTGGAAATACTGCCAGGTAAGGTCTACAAAGGGAGGCAGCTCCCCAAAAGACGCGGCTGCTACCAGACCGTAAAAGGTCACCAGTCCTGTCCTGGCATAAATTCCTAAAAGCAGGGCCGTCACATCAGAATAGCCGATGATGATCTTTGGGTGTTTCGCCAGATACTCATAATCAATATACGGCAGCAGAGAATTGGAATTCATTCCGCCGATAGCCGCCATAATGCACTTTACCGAGTCATCATGGATCAGCCGGTTCAGCTCTTCTGTCCTCTGTACAATAGAACCGGAACGGTAAAAATCCTGTTTTCCCGTAAGGATCCCTTCCTGGAAGACGAATCCCTTTTTCTCTAAATAGGACTTTCCTCTCTGGTATCTTTTCTTAGCCGTTACGGTAGCAGGTGAAGAGGGAGAAAAGACAGCCATCTTGTCTCCCGGTCTCAGTCTTGGCGGTAATATCATAAAATCAGTCCTCCAGATCGTATAATTTGTATAGATCCAGCATAGTGCCGTAGGTCAGTTTCCGTCCCATAAGCTGGCGGTAGGTGGCGGACTTGGTCCTTCCGGCTTCTTTCTGTTTTTCCATCTGCCGTACAATGGACTCATACTCCTGCCTGACGACTCTGTGCATTTTCCGGTAAGCCTCCAGCTCTTTATTCAGACTTTCCAGGTCTTCGGAAACAGCGTTTTCCTTTTCGTTGATTTTTCCTGTTTCTCTTTCCATATCTGCGCTCTTTTCTTTCTCATTATCATTTTTTATACCTGCGGCCCTCAGTATTGCGGCCGCTGTTTCCTCCGGAGTCTGTCCGGAAACATAGATTTTCTCCGTATGTAGTTTTTCGTACAGAGGAAGCCGCCGGATACTCCGCTCCAACACATCTTTTTGACGAAGTCCCTGGCGGATATCTTTTTTCAGTCTCTCTTCCAGACTTTTCTCATCAAGAAGCAGGGAATACAGATGGACTTCTGCATTCCGGCAGTCCAGTCTGGACAGAAGCGTGTCCAGGATCTCCTGTTCATGAAGGACCCAGCAGAAGATCACATGATCGTAAGCTGAACAGGCAAGAAAATTATTCAGCACATGGATAATGTTATCCATTACCATTGCCTTAGTCTCTTCCGTCACCCAAAAAGGTTCCATGTCCCAGCACCAGTCTCCGTCCAGGAAAACGCTGTTTTTCAATTTTTTCTTTAAGATATTGCAGACCGTAGTCTTTCCGGCTCCCATAGTGCCGCCGATCACATAGAGATGTTTTTTCATAGAATGATTGCCCCAAATTATATCAATACTCTCATTTTTCTGTATAAGCATTGCTGATGTAGTGTTTCTAACTCTTTCTGATTTACATAAAATAATTATGGTAAACGTTTTTCGCTTTGTCCAGTAAAAATCGTTTTTGATACTTGATTTTTACATATTTCATGATCCTCTGGAGATATACGGTATCGTAAATTCCTCCTAACTGTTTTTGCTGCTTTTTGATACGACCTTATTTACTTCCATCTTATCCATGATCCCGTGAGCGGTCACCCCCGGATGAGTCACGGAAATCCTGCATACCTGTTCCGCAAACTCCTTTGAAACCTGAAATTTTTTTGCCATGGAAGCCACGGTGGTTCCCTTTTCCAGCTCTTTTAAGATTCCTTTTATCAGCTTTTCCATATCCTTCTGGGAAAGTTCCGGCACTTTTTCCTGTTCCACTCTGGGAAGAATGTCCAACTTTTCTATATGGAAACCTTCTGTCTCTATAGTCAGCACTGCCATAGTCACCGGCTGGTTGAATCTTCTGGGGCCGCAGCTTCCCGGGTTCAGATACTGGACGCCTTCCTGTACATAGGATTCGTATTTATGGGAATGTCCGTAGATCACAAAATCTTTTTTTTCCAGATCTTTGGGAATATGTTTTTTATTATGGACCATATAAAAGCTCCTGCCAAAAAGAGAAAAAGAAAGCTCTTTGGGCAGTTTTTCGGCCCATTCCCTGTCATTATTCCCCCGGACCACATACAGGGAAGGATTGATCCTGCGGATTTCTTCCAGGATCCCGGGAGAATTAATATCTCCTCCATGAACAACTGCGCCGCAGGTCTTTAAAATCTCGGTCACTTCCGGCCGCAAAAGTCCGTGGGTATCGGAGATCACTGCGATCCGTCCTGTTTTTCTTTCCATTTCTTCACATTCCTTTCTGCCTCTCCTAAGAAGGAAAGAGAACCGAAAATGATCACCACATCTTCCGGTTTTGCTTCTTCCAGAGTCTTCTCCACTGCCTGTTCAATACTTTCTGCCGCTTCCACAGAGGGGTTTACACAGGCTACTGCTTCCTTTAACTCTTCTGCCGGAAGGGCTCTGGGATTATCCGGCGTCTGCACTGTTATGATATGGTCTGCCAGAGGCGCTGTGATCTGGATAACCTGTTTATAATCCTTGTCCCGGAATATACCGAAAATATACCGGATATGGCGGCGGGGAAAATAAAGCTTCAGTGAATGCTCCAATTCTCTGGCCGCTCCCGGATTATGGGCTCCGTCCATGATCACTGCCGGCTCTTTGGAGATCAAAGTAAAACGCCCTCTCCAATGAGCCTTCCGAAAACCTGCATAAATATTTTCACGGGAAATTGTATATCCAAGAGTTTTAAGAACCGTCACAGCCTGAAGGGCAAGAGCGGCGTTTGTGATCTGATAGCTTCCTGCCAGAGAAATCTCTACCTGTTCAAAATCTCTCCAGGTAAAACTCTGTTTTTCATACCCGTAATGGATATCCTTCACCTCTTCCATATCCAGGAATTCCAGGGAAGCTCCCTGTTCCTTCGCCTTTTCTTCCAGAACTTTCCCGGCTCCGGCTTCCTGAGGGGCGGATACCGCCTTTGTATGCGGCTTGATGATCCCAGCCTTCTGCGCTGCGATCTCCTCCAGAGTATCTCCCAGAAAGGCCATGTGATCCATACTGATGGGAGCGATCACTTCCATTACCGGCGTCTTAATGATATTGGTGGCGTCCAGGGCTCCGCCAAGACCTGTCTCCAGGACCACCAGATCACATTTTTGCTCCTGAAAATACAGGAAAGAAAGGGCGGTTTCTATTTCAAAAGGCGTGGGGTTTGTAAGGTGATGTTCCTCCATATCCCTGATGGCTTCTGCAATGGCCGTAACGTGTTTCGCCAGAGCTTCTTTTCCGATCCGTTCTCCGTTTACCTGTATACGCTCCCTGTAAGAAAACAACGTAGGTGAAATATATCTTCCTACCCGGTATCCCGCCTCTGTCAGTATGGTTGAAAGATAGGCCAGGACAGAACCCTTTCCGTTGGTTCCTGAAATATGGATAAACTTCAGGCTGTCCTGGGGATTTCCCAGACGCTCCATCAGATGGCGCATATTGTCTAAGCCAAGCACACTTCCGTATTTAGAGGCTTCCTCCAAATATACTCTTGCTTCTTCGTAATTCATGATCTCTCCTATCCGGGGCCTGTAGGTCCCTCTGTAATTCGGAGATTATTATAGCGCTTTTTCCCCTTATCTACAATCGTAATCTTCTGTTCTTGTCTATGTAACAGTATTTTATTGAGGAAACGGTTCGTAGGTACATTTAGAGTAAAGTTGCGGCTCTCCGGACTTTCATAGATAAATGCATCAAAGCCTTTACTGGTCAGCTTATCTCTTAAAAGGCCCTGCATGATTTCCGGGCTTAATGCTCATGTACCATAAAGTAACACAATAGCAAAGATTTATGTCAGCTATCACTATTTTTAAAGTCTTTTTTTCTATTGACTTTAATTTTATTTATGTTATATTGAATATAATTAAAATCAATAAGAAAGGAGAATTGATTTGGAGATAGATAAAATCCCTCAATGGATACTTGCATTAGAGCCAGAGGACGCAGCCTTTCTAAAGAACTTTGTATTGAAATCAGGTTCACTGAAAGAAATTGCGCGTTTGTACGAAGTTTCTTATCCGACGGTCCGGCTTAGACTGGATAAGCTCATTCAAAAAATCGAATTGAGCGACCAAAAGGAGGAAGAGCCGTTTTCAACATTTATCAAAGGGTTGGCGGTTGATTCACGAATTGATTTAGAAACCGCAAAAATAATTATCGAAAAATATAAACAGGAAAAGGAGAAAAAATCATGAATACAGTTATGACGTTGATTGCCGCACTCATTGTTATTATAATTCACATTTGGTTGTGTTATAGAAGCCCTAAATTTTGGTATTTAGGAGGTATCATTCCTCTTTTATGGATTGGTGTGCTGGTATTTCTGTTTTTCAATGGCAAAATCATTTTTGGAGAAGATTGGAAAATAATTATTTTCCCGACGCTTATCTTTTTCCTGTTTTGGATTCAGGGACATCAGACAGCCAAGAAAAAGGAAATTGATAAAATGAAAGCACAGGATATGTAAGCACATGAAAGGAGAATCGGATATGAAAGCGTTGATTAGTTTATTTATAACATTTGCTATATTGGCAGTGCAATTTTATTGTGGAGTACGAAAAAAGAAAGTTTTAGGGGCCGTTATTCCGATTGTCATGACTGCGCTATTTATTACAATAAGCTTTATGGAGAAAACGACAGAGTACGTTATCACAGGAATTATCTGTGTAGTAGCAATTATTATCGTGTGGTTCATAGGATATTTTAAATCCGCAAAATATGAAAAATCTGAAATTGATAAAATGAAAGTAAAAGATATTCAATAAATAGCAAGGCCAGCCGAGCCAGTCAACGGCGCCCGCTTTTGCTGATAGGCAGTCAGGGGCGGCAGCAAGGAGTGCTGCCGCCCCGCACTATTATCAGAGTGGGGGTATTTTCATGACCGAAGATGAAGCCTACAAGGTGTATATCCAGTACACATTCAATGCCTTTTGCAAGGTTGTCATTCGTCACGCCGCTATAGATATAATTTTGAAGCTGTGCCAGAGGTGGGAACGGGAAGTTTCCCTTCAGTATTTTCCATCATCAAGAGATTTTTACTTCTTCTGAACCTTTTTCCATAAGATATACAGATATTTTTCACTATATTCTTTATCCAGTATGAAGTGAAATACAGCAAATTTATTTTCATGTATTACTCCCGCATACTCAGCATTTCCATAGGTGGAGTCTTCAGATTCCTTTCCATAAAGATCCAGGACAAGCCCAGCATACCCGCCAGAAGGAACAGGGGGACTCCTATATACACCAGATTTCCCGTTTTCAGATCCTGCTGTTCCAGAGTCTCCAGATCTTCCTGGGAAGGCTCCTGTTCCTGCCAGGTACTGTATTTCATGCTGTATCCCTGTGTCTCCTCCTGGTCCAGTCCATCCTTTACCCCGGCGTACAGCCCCATACTGATAAAACTGCCGGTCAGAGCAGCAAAAAGGGTAAATATCAGCATACTTCCAAGAAGAGACTTGCGGCACTGGTTCCTGGTCATTCCCAGGGATCTTTCGATAGCCGTGCGTCTTTTCTGCTTCACAATAAAGAAATATACCAGAAGCAGAAGGATCCCGGCAGCACAAAGAAGCCCGGTCACAGCCAGAAGTGCAGCCGTATTTCCAGCAGCCTCCAGTTCTCTTCGCACCTGTTCGTATCCGTTATCATCAAACTGGATTTCCAGGAAATCACTGTTCTCTGTTTTTTGAAAATCCTCCAGAAAATCAGCAGACGACCCGTTTGGGATCTGAAAGGATGTGGTCCCCGTCTGCATAGGTCCGTATTTGACAATATTGTTTTCATCAGAAGCTTTCACAGATTTTGCCGGTATCAGGATCATATCCTCTGTAAGCTCTACAGCGTTTATATCTTTCTCTCCCGAAGGCGTATACTGATAAAATCCTACGATCTCATAATCTGCCTCCCAAAAGGCGGGATACACTTCACCCTGGGCGTTCAGAAGGCCAAAATCACGCATCAGCCACAGATAGCCCGGCGCATCTCCATAATCGGCGAAATACAAAGATAAAGGAAGCTCGTCTCCTATCCCGAGGCTGTTTCTCTGAGCAAAGGATTGAGAAATCATACAGACGTTCTTTCCCTTCTCAAACTCCTCCTGGGAAATCTCCCGTCCTTCCAGGACTACACTCTCCTTATTGTGGAAGCTTGGAAGAAGCCCCAGGGAGTTTACCGGCAGTACAAAGGACGTCTTGTAAAATTTTTCAATGGCTTCGATAGTATTCAGCCAGTAAACGCCCCTTCCGGTTTCATAAAAGCCGTCGGTCACTTCCTCCCACATTTCATTGCTTTCCCCTGCCTTTTCTTCCAGATCCGCAAATTTCCCCGATATCCTTTCCCCTGTCTCGGTACATTGGGATGTAGCCGGGCCGGTGCCATATGGTATACATTCGATAGCCACCTCTTTCCTGTCCGGATGGCTGCTTCCAGCAGGCAGTAAAGCGGCGATATATGTCTTTCCTTTCTCCATAGACGGCGGATCCGGATTGTTATGGTCGCAGAACCAGCACTGGGTACTGCCCCTGGCATCACCGTACAATACCCGCCGGATGTCCACCTGGACCGGCTGGGAAGGTACGCAGTCCTCCACAGGAGAAATCTCTGCTATAAAAATCCCCAGCATAGCCATACTCTCGTCCCAGGCCAGAGAAGAATCCGGCATCCAGGAACCGTAAACCGGCCGTTTCTCCGGTCCTGCCAGATAATCTGCATCGTCAAAATCCAGTATACTCTCCGGAAGGATCTCTTCATAAACAGGATGATCAAAATATGTATAACTCTTTGTTCCAGCGTCCCATGAAGGAACGGCTTCCATAAGATTTTCCTTCTGCCGGACCATACCGATGGTGGTAAAGGTCTCCTCCGCCTGGCGTATCTTTTCCCCTGTTTCCAGCCAGAGTCTCAGGCCCAGGGTGAGAAGGACTGCAGAAGCCCCCAGAAAAAGAAAGAACAACAGAAGTTTAAAAGGCGTGCGCAGCATCTGCCGGATACTGTTTTTCATGGCTTTTCACCTCTTCTCTCCGTAAGTCTGCCGTCTTTCATGACATACACCACATCTGCCTGGGCGGCAATGTCCAGATCATGGGTTACGATCACCACACAGTAGTTTTCCCGCCGTACCAGATCTTTCAGAATATCCAGGACTATTTTCCCATTTTCCGAATCTAAATTTCCTGTAGGCTCATCAGCCAGGATTGTCCTGGCTTCTGAAGCAAGAGCTCTGGCAATAGCCACCCGCTGCTGTTCTCCGCCGCTAAGCATAGCAGGAAATTTCCGGTACAGGTTCTCTGCCAGGCCTACTTTTTTCAGCAGCTCCTCTCCTTTTTCCCTGGCTACTTTTTTCTTCTTTCCTGTGATCTCCATAGGATACATGACATTTTCCAGTACCGTCAGAGCAGGAAAAAGGCAGAATGCCTGATAGATCACAGAAACATTTTTCCTTCTGTGACGCTCATATCCTATCTGGCTGATATCCTCCCCATCTGCCAGCACTCTGCCCCGGACAGGCTTTCCAAGGCCTGCCAGGATAGATAATAAAGTGGATTTTCCACTGCCGGACTGACCGATGACCGCATAAAGCTTTCCCTCTTCAAAGGTACAGGAAACTTCTTTCAGAGCTTCCACCTTCTGATACTTTCCCTGATAAATATAAGTAACATTTTCTGCTGTCAGTCTTCTCATAACATTCCTCCGGATCTATCCTTAATCAATCTTTGTCAAAAGTTTCATCACATCAAACTTTAAAATTCCCGCCAGAGCCGTAACGGTTCCCAGACAGAGACAGGCGGCATATATCCCCATGATCCGGGCCGTCTCCATTGATGAAATTCCTGTCCGGACCAGCAGGAGCGGCAGGCTTACCATACAGCCGGTCAGTTCCAGAAGGAGATTTTCCGTAAATAAAGCTCCTCCCGTAAGCCGCCGTGACCGTCCTAGAGACAAGGCAACTGCAGCTTCCTTTCTCCGATAACGGAGAAGGAGAAACGGAAGGAGGGCACTGATCCCGTATACAAGCAGGAAAAAAGGGCCCTGAAATCTCTCATACAGACGAAGATTATCCTGGAGCCTTCCGGCAGTTTCGATAAATACCTGATCCTGGACCATCAGGCAGGAGCCCCTTTTTCCCCCGGTGCCCTCCGGATTTACTTCGCCAAATGCACTGTTTTCCATTTTCTTTTTAAATCTATTGAGATTTCCGCTGTCTGCCAGAACGCCTCTTGCCGAATCATAGTAAAATTCTTTTCCCTGTTCCTGCGTGTACCGGCGCAGCCAGTCTGCAGAAAGCAAAACTTCTGAAAGCTGTCCGGAATTTCTGTAAGTACCGATCACTTTCAGGCTGGCCCTTCCCAGAGGCAGAAACTGAAAGGAACCGTCGTCGCTCTTATATTTGATCTGGCAAAGAGACAGTTCCAGACTGTCTCCAGGCTCTATGCCGTAAAGTTTTCCATACTGTTCATCCACGGTACAACAGGGCTCCCTGCCGGCAAGATAGCTGATATCAAAGTCTTTGGCAAAAGAAAAGTCCTCTTCCTCAAGACCGGCGAAAGCAGCCAGAGAATTGGCGGCTTTTATGGTGGTATCGCATTCCAGTACAAGTCCCGCTTCTGCCTTTTCTTCCCGGTTTCCCCCGGCCTGGGCAGTATAAACCAGATCTCTGATCCCACTTTCTGCAAAAGCATCAAACTGTGCCGCCCTGATCTCCAGACCAATATCTTCGCTGCCGTTGTCATTAGTGATCTTTACCGATACAGGAAGCTTCTCTCCAAGGGTCTCCAGAGCATTCCGGATATTTTCCAGATTTCCCATATAGATTCCCAGAAAAAGAAAGAGGAAAGCCCCTGCCGCCGCTGTCAGCAGACTGAAGCCCTTTCTTCGGCAGATATTACGGAAAATCTCTCTGAACAAAAACATAACTGTCACCTCCTGCATAAAACAAAAATGCCATTCTCTTCTATAGCTGTCCTATAGAAAAAGAATAGCATTCTAATCTGGATTCTATCTGTATTTTGTCTGAAGTTTATCTGAAGATGCCACATCCTCAGATATCTTCTATGTGTCATTTTCTTCCTTGCCGCTGATTAAAAGGACAGGGCCAGGATTGCTGCGATCCCCAGGCAGACGGTTACGATCATTTTCAGCAGATCCGATATTTTTCCTGTTTCCCGCCATCTTTTTACAATTTCCGGCATTTTCCACAGGCAAAATACAAAAATGATCACGATGATCCATTGGTACATTCTGATATTCCTCCTATTTCCGTAAAATTTCTTTTCAACCGCAGGCAGATACAGAAACCGTCTTCTGTATTTTCTGCCTTATACGGGATTTTCTGAAGCTCTAAAGCCCTCTTTACCAGATACAGCCCCAGACCGGATCCTCCGGTCTCTTTATTTCTGGATCCTTCTACCCGGTAAAAAGCCTGAAACAGCCGGGGAATCTTTTCTTTTGGGATCCACACCCCGGTATTTTCCACCGCAAGCCGGCAATACTCCGGATCTTCCTGTTCTTTCCAGGCAGAAATCCGGATCTCTTCTCCCGGAGGAGAATATTTCACGGCATTTTCCAGGATATTCTCCAGGGCGCTTTTTAAAAGTTTTGGATCCCCCAGGACCTTAAAGGAGTCCGGCAAGGAGACCTGGAGCCTCAGCCCTTTGTCCTCTATAAGATCTTCATAAGGCTCATAACTCTCCCGGAGGATCTTAGAAAGTTCCAGCTTGCGGATCTCCGCTTTCCGGTCTGCTCTTTCCATACGGGATACCTCCAGGATCTTCAGGATCCGGGACTCCATTTCTTCCACGGTCTTCAGGGATTTTTTCAGATATAAGTCCCGGTCCTGATAGGCGCCTACCTGATACAACATACCTGTAAGCTGCCCTTTCAGCACTGTTACCGGAGTCTTTAGTTCATGGGAAGCCGCTGCAAAAAATTCCTGCTGTTCCTGATCCAGCTTTTTCTGTTTTTCCAGCTCTCTGCGAAGCATTTCATTCGCCTCATCTCTCTGGGAAAGGACCTGTTCCAGGGTATGAGAAGTGCTGTCAATACTTCGGGCCAGGGAACCGATCTCATCTTTTCTTCTGAAAGACAGGCGGGAATTTTTCCAGTCCATACGGGACATGGCTTTAGCCGCCCGGCTGATCCGCAGCACCGGCCCGGTAATATACCGGGTATAGACAGCTCCCATGGCAAAAGCCAGGAGAAAGATAACCGATGTAAGATAAGGCAGGATCCTTTTCAGATCAGAAAGAAAAATATTCACTTTGTTCTCTCTGGGCGGGATCAGGGCGAAATCATAGGGTCCGCAGTCCGAAAAAGACAGACTGAGGATACTGTATTCAATTTTTTCTCCGTTCATGGCTACAGCACGTTCATTGTCCGGACCATAGCTGTACTGGCTGACGATTGCTCCTTCCTGTGCAGAACTATAACTTTCCGGTATCTGACAGAGATAATTTTTGTCAATCCCGGGAATCTCTGGTCTTTTATAGGTGTAAGTATCATAAATATCCAGCTTTATCTGATATTTTTCACACAGTTCATTAAAGAAATCTCCCGATTCCTCCCGGCGGATCCGGGGCAGGTTCTCTTCCATCTCTTCCATACAGGCATGGATACTCTCATTGTAGCTTATGGTATAGATCTGGGGCATAAAAGCATATACTCCCACCAGTACCAGAAGGTTGGAAAAGATCAGGACAGCCCAGGTGATAAAAAATATCTTCAGTGAAAAGCTTTCCTGGATCCTTTTAAGCAAGCTTATATCCCACCCCTCGTATATTTCTGATCACATCTTCTCCTAATTTTTTCCGGATATTTTTAATGTGGGTATAGATAATGGCGTCCTCACAGTCATAATCGTATTTCCACAGTTTTTCCATAATATATTCCTTCGTCATGATCCGGTGAGGATCCGAAAGAAAAAGGCCCAGCAGTTCAAATTCTCTTCCTGTGAGATAGACCTCCCGGTCCTTTACCTTTACTGTATGGCTTTTCCTGTCCATGAAAATATCTCCCCAGGACAAAAGCTCCATCCGGGGCTCTTCTCTTCTCCGAAGCACAGCCGCCACTTTTTTCAGAAAAACCCCTATGGAAAAGGGCTTCGTCACATATTCGTCGATCATCAGGTCATAGCCTTTGAGCTGACTGTCCTCATCGGAAAGAGCCGTCAGCATGATCACCGGCACATCTGACTTTTCCCGGATCTTTTTACAAAGAGAAAAGCCGTCCAGCTTAGGCAGCAGAACATCCAGGATCACCAGATCCGCCCTTTCCCTGGCAAAAAGGCCCAGCCCCTCCAGGCCGTCTCCTGCCGTCACTGTCCGGTAACCCTCGTTTTCCAGAAA
>ERZ1643246.4014-NODE-4014-length-12049-cov-22.210272_pt1 | contig 12049 bp, 14 predicted proteins | sample MGYA00579265_ERZ1643246 | MGnify/ENA primary metagenome ERZ1643246 (study PRJEB29033, sample SAMEA4952261) | chicken gut metagenome | biome: Broiler Chicken; feature: Gastrointestinal Tract; material: Caecum | place: Ireland | collected 2018 | study: Broiler...
TTAACTTATCCACTTTTTGTTTTGACTATGCATCAAATTTTACGAAAACTCAAATTTTCTACCAAGAAAAACAAAAAGGAAGCTTTTTGCTTCCCTTGTTTGTTTTTAATTAAACTAATTCTACTTCAGCGCCAGCTTCTTCAAGTTGAGTCTTAATTTGATTAGCTTCGTCTGCTGAAATGTTTTCTTTAACATTTCCACCGTTGTCAGCTAAAGCTTTTGCTTCAACTAAGCCTAATCCTGTAATTTCTTTTAATAATTTAATTACATTGATTTTGCTTCCACCAGCATTTTTAAGAACTACAGTTTTTGTAGAACTTTCTTCAGTAGCAGCTCCGGCAGCAGGTGCAGCAGCAACTGCAACAGCACTAGGATCTACTCCAAATTCTTCTTTCATTGCATCTACTAATTCTTTTACTTCAAGAATAGTCATTTCTTTTAAAGATTCAATAAATTCTTCTTTTGTAATTTTTGCCATTTTTCTTCTTCCTTTCTAATTTTCTTCTTTACCTTCTGCATATAAGTTTAAGGCAATAGATAAGTTGCGAACGTGTTCCATCATACCAGCAGCAAGCATAGTAAGTAATCCTTCTCTTGAAGGGATGGAAGCATATTCATTAATTGTAGCTAAATCGGCTACTGAACCACTGATGATTCCTACACGAATTTCTAGTTTTTCATGATCTTTTGCAAAATCTGCTAAAACTTTAATAGGTTCTAAAAGATTTTTACCAAAAAGAATCGCATTTGGGCCTTCTAAAAAGCCTTCGAAATTGATGTTTAGTTCATCTAGGGCTCTTTTTAAAAGAGTATTTTTGTAAACTTTAACAGTTGCATCTGCTTCTCTTAATTTTACTCTTAACTCGCTTAAGTCAGCTACAGTCAAGCCTTGATATTGAAAAAGAATTACAGATTCACTGTTTTTAATATTGTTCACAATATTGTTTACAATTTCTTTTTTGGCATCAAGAATTTTTGTACTAGCCATTTTTCTTCCTCCTTTACTTATTTATCTAAAAAAGCTCATCCGATTTGGACAAGCTTAAAACGAACGTTTTTTAAGTGTCCCTCGGCAAGATGATTAAGGCATTGCCCCTTGCTGTCTTCGGTTTGGCTTTTCTAGCGTTTATTATAATTCAATTTAAATTAAATGTCAAAAGAATTTTGATCTACTTTAATTCCAGGACCCATAGTTGTTGAAACACTAATAGATGTGATAAATTTTCCTTTTACTGATGCTGGTTTCATTCTTGCAATTGTTTTTACAGCAAATTCTAAGTTTTCTTCTAATTTTTTAGCATCAAAAGAAACTTTTCCTAGAATTCCATGAATGTTTCCATATGAATCTGTTCTAAATTCAATCATACCTTTATTAATGTCTTCAATTGCTTTAGCTGGATCTGGTGTAACGGTATTGGTTTTAGGGTTTGGCATTAAACCTTTTGGACCTAATAATTTACCGATTTTACCAAGTTCTGGCATCATGTCTGGTGTTGCAACAATGACATCAAAATCAAACCAATTTTCTTTTTGAATTTTTTCAATCATGTCTTTATCACCAACATAGTCAGCACCAGCTTCTCTAGCTTTGTCAGCTGCAGCACCTTTAGCTATAACTAAAATACGTTTTGTCTTTCCAGTACCATTTGGAAGTACTAAAGAACCACGTAATTGTTGATCAGCTTTTTTAGGGTCAACATTTAATTTGATTGCAAAATCAACTGTGCCATCAAAATTGGTAATAGATGTTTCTTTGGCAAGTTTGATTGCTTCTTCAACGCTGTAAAGTTTAGTCTTATCAACTAATTTAGCAGCTTCCACATATTTACGACCAAATTTTTTCATTATTTCCCTCCTAACTGTGGTTTATTAGCGGACTTTTTTCTTTATTAATTTTCTTCAGTTTCTTCTTCGTCTTTACCTTTGCCAATTACTTCAACTTCGGCAGATGTTTCTTCTTTTACTTCTGCTTCCATTTCAGCTAATTCTTCTTCACGTTTTTCTCTTTCAGCTTCTTCTTTGGCAGCTTCTTTAGCTTGTTCAGCTAATTCGGCATCATTAACTCCTTTAATTGCAATACCCATATTTCTTGCTGTACCTTCTACAATATTCATTGCCTCTTCAACAGTATATGCATTTAAGTCAGGTAATTTTGTTTCAGCAATTTTTCTAAGATCATCTTTTGTAATGGTAGCAACAACTTCATTTGCACCTTTCTTGCTTCCTTTTTCAATTTTTGCAACTTTTTTAAGTAAGAAAGCAGCTGGCGGAGTTTTTAAGACAAAATCGAAGCTTCGATCATCATAGATAGAAATCTCGCATGGAACAACATCTCCCATTTTATCTTTAGTTGCATCATTAAATTTTTGACAAAAATCTTGAATGTTAATACCAGCAGGTCCTAAAACAGTACCAACTGGTGGTGCAGGATTTGCTTTTCCAGCAGGAATTTGTAATTTTACTTTTTTAACGACTTCTTTTGCCACGAAAACCCACTCCTTTCTTTGGAATTTTTTAAGTTTCTACGTGTAAGTGGTCTTGGGCAAGTCCGCATGACTCCCTCCCACTTCAATGCAATTATATAAAAAAATATAAATGCAATATGATACTAACATAAAATTTTATAATTGACAAGTCATTTTTTGCTTTATATACATAAAAAAAATGCGGATTATCTGCTTAAAGCAAACTTTCACCCCAAATAATAATCTATTTAATAACATACGGTTCATTCATAGTTCCAATTCCTTCAGAAATTTCAACGTTTCCTTTTAAATTTATGACAGGTCTCACACCATAGCCGTTCGCCACAAAGCCATCGTCGAGATTACCGGCACTGCGCACATACCAAACTCGAGCTGCAGACCCGTCTGAGCTGAAATAGATCGGCGAAAGCGACCAGTAGCTTTGACTTGAATATGTATAAACTAGTCTGTTTAAATAACCATAACTCATTCCCGCATAAGCTAATTCATCACTGGTTATAAGTCCAACCGGATAAGTTAAAGCTTGGTTTCCTTTTGTGTTGCTTACTGTAAACAAGTCGTTTTGATTTGGACAAAGAAGACTCGGAGTATGCTCTATATATCTTGTTCTTGAACCATAATATGTAATTGAAGTTAGGCTTACTCCATCTCCACTTGTAATGCTGCGATCGTTACAAAATCCTGAATCGGCTATATAACTACTTAATCCTTTATCTACTATATTTGTTTTATACCAACTATCTAACTTAGTTTTTATTGTACTATCTTTTTCATTTTTGATATTTAATTCATAACTTTGATTAATCGTATTTCCATACATAAATCCTACATAAGCTGGACTATTTCTTGTACTATTAAAAGAACTTATTCCAATACTTAAACCACTTCCCGTTGCATTTGGTGTTGTTCCGGCATATAAAAGTCTTACAGATCCATCTCCATTTAAACGAATGATTCTCCAATAAGCATTAGCAAAATATACATAGTTGTTTGTTACACTTCCTCGGTAATAATAAGTTTCTCCATCGGCATCTGTTCCTACATATAATCCTCGATCAGACTTATCGCTTTCTCTTTCACTTTGGGTATATGCATAGGCAGTGATTCGCCATCTTGTTTCAGATCCACTTTGATACTCTTCAGCACTTAATATTTTATACATCGTTGTACAGTTTGTTGGTCGCCAGTAATTAGGATTACCTTGATCGTTGTAACTCATACTTCCTACACATGTATAATAGTTTCCACTTGCATATTCTTCATTGGAAATATCCGTATAATTTTTATAATCACTACTTGATCCATAGTTTCTTATATAGTAGTAACCGGTTTCTGAATTAAACTCATAACTTGTTCCGATATATTGGGAAGTATTGGTAGTCGGTGCGGATGTTGTATTGGCATGAACTTCATCCCATATGATAATTGGAGCAGTTTGAGTAAAATCTGGAGTTTGTTTCTTTTTAATTTGTTCTTTGGCACTTTCGACACTTGAGGATTGATATTCATTTACTAACATGGCATCGGCTAAAGTGTTAAAGCCTTGTTCTATTGGTTCATATTTTGTTGCACTTCCTGTAACTACGATTTTGCTTTTAAAAGCTTGATTCATTGTCTCTTCTGTTAATGGTGTATCATAATCCATCCATATTCTTAAATTGTATGTTACCTCTTCTCCTCCAGATAAGTTTCCTTTTTGAAGTATTCTTCCTTCTTTATATCCTTCTAAGTTCGTTTCTTCATGTTGATCTAATGTTTGGATTGCATTGTAATCTAAAACGGCTGCAACATACCTACTATCTAATGTACTTGTATCTAATATTCCTAAGGATACTTCATAACTTACAAAGGAATCACAAGTATTTTTTATTGTAAAAGTGTATGGAGTTGAACTCATTCCTTCTTCATCGGTTATGGGATATGCTTCACTTAATAAAATTCCATTATTTGCTTCTTCTAATTCAATATTTAAACATGTTGTTGAAGCTTGGTTTTCTTTTGTTTGTTTCACGGATAATTGCCAATAGGCAAAAGAAATTCCTATAACTACACTAAAAAGTAGAAGAAGACTTATACACCCTAATAAAATTTTTTGCTTTTTATTCATAATTCACCACCTTACGTAGTTTTTACGACATATGGATCACTAGAGGTTCCAATTCCACTTGAAATTTCCACATTTCCATTTAGATTTATTACTGGGCGCACACCAATGCTGCCCGTCACACCGTAGTCGTCGAGATAGCCGGCACCGAACACAATCCAAACTCGAGCTGAAGAGCCGCCTGAGTAGAAATTGAACGGCGAAAGCGACCAATAATTTTGGCTTGAATAAGTATAAACTAATCTGTTTAAATAACCATAACTCATCCCGGCATATGCTAATTCATCGCTAGTTATTAAACCAATTGGATAAGTTAGAGCTTGATTTCCCTTTGTATTTTCTACAGTAAATAGATCGTTTTGATTTGGACAAAGAAGACTTGGAGTATGATTTGTATATCTTTGATGTGGTCTATAGTAAGTAGTTGAAGTTAAGCTTACTCCATCCCCACTTGTAATGCTGCGATCATTACAAAATCCTGAGTCAGCTATATAGCTACTTAATCCTTTATCTACTATATTTGTTTTATACCAACTATCTAACTTAGTTTTTATTGTACTATCTTTTTCATTTTTGATATTTAATTCATAACTTTGATTAATCGTATTTCCATACATAAATCCTACATAAGCTGGACTATTTCTTGTACTATTAAAAGAACTTATTCCAATACTTAAACCACTTCCCGTTGCATTTGGTGTTGTTCCGGCATATAAAAGTCTTACAGATCCATCTCCATTTAAACGAATGATTCTCCAATAAGCATTAGCAAAATATACATAGTTGTTTGTTACACTTCCTCGGTAATAATAAGTTTCTCCATCGGCATCTGTTCCTACATATAATCCTCGATCAGACTTATCGCTTTCTCTTTCACTTTGGGTATATGCATAGGCAGTGATTCGCCATCTTGTTTCAGATCCACTTTGATACTCTTCAGCACTTAATATTTTATACATCGTTGTACAGTTTGTTGGTCGCCAGTAATTAGGATTACCTTGATCGTTGTAACTCATACTTCCTACACATGTATAATAGTTTCCACTTGCATATTCTTCATTGGAAATATCCGTATAATTTTTATAATCACTACTTGATCCATAGTTTCTTATATAGTAGTAACCGGTTTCTGAATTAAACTCATAACTTGTTCCGATATATTGGGAAGTATTGGTAGTCGGTGCGGATGTTGTATTGGCATGAACTTCATCCCATATGATAATTGGAGCAGTTTGAGTAAAATCTGGAGTTTGTTTCTTTTTAATTTGTTCTTTGGCACTTTCGACACTTGAGGATTGATATTCATTTACTAACATGGCATCGGCTAAAGTGTTAAAGCCTTGCTCTATTGGACTATAGTTACTAATTACTGCTGTAACTACGATTTTTGCCTCAAAATTTTTGTTCATTGCTTCTTTATCTTCATAAGTTACATCTTCATCTAGCCACATTCTTAAATTGTATGTTACTTCATCACCACTGGATAAGCTTCCTTTTTGAAGAATTCTTCCTTCTTTATATCCTTCTAAGTTTGTTTCTTCATATTGATTTAATGTTTGAATCGCATTGTAATCTAGAACGGCATTTAAATATTTACTATTTAATGTGGTTGTATTTAACATTCCTAAAATCACTTCATAACTTATAAAGGAATCACATGTGTTTTTTATTGTAAAAGTGTATGGAGTAGAACTCATTCCTTCTTCATCGCTAATGGGATAGGCATCCGGTATAGATATTGCTTCATTTTCACTTACTAATTCAATTTTTAAACAACTACTTAATATAGCATTTTCTCCTGTTTGAGTTCTTGTAACCAACCAATAAGCATAAGAAATACCTATACATATCGCGATTAATAACAAAATAAAAATTCCTAATGCTATTTTATTGTCTTTTATTTTCTCTAACATTTTTCTTGCTCCTATCACTCATTTTCTTTCTTCTCATAGTATGTAGTAAAATTTGTTTTTTTAAACATGAAACATCTTCTATCGTACTTATTACGATATTATGATATCACATCTTTAAGAATAATGAAAGAAAAAGGAGTTGGAAAATGGAATACTCTAAATATAAGCAAAAAGAATTTTATCTTTTAATTAAGAAAAATTTGCGAAGAATTCATTACGAAAGTGGATATTCTAGAGCTCAAGTAGCTGAAGGAATTGACATATCTTTTCAAGCCTACAGTGATATGTTAACTCTTTCTTTAATTGATCGTTATCCTTCTTTAGAAACGATGCGACGTTTCTGCTTATTCTTTCATATTGAGATTACTGAATTTTTTAAACCAATTGATGAATTTCTCTTGCAAAACAATTAAAAAATAAAATTCTTGTATATTATTATAACCTACTTTTTTCTTTTTTTATTAACCTTGTAAGATTAATTTATAAAAATATTGCCATATATAATGGATAATTTGTTATCTTATCTTTATAGCTGATGTTTTTTGTTGATAATTTTATACCCTGCTCAACATTCCAATTTGTTATAACCGAATTTAATGATTTAGCCTTAGTATTTTCAGCTGATTTTACTTCTACCGCGGTTGCTTTATTTTCATATCGAATGAAAAAATCTATTTCAAGTTGAGAATTGTGTTCAAAATAGTATAATTTTTTACCAGATTTTGTAAAAATGTCCGCGATAATGTTTTCATAAATTGCTCCTTTATATATGCCCAAGTTACCATCAAGTATGTCTTTTGCTGACCCATCCTCTAGCATTGCAACTAATAATCCGGTATCACGCATATAAACTTTAAAAATATCATTTTTAGCATTTCCTTCTAATGGCAATTCTGGTTTAGCTAAATTATAACAAAAATTAATTATTCCTGCATCATATAACCACATTAAACTTCCAGCGAATTTTCTAGCTGTCCCATTTTTTTCTACTAGTCCATAGCGGAATTTTTTATAATCTTTCGCTAAATGTTTTGGAATAGACCAAAAACAATCTCTTGTTTTTGGCTTTTCTTGTCCCACTGCATATTTAATTATGTCATCACCATAATCATTTAAAATATCTCTTTGAATTTTTAAAACATTTTGGTAATTTAAATTTTCAATAAAATCGGAAACAACTCTTGGCATTCCACCTATCACAATATAATTTTTAAACAATTCAAGCATTCGCTCGTGAATAGCAGCAGGAACTGGCTTTTTTAATTCAAAATATTCTTTAAGATCTTTCATTGAATTTTCTGAAATACCATTAGCCCAGCAAAATTCTTCAAAATCTAACGAAGTCATTTCCAAATGCTCTACATATCCAACTGGATAAGAAGGGACTTCTTTATAATTAATTCCTAAAAGTGATCCTGAAGCTATTACATCAAAACGTTTATCCATGGAGAAAAATTTTAAAGCTGTTCTTGCTCTTGGACAATTTTGGATTTCATCAAGAAATATTAAAGTTTTTTGAGGAACTAATTTAATGTTTGGAATTCGAATAGACATTTGTTTTATTATAGTATCCACATCTAAATTATCTTCAAAAATAGATTTGTAGCTTTCATTTTCATCAAAATTTATGTAAATATAATTTTCATAATTTTCTCTAGCAAATTTGTCAATAATAAATGTTTTTCCTACCTGACGTGCTCCTTTTACAACCAAACAGTTTTTTTGCTCTTTTTTTTTCCACTCTAATAAGCTTTTTTCTATTTTTCTTTTTAACATACCTTTTAATCACCTAAATTCATTATATACCATTTTTTAAGCACTTTCAAGTGATTTTTCATATTATTCGTACGAATAATATGCACATGTTGCATATTTTCCGTACGAATAATATGTGTTTGATGCAGATTTTCCACACGAATAATTAAAAAAGACATATTTCTATGCCTTATTTACTTGATATGGTTCTACTTCTACTGATGTTTCTTGACCAAATAAATCAATTAATACAACAATTCGATTGTTTTCTAGATCAATATTATTAACTGTTCCTTCCATTCCTTTAAATGGACCGTCTACAATGGAAACTTTATCTCCTACTGCCATTTCAGATTCGATATCCATTCTACTCATACCCATATTGACTAGAATACGATCAATTTCTTGTGGAAGTAATGGAGTTGGTTTTGCTCCTTTTCCGCTTGAACCAATAAATCCTGTTACACCTGGTGTATTTCTAACGATATACCAAGCTTCATCACTCATAACCATTTCTACTAATACATATCCTGGAAACATTTTTTTCTTTTTTTCTTTTTTTACACCATCTTTAATTTCAATCTCTGTTGTTTCTGGAATAATTACACGAAAGATGTAATCTTGCATTCCCATAGATTCTGTACGCATTTCAAGTTTTTCTTTAACAGATTCTTCATGTCCTGAATAAGTGTTTACGACATACCATAGTTTTTCCATTAGATAGCCCCCTTGATCCAAGATAAAATTGCAGATACGCATAAGAAGAACGCAACTAAGAATGCCACTATTACAATTGTTGCAATTGTATATTTTACGACTTCTTTTGAAGATGGAAATGTAACATTTTTCATTTCATTTTTTACTTCTTTTAAATATCCAGGTTTCTTTTCTTTTTTTACTTTTTTCTTTTGGTCTTTTGTTTTTTTCATTTTTTCTTCTTTTTTGGCCATTCTTATCACCTCATAAATTTTTCCAAAATAAAAACACTTCCGTGCTTCTTGTATATAAGATAGCATAAAGGAAGGTGTTTTGCAAGTGTTTTTAGTCTATTTTTTCTGTAAATTCAGCTATTTTCCAATCGTTCTCGACTTTTTCTAAAATCAATCGATAGTGATCATTTCTTGAGCAGATAGCATCTTCGCCATCCGGACAAAGCCGAATATTTATGATGGATACAATTTTCTCATTTGTTGCACTTTCTAACTCTAAAATTTCTTCATTTACATTTATCATTGCAATCGCACTGTCGGAGTAAACCGAATCAAACATTGTTTTTGGACCACGATGAATACGACTTGTTAATAAAACATCTTGATCGGGTGTTATCTCAGTTAATTGATCCCAATAATATCCATATACATCATCTGTTACATATGTATGAAATTGATTTAAAAAGTTTTCATCAATTACAATATATTTTTCATCATCCTCTTTGGTATATTCACTACTTACTTCACTAATGTTGTAATACTTTGCATTTTCAAAAAAACTTTTTAAAGTATTTCTTTTTTCTTCAACAAGTTGTCTAATTTCTTGTTCTGACATATCGCTGCTATTTTGGAAAACAATTTCTTCAGATGGATTGTTCGTATAATCTTCAAAGACATCTTCACTTTCTTTTTGGAATTTAAAAATAGTTAATGCTACTAAAACAAACAAGACAATAAGTAAAAGAGCTACTGCAATTTTTTTCCATTCTCTTCTAAGCATTTTTATTCCTCCTTTATTAGAAGTTTTACTTTATTTCTAATTCTTTGAATTGTATTATCGATTTGTTTTTCTTTTTTGTCAAGTAAAAGAGCTATTTCTTTATAATTTAAACCTTTTAATAAATAAGAAAAAACTTCTTGTTCATTTTTTGATAGTTCTTTTTTAATTTTTTGAAGCAAAACTTCTTCCTTTTCTTGCTCGCTAAATTTTAATAATGGATCGGCTGTTTCATCTTTTATTACATCAATTAATGGTAAACCGTTTTTATCATAATCATAATCTAAGGATAGACTTGATTGTTGCATTTTACTTTTTGTAGATTGAGCTTTACGAATAGCATTAATTAATTTTCTTTTAATACATAAAGAAATAAACGTTTTTAAACTTGCATCTTTTTTTTCATCATAACTATTTAGAGCATCTGTAAAACCAACATTGGCTTCTTGCATTAAATCGTTATAATCTAATCCATATTTACGAGCACTGGTAATATATTTTTTGACAATAAATTTAATCAATGGTTCATATTTTTCATAAAGACTATCGCGAACAACTTCATTGCTTTCACTTATCATATCAAAAAGAAATTCGTCTTCTTCATTGTACTTCAAGATAATCCCCCCATTTTAAAAATTAATATTGCCGCGGCTACGGATGCATTTAAACTATTTACTTCACCGATCATTGGAATTTTGATGACTAAATCACAATTGTCTTGCACAATTTTACTTATTCCTTTTCCTTCATTTCCAATTACTAAAACTTTCTTTCCAGAAAAATCCACATTTCGGCAATCTTCTCCATCCATATCAGCCGCATAGACGAAGTATCCTTTGGCTTGAAGCTTTTTTATTGTTTCACTTATATTGGTTACTTTAATAATTTTTACATTGTCGGTGGTCCCGACACTTGTTTTTATGACAGTATCATTCACACTTACACTACGATCTTTAGGTATAATAATACTTTTTATTCCTGCTGCTTCGGCAGTTCTTATAATCGCTCCAAAATTATGTGGATCTTCTAAGTGATCCAATACCAATAAAAATTCTTCGTTTTGAATATCTTTTAAATCATAGTATGAGTATTCTTCTCTTTCAAAAACTATTCCTTGATGATTTCCTTTTACCATTTTATTTAAAATATCGTTAGATGTTACAACGTAATGAATTTTATTTTGTTTTAAAAAATCTATTATTTCTTTTTCATTTCTCGATAAATAAACTTTTTTTATTTCCTTTGGATTTGTCATTAATAAAGAATTTTTGCCATAAGCTAACATAGGTACTCCACCCCTTCAATTAAAGTTATTATACTATAATTTTTTTAGAGGTGCAAATTATAAAAAAAGGGAAAATTTTTTTTTGAAGTGCAACAAGATGACATTGAAAAAGACATATAAAAATATTACACTTATTATACCAAAAAAAGAAAGGTGTAATACATATATGTCTAAAGAAAATTATAAAGAAAAAGATGATAAAAAGCAATACCATCATTTAACTCGTGATCAAAGAGCCCAAATAGAAATACTAGTAAATGAAAAAGATGAAAACGGAATCAGAATTTATTCTAATGCCGATATAGCAGAAAAATTAGGAGTTCATAGATCAACTATTTGGAGAGAACTAAAATATCGTGTTAAATCTAAAATAATAATTAGAAGTGGTAAAATTAAAAATATGCCTTATAATGTTGAGGATGCACAATATGATGCTGATTATAAAAGAGCTTTTTCCAAAGCGGTTTATTTGGTTGAACAATATCCTAAACTTGCCAAGTTTATTGATGAAAAAATCCAAAAAGATAAATGGGCTCCTGATGTTATTGCTGGTTATATTGAATCACATCAGCTTTATCTACAAGAAGGGTTTGCTTCCATATCAACTACTACCATTTATAGAGCTATACATTATCACTTATTAAAATCAACTAAAGATGATACTAGAAGAATGAATAAATTTAATACAGAAAAAGATTGTTATCAAAATAGAAGACCGGTGTCAGAAAATAAGAAAGGCAATAGCATTGAATTAAGACCAGATAATATCAATAACCGAGAAAGATTTGGTGATTGGGAA
>ERZ1643246.4017-NODE-4017-length-12046-cov-19.562422_pt1 | contig 12046 bp, 7 predicted proteins | sample MGYA00579265_ERZ1643246 | MGnify/ENA primary metagenome ERZ1643246 (study PRJEB29033, sample SAMEA4952261) | chicken gut metagenome | biome: Broiler Chicken; feature: Gastrointestinal Tract; material: Caecum | place: Ireland | collected 2018 | study: Broiler...
ATTTTATATATTTTCCCCAATTTCCCTCTTTCTAAACCACATGTATTGTTTCACACAATTTTAACATATATGTAACATTTTCGCAATATTTTTATCTCAATCTCCTGCTTCATTTTATTTACACAGCAAAAGACCCCCTATGCTTTATTCTACATAGGAGGCCTTTATGCCTGTTCTTATTCCTTAGATAACGTTTCGAATCTCATCCTTGTTAATGATTGTTATATTTGGAAGACTCCTTTGGTATCCTCTTTCCCTTGCAATTTTTCTAAATTTTTCATTATGCCTATTCCATTGTTTTACTTCATACCAAGTCAATACTCTATGATAGCTATATATAATATACGTAATTTTCTCATTGTATTCCGAATAAAACCACTGATTCATTTTGGCATCAAAAAACGGCAACCGAATTGCAAAAATTGTATTTTCCGGATCATTTTCCTCATAAATTCTGTCCAAATCTTTTTTGTTGTCCACACGTTCCTGGAATACATACAATTTCCAAGGTTTTTTCTCATTATGAGAGTAATCTTCTACTTTAACATGTTCAAAATTCTGATCAAATATTACTTCATTCACATATTTTGCAGCATTCACGGAATCATACTGAATATATTTTTCATGATACTCTTTATCATCACTATACGTTGATTCCAAAAATTTCTTTTCCTGCAGTCCCTTTATAAAATCCTTTAGATTATATATTTTTGTAAATGGAAGCTCTTTTACATCAGTGTACATACCTCGTTCTTCCATATACTCATCATAATCATACATAAAAAGTACAATCGGCTTTTTCGTAATTGAAAAATCAAAAAAGATACTCGAATAATCCGTTATTAGTACATCCGTACAATTAATGAATTCATACTGCGGAATATCCACCGGAAACGGCTGAATATGATTATATTCATCAAAATTAACATCTGAATTAACATTTGGATGAAGATTCACAAAAAAGATTTCTTCGTCTGTCAGAACCTCATCCACCCGCTTGAGAATATTATAAATATCGTCAATATAATTTAATCCATTTTTTTGATAACTGTTTTTTCCTCTCCATGTCGGCATATATGTATATAAGGTTTTTCCTTCATACCCTAAATCACTCTTCAGTTTTTTCCCTGCAGCAGCATCCATAAAAATACTATTTCTTGGATAACCACACACAACCGTTTTCCCCGTATAAAGCTTCTCTAGATTATAGTCTTCCATCATGTGATTCTTTGTAAATTCATTTGGAAACAGCAAATAATCCGACTGCAAAAAATTATGCTGTATATTATGCATAGACTCGATACCCTGACACATATTTTTCCCTAATGTCTTCAAAGGAGTTCCGTGCCATGTATTCATATATAACTGTCCCTCTCTTTTTATAAAATATGGCGGAAAAGACACATTATTAATCAAATATCCAGCTTTGGCTATAATTTTCTGATATTTAAAAGATTTGAGTTTAACAAGATGGATATCCATATGATTGCTTTTTATAAATCGCTTCTGTTCCTTATAATTCGCCTTATTTACTGTATAGTAAATTTTATATTTCTTGTTTTCTTTCAATAATTCCTGCAACATAGCCAACGGTGAATCAGAAATCTTCTTTCCATGAAAAGATTCAAATAACACCATTTTCTTATCAATCTTTGAATGCTGTCGTGTAAATATATAACAATAACGATACACATTTGCTTTATTATAAAGATTTCGATCTATTTTCATTCCCAGTTTAATAACTAATAAAGGCATTAAAGCAATAATATACCAATATAGACTTCTTTTATACAGCCATCTTTTTCCATTTCTGGCCGCCGGCAAAGTAAAATTTGGAAAATATCCATAATTTTCTCTCCAGTCAGGAAAATACTTCTTCAAATGTTTGAACGTCCGTCTTACAAATCTCAATTGGAACATTCTGTTTTTATATAAATGAAATTCTTTGAATCTATAAAATGTATGGCGCAAATTAATTGTAACCAATTCATCATGGAAATTTTCAAATTCCCCCGCTTCAACAAAACGTGCATTCAATAACTCCAAGGAATCCAACACCTGCATTTTCTTTGGTGAGAATGTATTGATAATGGATCCTTCTCTCTGTTCAATATAATAGTATAATTCTTCATCTACTTTTGAAACCTTGTTACAGTACAAAAACAATGGATACATTGTGCAAAGATCTTCAAAAATTAATCCTTTTGGAAATGTCAAACCAGATTTCTCAAACACCTCCCTGCGTATCATTTTATTCCACGCATATGGTGCCATCTGTATTAACATTTCCGTATTTTCTCTAATATTCTCTCCAAAGAGATGCATTTGACCTTTTTGTGCACTTTTCTTTGTTTTCTGTTTTTCATTTACCTTATAATATGCACAGGTAACAGCATCTGCATTATCTTCCTTCGCTTTCTGATAGAGTTTTTCATACATCGTCGTATCTACATAATCATCGCTGTCAACAAATGCAATATACTCTCCTGTAGCATACTTCATTCCATAATTTCTTGCATCGGAAAGTCCGCCATTTTGTTTTTGATATCCTTTCACCAAGTCAGGATATTTCTTTTCATATTCATCTATAATTGCCTGACTATTGTCCGGACTTCCGTCATTGACAACAATAATTTCGAGATTCTGCAATGTCTGATTCACCAACGAATCCAGACATCGCGGCAGCCATTCTTCCACTCCATATACCGGAACAATAATACTAACTTTTTTCATTTTCTCCTCCATAAGTTTATCCATAAAACATGTACGTATTTTTTATTCTTTTGCGTAGTGCAACGCTAATTCAAAATCTTGTTTTTCCTTCTGCCTTAACGTGGATAAAATCAATCCTGAAAATAATGACTGTATTGCCGCAAGCATAGCAAACCCGCACACAATCAATGTTGGGAAATTTGGCACCTTCCCTGTTTTGGAGAATTCAATCAAAATTGGAATGAAAAAGCCGATTGAAAGCGCTGCCAAAACAAATGCAATAATACCAAAGAACTGCAACGGCTTGTATGTTTTAAACAGTCGAACAATCGTAAGCAGAACTTTTACACCATCAGAATAAGTATTTAACTTTGATTCACTGCCTTCCGGCCTGTCTCGATAATCGATAATAACATTTTCAACAAACATATTCTTATCAATTGCATGAATGCTCATCTCCGTTTCTATCTCAAATCCCTTTGATAAAACCGGAAATGTTTTGACAAATTGACGGCTGAATGCTCTATAACCTGTCATGATATCTTTGATATCATTCTTAAATAGAAAGTTAATCCATTTTCTTACAATACTGTTCCCGAAATTATGAAACGGCCTTTTATTTTCTGAAAAGTACGTAGAAGATAAACGATCTCCCACAACCATATCTGCTCCTCTTTTTAAAACTTTTTCTACCATTTCCGGAGCAGACTCTGCCGGATATGTATCATCTCCGTCTGTCATAACATAACATTCCGCCTCTATGTCACGAAACATTCTCCGAATGACATTACCTTTTCCCTGCTGATACTCATACTTTACAACAGCTCCTGCTTTTTCGGCTATCTTATCTGTTCCATCTGTGGAATTGTTATCATACACATAAATCACTGCTTCCGGCAGCACCTTTTTAAAATCTTTCACCACTTTTTCTATTGTCTTTGCTTCATTAAAGCAAGGTATTAATACCGCTATCTTATCCATCCTGTCTCCTCCTTTATATATTCACTCATTGTTTTAAAATTTATTTTTATTCATGTAAGATCGCATATCCTGATTTTCTCCTGTGTAATCACACCTCCTCTCAGCAATCATTCAGATAAATTTTTGTCACCGCATTAATGCATCATACTTAATTTTGAACACCTTATTACAATATTTATAAAAGATTTCCCCTGAAAGCACAATAGTCAGCACCACGCAGAAAATTACGCAGCTTAACAGCAGCATTTCCCCTTCTATATGAATTTTTCCAAAGATATGAAGTTGTTCCAATATATCCCGCACAATTACATGCAGTACATAAACAGAAAGTGTTCTGCTCCCTATATATGAGAATTTCAGTTTTTGTCGAGGAATCCATGCCATCAGACTGAGAGTCATTAAAAAACCGACCGCCAAGAATATCAACCTGGCAAAAATCGCAGCTGACATACTAATCTCCTTTGGCAATATTGAATACGGTTGATTTCCATAAAATAATGCATCCAGCACCTTAATATCGTTCAGCCGAAATATCAATACACATCCGACACACAATAAAAAAGCCGCTCCAACTATTTTCCCTTTTCTGCTCGTTATCACTTTTATCTTATCACCATTGAAATAATGACCCATCAAAAAAAACGGAAAATATACAATAATCCTAGACAAACACAAAAAAGAATTAATTTCTTCAATTCTGCCTGCATATAACGCTGCCAAAATTGCCACTCCAATTGATATGTACCATTTAAACTTAGAAAATATCGGTAAAATAAAATACCAAGCAGCCATGGCAAACATATACCAGGGAGCCCCACTTTCGTTCAAAAGCTGAAACGCTTCCGTCTCTCTCTGAAAAATACAAATGATTCCCCACTGAATTCCTTTAAATACTACATATAATATCAAAAAACCTAATATTTTGTTTATATCCGGGCGTCCCTGTCCCTTTTCGATATAACTCTTTGAGAAAAAACCAGATACAAATACAAAGGCCGGCATATGAAAAAAATATATAAAATAAAAGCAACATTCAATACTTGTCCCTCTGTGCAGGATTGGTATCAAAAAATGTCCTAAAATCACCAGAAATATCAGACAACTTTTCAAATTATCCCAATAATATATTCTTTTTTTCACATTTAATCCCTCTACTTTTCATTCTTCATAAACATAAATGGTAAAACAATTAATAATGGTAATCCGAAAAGTAGTATAAATACATATCTTAATCCAAAAGCAGCTGGACTTGCCACTAAATATATCCCCCAATTAAATAGAATCGGCAGCACCGGCACAAACGCATTCCTCTTTATCATAAAAAGAAGTGCGCTGATAATCAGCATAATCCAAGCCAAGGTTCCGCTCCCTATAAAAATCATATTACCCTGCAGTTTTTCCCGCAGCGAAAATCCAAAGAATCTTTCTACTACATCAACCTGATGAATATTAAACACATTATTTTTTTCCTGAATCCTCCGATCTGCATATCCATAGTCCGTCTGCACTCCCGGCATCCAAAATCCAAAGGTATTTAAGCAATATGCATCCACATATATAGAGAAATTATTTTTTAACATATTCAGCCATGTTTTAAAAAATTCTCCTTTATGTTCTTCAAGATATTCCTCGTCAAATTCAGGATTCCATTTTATCGAATCTACCAATGCAGGCTGATATGATTTTTTATATTCATCTTCCGGCAGAAGATGGAAAAGAAACTCTTTGTCTGCTTTCGTCATTTTTCCATCTTCTACAACCACTCGTGTCATTTGCTGCAGCGGAATCCCCACAGATTCCACAAATTCTGTCTTTATATGAAGTGCATTTAAAACCATTCCATTAACTAGACTGTAGCCTATAATAAAAGCAAAAATCAAAAGCCATTTTGTTTTCAGAATTTTCCTATAAATAATGGCTAAACAAAAGACCGTAGGAAAAATTATATATGTTCCGTTATTCCTCAATATCATAATCAGCAGCATCGCCACGAGAAATCGAATGATATATGCCGTACTTTTTAATTTTTCCCCTTTCGTTAAAACAAGATCGCATAAAATCATCATATACCACAGCATTGCGCAGGAAAACAGAGGATCTTTCCACAAAATCATTGCATACGCCGGAAAAACAGGCAGCACCGCAAAAAAGAGAATACTCAGCACACAAAACCATTTCTTTATTCCATGTTCATGCAGCCAAACAATCAATCTTCCTACCGTCATTGCCATGATTGTACTCTGAAATAAAACATATAAAAATACTCCAAAGTTGTAATTCCAAAAAACATTTCCCAGTTTGACAAAAAAACCAATCAGCAAAGTATATAAAATAGGATGATGATTTGTAAAAGCGTTGATTCCCATGATCTCTCTGATTGATTTAAAAGAATCTCCCATTACTGATCCCGGATAAAAGGCCAGGAAATACGGGCTCCAGCAAATCCAGCATGCCAATGCAATCAAAATCGTCCATTTTACAATCTCTTTTTTGCTAAAATTTCTTGCCGTTCCAATAAATTTTGAAATAACTTTCTTATTTGCTACAACACGAACCAGGAAACTAAACAGCCCAAAAAGAACGACAAAGAGAGCAATAAAGATAACACCATCTGTAAATTGTAATCCTCGTATCGTTGTATCATAATATTTGCTGTGAATTTCACCTGAAAAATCAATCCGATTTCCCATCATGAAAAAAAAGGACAATATCAGAGCTAAAATTATTGAAATGAAAATCTTCCAATTTCTTTTTTTATATTGTGTAAACATATTCTATTGTCTTCCTTCCCCATACTTATTTGTTAAATCTTCATCTATTATATATGAAGGTATTGATAATGTCAAAAACATTTAGTTTTAATTATTTTGTTTAAAAAGCCATACTATCATATAATTTTGTAAAAAAAATCAGATGCACCTTCGTACATCTGATTTAATACATTTATCTTTTTTTAAATAACCGGCTATCTACCTTTTTTAATACATAATTGAATATCATCGTAATAAAAATTGTCGCAATGAAACAGGAAAAAATAAATACATATGTTCTTTCGGTATATATCCCGCCTCTCAAGTTTTTTAATATAATCATAGGAACTCTCTGCCAAATATAAATTCCGAAAACATTTTTCCCAAACCAAATCAGCATATTATTTTTTAATGATATTTTCATATTGAACAATAATATCATCGCCATAAAGGCACAACCCCATACGGAATACCAGAATATACTTTCTCTTGCATGGCAGTATGCATAATAATATATCACAAAAACAATAACGCCGCTTGCCATATAACAAATATCATTTTTCATACAGATTTTTTCTATTTTATCTCTCTCCATAGAATAAAGCATACCTAATGGAAAAAGTAAAATTGTATTATAAAATCTGGTAGGCACTCCCCAGCCCTTCATAAAATAAAGATATACTGCCGCCAAAATTATAATTCCCGCTATCCCAAGCAAATGCCTTACAGGACCGTCTTTTCCTAAAGGAATTATAAAAGCAGCGAAAACCATAATATACAAAACAAGAGTAACAAATATATACCAGTTGCTGTTTCCTACACTAGTCCATCCGATCAGTGATTGTACAACATGCCAAATCTCATACCGCCTTCCCAGCAGCATCTGCAAGCAAAGATATACCAACACCGCAATGTCAAAATGAACCAGCACTTTCAGAAAACGATTCCTTATGATCCCTTTTACATATCCTTTCTTTGTTTTGATAGATTCCATAATCCCATAACCGGAATAGAACAGGAAAGGAACTACAACCATTTGCAATAATGATTCTTTCATCGTTACATAAATTCCATCGTATGGACCGTCTAACGTAAGATTCTGTGTACAATGACTGAAAAAAATTAAAACTACAAAAATCCCATTTATTGCCGTTGTGGAGCGGTAATCCATATAATCTTTATGAAATGAATTTTCTTCTGCAATTTTCATCCCATTGCATATAAAAAATAGAAATATAATTAAATATATCAGCATCTCTTTCCCCTTAATTTCCACACACTGCCAGATAAATTATATAATTTCATCGGCCTTCATCAAATCAATCAACCGTTTTGTATTTTTCCCATCATGGAACTCAACCAGCTTCCGATATCTGTTAATATACTCTTCTTTTTGAGGTTTTTCATAATTTTCCTTCATTATTTTATTCAAATCCGCAGTAGAATAGCAGATATCTCCAAATGCATTCTCATGATTCAACATTAACTTTGTAGATGGTCCGTACATTTCAAGGCATTCATCTTTCTCTTCCCAATAAAAGATTACGTTGCATCCTCTATAAAATGCATCGTATGAAATGGATGAATAATCTGTTATTAAGATCTTTGCCGTTTTCAGAATGTCATCATATTTTGTTTCACAATTAAAATATTTTTTCATAGGAAACTCTGCATCTTTTACTGCATCAAAAAATAATGGATGTGGCAAAATGATAATATTCTCATGCAGTTCTTCCGGTATCCCGGCAAAAATACGACAAAGCATTTTATAATACTTCGTTTCTTCAAAATCATACCTTGCTTCGTTATATTCCCACGGACGCCACGTCGGCATGATAACAATTTTATCCGCATCATTATATCGAATATTCCGGTCAAATTTAGGCAAACCGCATATATATATCATTTCTTTCTCATATCCGCCTAAATCAATAAAATGTCTTGCTTCCTGATGAGAAGACGTAACAACTCTATATTTCCCATCAAGTTTTTCTGGTTTGAAAAATTTTCTTGATTCTGAATCCAGAGATACCATATACATAACTCCATGCTGTAAAAATACATAGTCTTTATCTTTATCAGCCAGTTTTCTCTGGGCATATTTATTTGATATACGCAAATCTATGGAATGCACCAATGCCTCAGAGCCAAGAAATGTCTTTGACTTAAAAAAGTAATAGTAATGTTTCCATGTTCCTTTGGGAAGTATATTTTTCCGATATTTTTCTGCTATATTTCCACTGTATGGATAATTTCTATCCAGAACAAAGTATGCATTATTGTACCCCTGATTAATCAGTTCTTCATATAATACAGAGGCACTCTCCTCATATCTGCTGCCTTCTTTTTCAAAAAGCAGGATAATTTTCTTAGACGGGGTCAGACGCGCCAGCCAATATGCCAAACATAATTTTATCTGAGCTCCCTTCAGATCACTAATATTTTTCTTCCTGATTGTCAGATAAATCACATTATTTTTAGTCTGTCGAAAATACATGGATGTATTCGTTTCATCAAAAATTTTTATCGGTCCATGAGCATCTTTCCCTTTTTTCTGCTTTATTTTATATCGAATGGGTGCCTTTAGTTTACAGCCGTCTTCATCTTCGTAACATAAGTTGATTCGGTTTTGTATTTCTATCTGCCGCAAATCTTCATATGGGAAAAACAATTTATAATATATAATCTGTAAATTTTTGCCTGCTTTAAATAATGTCTTATATTGGAACTTATACCTCATTCCCGATACATCAATATACAAGTCATCTAAATTACATGGCATAATATTCTCTGTCACAGCAATTGCCCGAAGCTGCATTCCCTTTTTCTTATTTGAAAATTTAAATATAATATTACCTATGTAAAAATCCCGATTATAAAAAACTTCTTTTTCCTCTTCTGACCACCACTGCTTTACCTTCTCATTTCTGTTATCTATGATCTTATCATAACTTTTTTCAGCTATATACAGCCGGTTTTCAAATTCTCTCCGTGAACTTTTTCTTCCTATTATAAAGTTACTATAAATGATAAATGTCTTTTGGCAATGGAATTGTGCCAGAACCTGATCCAAATGCTGCGGAAATGGAGAGGCATTAATTACTTCAACCGGATTGCACCCGTAGAATAACCGATTCCTTTCATACTGATAGGCGTTTTTTAATGACGGTCTCAAAATACAGTTCCTGAAAATTTTTGTTTTATTACTTAATTTAATCTGTATTTTTTTCATAAGCGGAATTTCATCTTTATTCACTAAAGCCAGAAAATCCGCTTCCTCACCAATTTCCTGCATAAAGTCTATGACTTTCGCATTGATTTTTCCTCGAAAACAGATAATATAATTTTTGTCTTTATTTATTTGATGCTGCTCCTTTACATACTGCACAAGATAACGATTAATCTGATTACTCTTCAAATTCCCACAAAAGATAAAAACATTCTTCGCATCTGGATTCCACGCCTGCTTTATCTTTAAATTTGTTTTGTCGTTGTTAATCAGTAATTTCATAATTCTGTTAGGAATATCATTCTGCGCATAACAACAGTATGTATTCAGAAAATCTTTCATTTCTTCCTTGTTATAAGGTGCTCTGATTTCCTGAATTAATTGGTCAATGTTATAAACTTTTGCAAATGGAAGACTTTCCAGCGTCATATAAGTTCCGCGTTCTGCCATATATTCTTCATAATCATATGGAAAAAGTATTACTTTTCGTTTCGTTACAGCATAATCAAAAAATACACTCGAATAATCCGTTACTAATAAATCACATGCTGTGAGGAAATCATACGTTTCATACTGACTTGGGAAAGAATGTATATGTTTATAACCACTAAAATCCATAATATTGCCAATCAAAAAATGCAAATTGACATAAAATTCTTCATTTTCGTCCAGTTTCTGATCTAATTCATCAAAATATTTTTGTAATTGATCAATCTGTACTTTTATATCCGCATTTCTTTGGGCACCTCTCCAGGTAGGCATGTAGGCAATTATTTTCTTCCCTTTCAAATTCAAATTTTCTTTTATTCTATCTCCCAATTCTTCCTGTAAAAATACACTGTTTCTTGGATAATCACAAAGAAGAACTTTTCCAGAAAATATTTTATCCAGCATATAATCATACCTGAATACATTTTCTGTAAATTCATTTGGAAACAAAGCATAATCACACATTAGATAGTTTTTCTGAATGTTTGCCAAAGATTTTGCGTTTTTAATATCACTTTTCCCTAATGTTTTCAATGGCGTTCCGTGCCATGTATTCAAATATATCTGCCCACTTCGTTTATAAAAGTATGGTGGAAATGAATTATCTGTCAATAAATACTTGGCTGTTGCTAAAAGTTTACCATACTCATCACTATTTCGTATCACAAACTTAACTTTTAACTGTTGCTGATCATAAAATTGTTTTACTTCTTCCTGATTTTCTTCTGTCACAACAAAAAAAACCTGAAAGTTTTCCCATTCTGTATTTGTTGATAGCTCCCGAACAAAAGCAAACATGTTCCCATTCTTATTTTTACCCTGACCCGCCTCTAGAAGAATTACATTGTCTCGTATTGACTCTTTTTCTCTCCAATCGTAATAAACATGAGACACTCCAAACTGTCCCTTTATCTTATTTATGAGTCCCATCGTTCTATCTCCTAAATTTTCCAAAATATTTTAATTCGGAAAGCTGCAATTTCCTTTTTCCTACGTAAGACAATGACTTAAGATGCTATTTCATTACATTTCCCGACTAAATAAACAGTTAAATACTATCACATTTTACATAAATTATCAATTGTAAGATATTTGTAATACTATCGTAAAAATTTTGAAGAATTCTTCATGTATTCAATTTATTAACTTTTTAGTATAATTAAGATAATTATATTTACTTCCTTCTTTTCTTTGAAATATTATTTTTTGATGACCCACATCAAATTTTAAATCCTTCACAAAACAAAAGAAGCCTGCCGATGACCTGAATCCGTCATCTCACAGACTTCTTTGTATCCCTTTTCAATTAAGACAAATTTTAATTTACTGTGTATTCAGTACATCGGAAATAATATACCGCGGCCGCTGTTTGGTTTCATTGTAAATTTTACCAATGTATTCACCTACAACCCCAAGTCCCAGCAGTTCAATTCCACCTAACAGCCAGATGGAGCAGGACAGGAAGGCCCATCCTCCTACTGTAAAGCCTAATGCTTTTCTTATGAAAGAATAGATGATGACCAGAATGCTTCCTAAAAAAATGAGAAATCCTGTCATGGTAACAAATCGAATCGGTTTAATGCTAAAAGAAGTAATCCCATCCCAAGCAAATGCGAGCATCTTTTTTAATGGATATTTAGATTCACCAGCAAACCGTTCGTTTCTGTCATAAGTCACCGTTGTATACTTATATCCGATCAGCGGAACAATACCTCTCAGGAACAGATTGACTTCCTTAAATCCTTCTAATCCCTCCAGCGCCCGTTTACTCATCAGGCGGTAATCCGCATGATTATATACTGCATCAACTCCCATCAATGCCTGAAACTTAAAACAAAGATACCCAGCAGCAATACCGCCGGACTATATTTGTCGATAGACGGTT
>ERZ1643246.4018-NODE-4018-length-12043-cov-21.960544_pt1 | contig 12043 bp, 5 predicted proteins | sample MGYA00579265_ERZ1643246 | MGnify/ENA primary metagenome ERZ1643246 (study PRJEB29033, sample SAMEA4952261) | chicken gut metagenome | biome: Broiler Chicken; feature: Gastrointestinal Tract; material: Caecum | place: Ireland | collected 2018 | study: Broiler...
CACCTATTTTGGTGTTGCTATTTTCCCCCACACCCCCTTATTTTGGTGTAGTGCCAATAGTTAAATTATTCTTTGTTTTCTTTTTAATTCTTCATACTGACTATCATACATATCTTTATATTGAAAACAATCGCGGTAAAGAGATTCATGCTTGCCCCTTCCAACTATTTTTTCCTTATCTAAAACAATTATTTCATCGGCATTTTTTATAGTTGATAATCTATGGGCAATAATAAAGGTAGTTCTATTTTTACTTACAATCTCCATCGCATGTTTAATTTTTTCCTCAGTATCTGAATCAATATTAGCCGTAGCCTCATCCAAAATTAGTATTTTAGGATTTCTAAGTAGAATTCTAGCAAAAGAAATTAATTGCTTTTCACCTAAAGACAAATTCTCTCCTCTAAAACTAATAGGCATATAAATGCCATAAGGTGTCTTTTGAATCATATATTCTGCCCCTACAGCTTTTAACACCCTTGTGACATCTTCATCAGAATAACAATCCCTTTCCATAGTAATATTGGATTTAATAGTTCCTTCAAATAATGCTGGTGTTTGCAATACTATTCCAATATTTTTGCGGTAAGAAGCCTTATTGTAAGTATTAATATCAACATTATCTACAAGTAATTGTCCTTCTTGATAATCATTAAATTGCAATAATAAATTCATCATAGAGGATTTACCACTTCCCGTATGTCCTACTATTCCAATGGTTTTGCCTGCGTCAACGTGTAGTGATACATCATCTAAAACGTATTTGTTATCAACATAAGCGAATCTAATATGCTTAAATTCAACCTCACCTCTTATATCATCAGGAGCCTTATTTCCAGATAATATTCTACTATCATTTTTCTCATCAATAAATATATAAACTCTTGTAGCTCCAACCAAAGAATCTTCCAATTCGTTTAAGTTGTTAAATATAGCATTAACAGGATTAATCATCTTATCTAAATTTTCACTAAAGGCTGAAATTAATCCAACACTTATTATTATTCCACTAACATTTAAAGTTTGAAATCCTAGAAACATCAATAATGATATTTCAGCTGCTCTTTTAATTAAAGATAAAAGCTCCCATCCAAAATATATGTTTATAGTATTAGCCTTTCTATCATTATGAACATATCTTCTAACCAATCCTTTATATTCATCTAGCATATCTTCCTCTTGGTTAAAATCTTGTATAATTAGGGCCCCTGTTATAAGTTCATTTAACTTTCCTGTAATACGTGATCCTGTCTCTCTTAAATCCACATAATATTTATGAACTTTTCTTCTATATACTGTAATCCATAATAATAAAATTGGAACCAAAATCAATATTAAAATTCCTAACATAGGCTCTAAAATTACTACTCCAACATATATAATTATAATATTTAATATAGCATTAAAAATTGAAAATAAAGTAACATAGAAGGTTCTAACACCACTACTATCACTAGTTATTTTAGCAACAATTTTGCCATCTGGCTCCAAGGAATAATAATCAACTGGTAAATAATCTATTTTTCTAATGGCTTCATCTCTTACCATTTTTTCAATATTCATTCCTGTTAATGTATTTATATATTGAAACAAATATCGACAAACTACAGTTAAAACTGTAATTAAAGCATATAGTAGCAATGCATATACGATATTTATATATTGATGATTTGGTAAATAAACATCCAATATTTTTTTTGTTATAAACGGGGTAATCATAGTAAAAACAGAAATACCAATGCTAAAAAATAAAGTAACTATAAACAATTTTTTCTCTTTTTTTATGTATGGTATAGTTCTTTTCAATAAAGTTGACTTGGATAAATTGTCTACTGCTTTACTCATGGTCCTTCTCCTTTACATCATCCATTTGTTGAGCAATGAATTGTTCATAATACCAACCCTTTTGCTTCATTAATTCTTCATGATTACCTCTTTCAACTATTTTTCCCTTATCAAGTACAATTATCTCATCAGCATGCATAACTGCCGATAATCGATGAGCAACAATTATATTTGTTTTTTTACCACGATATTGTTTTAAAGTATGAATTATATTAGACTCAGTTTTTCCATCAACAGCTGATAGTGAATCATCTAAAACTAAAACATCAGCATCCTTTAAAAAGGCTCTAGCTATAGCCAATCTTTGTTTTTGTCCACCTGATAGTGTTACACCATATTCACCTACAATAGTTTCTAATCCTTGAGGTAAATTTTCAATATCTTTAGCAAAATCAGCAAGTGAAATTGCTTGATCAATTTCCTCCTCTGTAGCATGAGAATCACCTAAAGCAACATTCTTTTCTACACTTCTTGAAAATAACACATGTTCCTGAGGAACATAGCCAACTTTACTTCTAACGCTTTGTTGTTTCAAATTTTCAATAGGCTCACCATTAATAAATAATGTTCCTTCCCCAATCGGCAATTGTCTTACCAGTTGTTTTACCAAAGTTGATTTACCACTTCCTGTATGTCCTACAATTCCAACAGTTTCACCATATCTAATTTTTAAATTAATATTTGTTAAAACATCCTTATCATCACCATCATATCTAAAAGAAAAGTTTCTAAACTCAATTGTTTTTAGTTCATCTAAATTTTTAGCATCAGCACTATCGATAACCTGACTTTTAGAATTATAAACCTCATTCAAACGATCAGCTGAAATTAACGATTGATAAAAATTGTTTAGCATATTTCCAATATTAGTAAGAGGTGCTTGAAATAAGTTTAAATACATTACAAATTGCATTAAATTAGCTACACCAATTTCATTTTTAGAATAAAAATATGCCCCTAATCCATAACATACTATCATAGATATAGCTACAATAGATTGAAACATCGGTTGAAATATTACATTAATTTTAAGATTAGCTTTTTCTACATCATAGCTAGCTTGAGAATATTTTAAATTTTTTTGATAATTTTCCTCTTCTTTTGAAAAAGCTCTAATCGTTCTTACGTTTGTTATACTTTCTAGTATAACATTTCCCATTTCACTATTTTTTTCTCTAACAATTTTCCAGTTTCGTTTAACTTTTGCCTTTAAAAATAAATTGCTAAAAAATATTAGTGTTAATGGCAAAAAACAACAAAAAGCTAAAACAACATGAATAAAACACATCGCTATAAAAGTTACCACAACTGTCATAAACTCAACAAATATATTTAAAAGACGATTACCACCACTAAATTTTACAGAATTAACATCACCTAAAGCCCTAGTTAATAAATCTCCAGATTGAAATCTTTCAAAAAAAGTAGCATCCTGCTTTAAAATGTTTTCCATATACCTAACTTGTAATGCATAATACAATGTTGTCGTCAATCTATTTTGACTTAACCTTTTAAAAGTTGAAACAATATAGATACCAAACATTGTAATTATAAATGGAATTAATATGGAATTTATTAAAAATTCAGCACTTAAATTATTCTCTTCTATGGCTTGACCTAATTTACCAGTTAAAATAGCTGGGATAAGATTGATCACTGTTAAAAGTAAACCAAAAAAAATTACAAATATGTATCTATACCAATTTTTTTTGATAAACCAACCCATACTCTTGATAAATTTAAACATTTTTCTCACATCCCATTTAAATTATAATGAAAAGCATTAAAATATTAAAGGAAAAAATCTCACAATAAAAAAGAGAAAATGGAGCTAAAAAGCTCCATTCAGCTTGTTGACAAACTAGTCAACAAGCTTTTTTATATCAGTTATATAAAAATCGACACGTAGGTAAAGTCAAAAAAGTTATTCTCGATTTGTCTAAAGCGTGGTTTTTAATAATAATTATAAAAGGACAAACCCCTGATTTTTAAAAACAGGGGTTTGTCAACGGTCTGAATGGAGCTAAAAAGCTCCATTTAGATTAATTTTGACGTTTTGATTTTAATAACTCTATTTCCTCTTTATAACCTTCTAATTCATTAGGAGTTTCCAAATAAAATGGTAAATCCTTAAGCTTAGGATGATTAATTATTCTCACAATAGCATCAAGTCCAATAGTTCCTTGACCTATTTTTTCATGACGGTCCTTATTTGATGAAAATGGCATTTTAGAATCATTTAAATGAATTGCTTTTAATCTATCTAAACCTATTATTGCATCAAATTCATCCAAAACCTTATCAAGTGAATTAACTATATCATAACCAGCAGAATAAACATGACAGGTATCCAAGCAAACTCCTAATTTATCCTTAAGCTTTACCTTAGAAATAATAGCTTGAATTTCTTCAAAGCTTCTACCAACTTCACTACCTTTTCCAGCCATACATTCAAGTAAAACTGTAGTTTTCATATCTTCGTATAAAACTTGATTCAAAAGATTAGCTATCTGATCGATACCCACCTCAACACCTTGTCCAGTATGACTTCCAGGATGAAAATTATATAAGGCATTAGGGAAATGCTCTAGCATCACAATATCCTCTTTAAAGCAACGTAAAGCAAAGTCTCTAGTATCTGGATTACTTGAACAGGCATTTAAAGTATATGGAGCATGACACAACAAAACTTCAATTTGATTTTCTTTTGCATATTGCATAAAGTCATCAAAATCTTTTTGATTCCAAGCTTTAGCACGACCACCTTGAGGATTTCTAGAAAAATATTGAAATGTATTTCCTCCTAAAGATATTATGGTTTTACCAGCCTTAACAAAACCATCACTTATCGATAAATGACATCCAATTTTAAACATAATGTAAATCTCCTTTTTAATTTATCTACATTCTATCACAAAATTAAAACTATATCTATAACAAAATATAGAAAAAAAAGATGTTAAGGCCAACACCTTAACATCTTATAGTATAGTATATTACTTATTAGGATATTCCTTATTAGCTAAATCCATATAATGGTTATAACGCTTTTGAGCATCTTTTAAATTCCATTCAAGAAGCTCTTGAGCCTTTTCTGGATTAACCTTAACTAATTGAGCATAACGACCTTCATTCATTAGGAAGTCATGATACTTAGACCAATCTGGCTCTTTAGAGTCCATTGTAAATGGATTTTTGCCTTCTTTAGCTAAATCTGGATTATATCTAAATGTTGGCCAGTATCCACATTCAGTAGCCTTCTTAGCTTCCATTTGAGACATATATAATCCCTTCTTAATATTATGAGCAATACATGGTGCATAACAAATAATAATAGATGGACCATCATAAGCTTCAGCTTCTTTTAAAGCCTTAATAACTTGATTTTGATTATATCCATGAGAAATTGTAGCAACATATACATGTCCATAAGACATAGCAATTGAAGCTAAATCTTTCTTGAATGTAGGTTTTCCAGCTGCAGCAAACTTAGCGATAGCACCTGTACGGCTTGACTTAGAAGCTTGACCACCTGTATTAGAATAAACCTCAGTATCTACTACCAAAATATTAACATCTTGATTATTAGCGATAACATGGTCTAATCCACCATAGCCGATATCGTAAGCCCAACCATCACCACCGATAATCCATTGAGAAACCTTAACTAAATAATCCTTTAATGATAGAATTTCCTTAGCATAAGGAGCATCGATAGCTTCCATAGCTTTTACAATTTGTGGAGCTAATTCCTTTGTAATAGATCCAGACTTTCTATTTTCAATCCACTTTTGGCATAATTCTTTAGCCTCTTGTGGCATTGCATCCATATTTAAAGCCATAACAGTTTGTAATCTATCTCTTAAAGTTTCAACTGCCATTCTCATACCAAATCCAAACTCAGCGTTATCCTCAAATAATGAGTTAGCCCAAGCAGGACCATGTCCTTCCTTGTTTGTTGTATAAGGGCTTGATGGATAAGAGCCTGAATAAATTGATGTACAACCTGTTGCATTTGCAACCATCATACGATCACCAAATAATTGAGATACTGCCTTAACATAAGGAGTTTCACCACAACCACCACAAGCTCCTGAGAACTCAAATAAAGGTTGAGCAAATTGAACGTTTTTAGCATTAGCATTACCAGCTAATTCACTCTTATATGTTACATGATCTAAGAAGTATTGGGCAACAGCCTCTTCCTTAGCCTCTTTAGATTGAGCCATAGTGTGGCTAGTTAAAGCTGGAGTCTTTGTGATAGTACCATCAGCATTCTTCTTTGGTTTACCAGGACAAACTGTTAAACATACACCACAACCTGTACAATCTAATGTAGAAATTGATAGATGATATTTATAGCCCTTAAATCCTACTGCATCTAAGAATTGTGCACCCTCTGGAGCATTATTAACCTCTTCTTCAGTACATAAGAATGGACGAATACAAGCATGTGGACAAACGAATGCACATTGATTACATTGAATACAATTTTCAGAAGTCCATAGAGGAACATCTGTTGCAACACCACGTTTTTCGTAAGCAGCAGTTCCTTGAGGCATATGACAATCATCACCATATTTAGCAAATGCTGATAATGGTAATGTATCACCCTTAATTGAATTGATAACATCTGCAATTTCTCTTACGAATGCAGGACGAGACTTATCAACAGTCTTAACTTCATCCTTTAAATTAGCCCATTCAGGTTTAACTTCAACCTCAACAAGCTTAGAACCACCCATATCAATAGCTCTATGGTTTTGATCTACTAATTCTTGTCCTTTTCTTAAGTAAGTCTTAGTAGCAAATTCCTTCATATGTTGTTTTGCTTCTTCGTAATCCATGATTTGTTCATTTAATTTGAAGAATGCAGATTGCATAATAGTATTAACACCTAAGCCTGGACGGAATCCACATTCTCTTGCGGCAGCATTAGCAGCAATAATGTAGAATTTAGCATGCTTTTGAGCTAATAATCTCTTATAACTATTTGGTAATCTTTGTTCAATATGGTCTTTGTCTACAACTGTATTTAATAAGAATGTACCACCATCACGTAAGCCTGAAATCATATCAAACTTATCAAGATAAGCATCCAATGAGCAAGATACAAAGTGAGGTTGGTTAACTAAATAAGTTGAACGAATTGGCTTTTTAGAGAAACGTAGGTGTAATCTAGTTGAACCACCAGACTTTTTAGAGTCATATGCGGCATAGCTTTGAGAATAATACTCAGTATAATCACCAACGATTTTAGAAATATTCTTACAAGCACCAACTGTGCCATCAGAACCTAAACCAAAGAATAATAATTCTGTAGTTGTAGGATCACAAACATCAATTGATGGTCCTAAAGGTAATGAAGTATGTTCAATATCATCATCAATACCAATTACGAAATGATCCTTAGGTTCATTTTGAGCTAAATTAGTATAAACAGCATTTACCATATCAGGAGTTGTATCCTTAGATGATAAACCATAACGACCACCAACAATTAATGGGGCATTCTTATGGCCATAATAAACTGATTGAATATCTAAGCATAATGGCTCATATAAAGAACCTTGTTCAATTGTTCTATCTAAAACAGCAATTTTCTTAACAGTTTTTGGCATAACAGCTAAGAACTTTTGAGTGTCAAAAGGACGATATAGATGAACCTTAACAATACCAACCTTCTCGCCTTTAGCTGTTAAGTAATCAATAACTTCCTCAGCACATTGAGTAACTGATCCCATAGCAACAATTACGCGCTCAGCATCACTAGCTCCATAGTAATCAAATGCTTTATATGTTCTACCAGTTACCTTACCGATTTCAGCCATATAGTGCTCTACAACATCAGCTACACCAGCATATTTTTTAGCTTGTAATTCTCTTGTTTGGAAATATACATCATCATTTTGTGCTGTACCACGTGTCTTAGGATGTGCTGGATTTAAAGCTCCTTGTCTAAACTTATTAACAGCATCACGATCTAATAACTTATCAAATACTTCATAATCAATTGGATGAATTGTATTTACTTCATGTGAAGTTCTAAATCCATCGAAGAAATGTAAGAAAGGTATACTTGTTTTAATAGCAGAAAGATGTGCTACACCTGCTAAGTCCATAACCTCTTGTACAGAACCTGAACATAGCATTGCAAAACCAGTTTGACGACATGCCATAACATCTTGATGATCACCAAAAATTGATAATGATTGTGCAGCAAGTGTACGTGCAGAAACATGAATTACTCCAGGTAAACATTCACCTGCAATTTTATACATATTAGGAATTTTTAGTAATAAACCCTGAGATGCAGTATATGTTGTAGTTAAAGCACCTGCTTGTAAAGAACCATGAACAGTTCCAGCAGCACCTCCCTCTGATTGCATTTCAACAACTCTTACAGGCATTCCAAATAAATTTTTCTTTCCTTGAGCAGCCCATTCATCTGTATATTCAGCCATTGGTGAAGATGGCGTAATAGGATAAATACCTGCTACTTCAGTAAAGGCATAAGATGAATATGCAGCAGCATAGTTACCATCTATAGCCATTCTTTTAATTTCTTTGCTCATTTTTTCCCTCCTAATGAGTTATATTATTTACCATTAATATTATAAAACTTTTAATTTAAATAATCAACAATGTTAATTCTTAAAAAATGATAATAATTTCTATTTTTTTAATAATAGACATTACATTTTTTCAAACCTTTCAACATTGCTAACAAACACAATTGCCCCTCCAACAATTACATCCATCGGAAGAGATGAAGGATACATTGCATTAGAATACATTAATGAAGGCACCTTAACCACTCTTTTTTTACAATGATTTCTAATTATATCTAAACCTTTTTCCAATTTATCATCTTCAGTTCCTATTATTAGAGTAGTATTACCAACTGTTAAAAAGCCACCTGTTGATGATATTTTTGTAAATTGAAAACCATCTTTCATTAAAGCTTGACAAACGCTTTTAACATCTTTTTTATTTACAATTGCCATAATTAATTTCATATCCTAATCACCCCTTTATACTATAGTATCAAATTTTAGCTTTTTTTTCTACAAAAAAATAGATTTTCAAAACAAAAAACACAAAAAAATTGACCTCCTATAATTAGGAGGTCAAAATAGTGACTATTTATTCAACAAACAATACATATAAATTCAATGTATCGCCCTTAGTTATTGTAATATCACCAACTAAATTTTCAACAACCAAAACACCGTTTGCATCAGTTGTATAAGATTGACCATTAATCTTTATCTTCTTTGATGGTGTATCTGTAACTAAAGTAACTGTTGCAGTACCACTTAATGTGAATTTTATAGATGTGGATGATTCAAGTTTCAAAGCAGTTGAATAGGTTACACCATTATAAACCTTACTTGCTATACCACTCTTTAAATTACCTGATACAGTAAAGAATGTTGGATTATCTCCTTGTGCACCATTATTAAATGTTAATACTTCTGCTGTTTGAGGTAATGCTGCTAAAGCATCCAAGCAAGCATTTAGCTTATCAACATTGGTAACTTTTGCTTGTTCAGTAGTATCTAATGAATCATATGCTGTCTTACAAGCATTTATTTGACTACGATGAGAACTTGTAACATCAGAAGCATTTGGTAGTGCTTCGATTAAAGCTATAACATCAAGAGCAGTTAAAGTTTGTTCTGGCTCTTCAGGAGTTACATCTCCACCGCCAGTATTACCACCTGATCCACCGCTTGTAGATGTATCACCTAGAACTCTTACTAATGAAGTCTTATAGTTAACAAGCATTTGCTTTAATTTATCAATAACAGCATAGTTAGTATCTTCTATAGAATCATCAAATTCGTACTGGAAGTCACCACCATTTAATCTACCTGCATATTTTTCTACCTTTATCTTAGCTTCTTCAGCTGTATCTACTTGATAAGTATAGAAATTGCTAGATGTATCAAAGTTATTGTATGTAGTACCACCTGATAATGTCTTAACTGAACTTGGAATTTGTTCATCTCTAGATGAAGCTTCATAAACATCAAAGCTTGTGTTATTCTCTTGGTAAGTTATAACTGGTTCTCCACCAACTATCACATTACCATAAGATTTAATAATACCACCTGCTTCACCACTAAATGTACCTTCGCCTAAAGCGTCAGTTCCTTGAAGTGATGATAACATAGGATTTTTTACATTTCTAAAGTAATTGTTTTCAACAAATGCGGAAGAACCCATAGTTACACCAACACCATATTTAGCATTACCATCAAAGTAATTATTATAAATATGAACGGTACAAGTACGAATACGTGGATGTCTTGAATCAGAATGATCATACCAGTTATGATGATATGTAATATAGTTATCTACAGACTCTGATTTCATACCTTGAAGATTACTCTTTCCAGTATCCCAGAAATGATTATATGAGTGTGTTACATAAGTTGATTTCTTAGTATCTAAGGCACCATCACCCTTAACTTGGTCAGCATCGGATCCAGCATCACCATAGAATATATCACAATTGTGAACCCATATATGGTCATTATCCTGTTGAAGACCAATACTATCTCCTTCACTACTATTACAATTCATAAAGCCTATATTTCTAACTTCAACATTAGATGAGCCCTTAATTCTTAATCCCCAACCATTTGCTGTTGCATCCTCTCCAACACCTTCAATAGTTATACCATTAGTACAGCCATCAACTAATAAATCACCTTTATTCATATATGCAAAATCTGAAATGTTACCTATAAAACGAATATTAAGCGGTCTATTATCATTTCCCTTTTTAAATCCCTCTATAATTTGCTGTACACCAACACATGGGCTAGATGTAGCACCTGTAACATCTAAAGAAATTGTATCCTTATTATTTTCAGTTACATACAATACAACTGCATTACTCTTTAATGTGCCATCATCATTATATGCACCAGATGATGTTCCATTAACAAATCCATAACCTGAACGATCATGAGCAATTACATCTGTTTGTACTAAACCAAAGGAATTAGTTTCATTACCATCAACAACTGCTACAACCTTTATATCATATGTTCCAGCTTTTAATCCTAATATATCAGCACGATAATTATCAGGATATTCTCTTATAAGCATATCATCAATCTTTGTATAAGCAGTATCAGATGCACCCTTTTCCTTGTAATAAACATTATATCCTGTTGCCTTGTCTACTTCTTTCCACTCTACAAAGGCAGTTTCCATTGCTCCACCGAAATATGTAATCTCCATATTTCCAGCCTGATTTTGTTCAAAATCTTTAATATATAAATCAATTGCAGCCATAGCATCAGCCAACATTTGAACAACCTCATCCTTTGTTGTGGCAGTATCAATCTTAGCTAAATACTCTGTCTCTACTCCTTCTACATCTATCTTTAATGCTTCATCATCATAAGGTGCTAAAGCAGAATCAACATACTCTTGAAGTTGAGTCTTAGCATTTTCTTTTAAAACCTCTAAGCTTAATAGTGCAGAACTTACAATATTATCAATATTAGCTTTAGCCTGTGTTAAAGCTAAATCAATACCACTTGTAGTTGTTTGTGAATTAATTGAATTAGTTCCTAAAGTCTTAGCATCATTAATCTTAGCTTTATAGCTTTCTAAATCTTCAACAGCTTCACTAGTTAAATATGCAATTTTTTCTTCAGCATATTGCTCTAATGTGCTTATTGCAGTTTGCTTTTGCTTATTTACAATTTCACTATCGCTTTCAATAGCGTCTAGTGCCTGTTTTGCTTGAGCTAAAATAGTTTGTAAATCATCATTAGAAGTAGCTCCATCAATTAAATTGTTATATGTAGCTATTACTTCAGCTAACTGTGATGCATTTACTGTATATTCCTCAGGATTCTTATAAGTTTGTAATTGAGCTTTTGCCTCTTCTTTTAATCTAGATAATATCTCTGAATCTGTTTCAATTTCATCAATAGCACTAGTTGCAGCATTATAAGCCTGTTGTACCTGATCAAATGATGTTGAAGCATCTATAGCTTGCATACCAGCATTAATTGCGGCTTCAACTAAAGCTTTATTTGTTTGATATTCATCAAGATTAACATATGCTTGTAATTCCTTCTTTTTAGCATCTTTTTGGCTTGTTAATACAATATTAGCTAGATTAGCCACTGCTTCATCGTAAGCTTGTTGCATTAATTCTACTGTTTCT
>ERZ1643246.4019-NODE-4019-length-12043-cov-14.685102_pt1 | contig 12043 bp, 9 predicted proteins | sample MGYA00579265_ERZ1643246 | MGnify/ENA primary metagenome ERZ1643246 (study PRJEB29033, sample SAMEA4952261) | chicken gut metagenome | biome: Broiler Chicken; feature: Gastrointestinal Tract; material: Caecum | place: Ireland | collected 2018 | study: Broiler...
AAGCAGCTTGAAGCAGAGGGCAAAGAACCGGCAGTAGGCGAGCAGATCATGCTCGGTATCACGAAGGCATCCCTAGCGACAGATTCCTTCCTGTCTGCAGCATCCTTCCAGGAGACGACGAAGGTGCTGACGGAGGCGGCAATCAAGGGTAAAGTTGACCATCTGAAGGGCCTGAAAGAGAACGTCATCATCGGTAAACATATCCCGGCAGGTACGGGTATGAAGAAATACCGTGATGTATCTCTGAATACAGACATCCATATGGAGCAGGAGCTGAATCTGGATGATGAGCTGGAGCTTGATCTCGGCGATGCTTCAGATGAAGCTGCAGCAACTGATATAGATACTTCATCTGTTGCAGAAGAGGTGAACACTGAGGCTGTAACAGCGGAAGAAGAAACATCGGAGGCTGACGTTCCTGAGACAACAGAAGAAGAAGCAACTGAGTCTACAGAAGAATAGACAGCAGAATGAATGATAAAGAAGGCATCCGTACGGAGAATGGTTTGATACCAGAAATCCGGAGGATGCCTTTTTCTATATGGGACAGTGTGTTATTCTTGAATATTGTTACTCTTTATATTTATTCTTCTTCATCCTCAGCCATCCGGTATCCCACGCCGACTTCGGTGAAAATATATTTTGGCTGAGCGGGATCGTCCTCGATCTTTCTCCGAATGTTAGCCATATTTACACGGAGTATCTTGTTATCTCCATCAGCATAGGGACCCCAGACATTCGAGAGAATGGAAGAGTATGTGATCACCTTGCCTGAATTCTGCGCCAGATATGCAACAATTTTGTATTCGATAGGAGTCAGATGTATCTCCTCATTATTTACCCGCAGCAGGCGTTTTGAAAAATCCAGTATCATACCACCGTGCTTATATGGACGGATATACAATGTGCTGTCTGTTCGCAGCCGGTTGCTGTGCCGCAGAGAAGCACGGATGCGGGCGAGCAGTTCGGATGTACCAAAGGGTTTGGTGATATAATCGTCTGCGCCCAGGTCGAGGGCAATTACTTTTTCCCGCTCAGCAGTACGCGCTGAAATTACAATGATGGGTGTGCTGCTCCAAGTCCGGACTTCCCGGATGAGATCGTCGCCATTCATATCCGGAAGACCAAGATCAAGAAGAATGATATCCGGGCATTGAGAACGGATCATTTCCAGACCTAAAGATCCCGTATCTGCATACAGGACACGATAATCGTGGCGTTTGAGCACCTTCCCCATAAAGGTCTGTATATTTTTTTCATCTTCGATGATCAGGACAGAACATTTAGACATTAGCTTGATCCTCCTTTTCTTTGGGGAGAGTGAAAGTAAATTCAGCTCCGTGGGAATGATTCGTGGCTGTGATCTCCCCGTCATGCGCCCGGATAATTGTCTTACATATAGACAGTCCGATTCCGATCCCCTTGTGGCCGTCTGCATTTTCTGATACAGTCTGCTGGCCCTCGAAAATATACGGGAGATGTTTTTCGTTGATGCCCCGGCCATAATCCCGCACCGTAAATGAGATGTGATCCGGCGTTTCAGCTATGGTCAGATCGATAGGATCATGGCTTCCGGAATGAACATAAGCATTTTCCAGAAGATTGATCAGCACCTGTTCGATGAGTGTCGGATCCATGGAAAGCATGAGAAAATTGTTGGGCATATCGACCCGTATTTTAATGTCGGGCAGTCTTTTGCGAAGACGCAGGATTGCTTCTGAGACGACTTCCTCTACTACTTCTGGTGTCTTTTTGACCTTATCTGTATCGTTGTCCTTGATGCGTGTGACTGTGAGCAGATTTTCTACCATATTGAGGAGCCACTGGGAGTCTTCTTTTATATTCGAGACAAGCTCTGTACGGTCTTCATCTGAAAGGTCGCGATAATTTTCCAGATAAGATGAGGAAGAACCAATGATACCCGTAAGAGGGGTCCTCAGATCGTGCGAAACGGCCCTGAGAAGGTTGGCGCGCAGTTTTTCTTTGTCTGCCTCGACGAGCTCTTTTTCGCGCTCAGCAATCGCCTGCCGTTGTCTTTTCAGAGTAGTGGTCGTAGCGCTTGTGATCAACGAGATAGCGAGCATGCCGATAAAGGTAACCGGATATCCGTCCAGAGAGAAGTTGATCCTGAAATACGGATAAGAAAAAAAGTAGTTTACAGCGATCACGCAGAACAGTGAAGCGATGATCCCGAACAGATAGCCTGAAGTGTAGAGCGCGGTCAGAATCAGCGCAAGTGTATAAACAATAGCAATATTTGCCACATGCTTGTTGCCAAGATAAAAGAAACCAAAAGATATGGCGGTTGCGGCCGCCATCATCACTAGGGTAAATATAATCTCAGATATAAGTTTTTTGTTCATAGCTGTACGATAGTCAGAGCGCGCTTTGTATGAGCGCGCTCAGAATAAATAATATGTCAGAATATGCCGGGATTAAATTGGTTCTCCGTTCTTGTATTTGCGGAGGACGTTCTGAATTCTTTCATTCGGGCTCAGGATCGAACTGATCGAACCGTCATGGTTCAGAGTGTCGATGATAAGAGCGATATACTTGCTCATATCACAGTTGATGTAGTAAGGTTTGGAGAGCAGCTCCGGCGTCTGATAGATCAGGTTGGTCGTCAGGATACCGGTGATGATTCCTTCTTCATAAGCTTTATCAAATTTCTCCATTCCGTTTGTGAACAGACCAAATGTGGCAGCAGCGAAGATGCGGTTCGCTTTTCTGCGTTTCAACTCTGTGGCAACATCGATAATGCTGTCTCCAGATGAGATCATGTCATCAATGATGATCACGTCCTTTCCTTCTACAGAACTGCCAAGAAATTCGTGGGCAACGATCGGGTTGCGTCCGTTTACGATCCGTGTATAATCACGGCGTTTATAGAACATACCCATATCAAGGCCAAGCACGTTCGCGAGGTAAACGGCACGATTGGTACCGCCCTCATCCGGGCTGATCGCCATCATGTGCTCGCTGTCGATCTTAAGATCCTTTACAGTGCGCAGCAGTCCTTTGATGAACTGGTAAGTAGGTGCAACGGTCTCAAAACCGCTTAACGGTATCGCATTCTGGACTCTGGGATCATGAGCATCGAAAGTAATGATATTCTCAACTCCCATACGTACGAGCTCCTGCAGGGCAAGTGCACAGTCAAGAGACTCGCGGGAGCTTCTCTTGTGCTGGCGGCTTTCATAGAGGAATGGCATGATGACATTGATTCGTCTGCCCTTTCCTCCAATCGCTGCGATGATTCTCTTCAGATTCTGAAAATGGTCATCCGGTGACATGTGATTAACCTGTCCGGTCAGAGAATATGTGACACTGTAGTTGCACACATCCACCATCAGATACAGGTCCTTTCCGCGGACGGATTCTCCGATGATGCCCTTGGCTTCACCGGAACCAAAACGAGGTACCTTTGCATTGATCAGATAAGTATCTTTTTCGTATCCGGAAAATGCAACGTCACCCTTATACTCATGTGCACTTTCGTGGCGCCATTGTACAAGATAATCATCTACTTTCTTTCCGAGTTCCTCACATCCTTCCAGTGAGATAAGTCCGAGGCTTCCTACCGGGATGTTTTCCAAGATTCGTTCTGTTCGGCGTACCATTAATGTTCCTCCCTATGTTCTAACTTTTTTCTGATACGTATATCGTCACCGATGATCTTCAACAGAGCATAATTGCTCGTGATCCTGGAAAAAGACCGCTCTGTATAGAGATCGGCGATCGATTCCAGAGACAGGTTGGTTGAGATGATCGTTGACTTCCTGTGTATGAGTCTTTCATTGATGCAGGTAAAAAATTGAGCGGTGATAAAGGCATTTGTATATTCACTTCCCAGATCATCTATAATTAGAAGATCGCAGTTATATACATAATCTGCCATGTTTTTTGCGTCTACATCATTTTTGTCAAATTTTGTCTGCGCCAGCGTGTTGAAAAGCTGCGGCGCGGAGAAATAGACGACTGAGAATTCACGCTCCATAATCTCCCGGGCAATACATGTGGAAAGGAAAGTTTTTCCGACGCCTACGCTGCCATAGAAGAAGAGATTCTGAAAATCTTTTCCGAATGTTTCTATAAAGCGGTGACAGATCTTCAAAGTATCTTCCATCATGGCGCGGGCACTGCGCCCGGTTGTTTTATCATAAAGTGTTGAAGGGTAAAAATCAAGCCTGAAATGATCAAAAGATGCTTCAGTCGGGAATTCTTTAATGTTTGACTGCTCATATAAAAGCTTTATAACGGCCTGTTTGAAGCAGTGACATTTCTGATTCCCGATATATCCGGTGTCCTTGCAGTCGGGACAATCATAGATCGGTTCGAGATAATCCTCCGGGAATCCGGCGGAGATCAGAAGGTGTTTCTTACTGCTCCGCAGGATCTCCAATTCCTCCTTCAGCGAGGAGAGAGCGGTATCGTCGCCGTTTAAAAGTTTTTTCCCGTACTGGACGGAGAGAACGGAGATGGATTCATCCAGTGACTTAAATTCGGGAAGCTTTTTATAAACTTCTTCATAACGGGCATTCTGAAGATCATGATTTTTCAGACGGATCTGCTCATATTCCCGCATGATCGCATAATATTGTGAATTCTTAAGTGCCATGGATATACTCCTTTAATTGCTGTTTAATAACTGTTCCTCAAGGGAATCCATATCATAACTGCGCCGCTCGAAATTATTGAGATTTCTTGTTACATTTCTCGATCTTGCAGATACTTTTCCGGTAGCATGTTCTTTCTGATATTCTTCATCCAGGGAGGTGATGTCCCGGAGATGACGGATGTTCCGGTCATGCCATTTCGTCAGGATCTTATCTGCATATTCAAAGCTGGGCTGATGCGTCGCGCTTATGGTGCGCCGGCAGGCTTCTTCAATGATATCCGGAGAAAACCCAAATTCCTCTGCCCACTTTTTGATATATGTAAGCTCCGAAGCGGCCGGCCCGCGGTTCTTGATCCCGAATGCATTGAGGACAGTATAACAGTTGCGGCTGTATATGGTTGACTGTTCTTTTGCCTGTGCAACCGTCTCTATCCCGGACTCGGCCCATGAAAAAGCAACTTTCTGAATGTAATGCATGCTTTTGTGACCGTTCTCGACACAAGTCTCGAGAAGATATTCGATCAGGTCTGCCGACATATGCAGAGTGTCATAAAAATAAGTGATCGTTTCCATCTCGGTATGTGTCAGCGTTTTTCCGAGATACTGTTCTGCGATGAACAATAGTGACTTGATCTCCTTCTGTGCCCGGAACGTGTCGATCTGAACAGCCTTGGAGTTTACTTTCGGGCTCTCCGGGGCTTTTGGGGCAGGTTTGCTTTGAGCTTCTGTTCCTTTTGAAGAAGAGGATGCCGTTTTGACGACGCGGGCGGTCTTTTGCAGTTCTAGCCCTGTTATCTTGCCGTCTGCATCCCGTTCGACACAGAGAAGCCCTGCTTTCTCCCAGTAACGAAAGGCACGAAGGATGTCGTTTTCCGTATTGTTGAGGCAGTCGGCGATCGTGGAGATCGTGATGGAAGAACACGGATCATCCAGATGACGGAGTAAAAACAGGTATACTTTTACAAATTCTCCGTTTGCATCGACCATGTAGTTATCTATAAAATCATTCGGAAGTAAAGTCGCGTTTGTCTGGAATCTATTCTTCAGTGTTAATGTCTTCATAATCTTTTTCGTCCCGCTTTCTTTCTGTCTCAGTTATTTATCTTAAGAGTCTAAAATAGAAAGCGGACCGCCCAGATCCGCTTTCTGTGCTTAGATAATAATAGCATTTTCTATACAAGTTAAAAAGAACTTTTTCGTGGGTAAGTAGCTCTTTTTTGTAGATAACTTTGTGTAGAAAGTGTGGATAACTCTTACACAGCCGATAAACAGGACGTTTTTGCTGCCAATATTTCGGGATGGTTTTTCAGCTCAGCAGGTCTTCCCCTACTTTGACGATATCGCCGGCGCCCATAGTGATGAGCAGATCTCCTGTTTTGCAGTTCTCTTTTAAGAAGTTCTCGATCTCTTCAAAGCTGGGGAAGTAATGTGTATCTGTCCCCAGTTTCTTTACCTCTTCGGCAAGCCCGGCGGAGGAGACCCCAAGTGTGTCAGTCTCACGTGCGGCATAGATATCAGCCAGTACAAGGTGATCCGCATGAGACAGAGCCTCGGCAAATTCATGGAAAAATGCCTTGGTGCGTGTGTAGGTGTGAGGCTGGAATACGCACCACACTTTATTGTGCGGATAGTGCTGAGCTGCTTTTAATGTGGCTGCGATCTCCGTCGGGTGATGCGCGTAGTCGTCGACCACAGTGACCCCGTTAAATTCCCCTTTATATTCAAATCTGCGGTCCGTGCCGGAAAAAGAGAGAAGCCCTTTCTTGGTCACTTCCATAGGAATATCCAGCAGATCTGCCACAGCGATGGCGGAGAGCGCGTTGGATACATTATGGTCGCCGGTCACAGACAGGGCAATGTGGTCTGTATGCGTTCCGTGCCTGATCAGGTCAAAAGAGACATGTCCATTTTCGTCATAAGTGATATTATCGGCACTGTAGTCAAAATCTGCGGATGAACCGTAAGTTACAACATTACAGTTGAGCCCGCTGCAGATGTCCTGATAGTCCTTGATATCACCGTTGATGACAAGTGTACCGTCTTCCGGAAGCAGTTCGGCAAACTGATGGAATGAGTGTCGGATGTCCTCCAGATCCTTAAAAAAGTCGAGATGATCTTCCTCGATATTCAGGATTACACTGATCCTGGGGAAGAAGTGGAGGAAGCTGTTTGTATATTCACAGGCCTCGGTGATAAAAGTCTCTGAATTGCCGACGCGGATATTTCCTCCGATCGCTTTCAGGATACCGCCTACTGAGATCGTCGGATCCATGTTTCCTTCCAGCAGGATGTGGGAGATCATGGATGTGGTCGTTGTCTTTCCGTGTGTTCCGGATACGGCGATCGGCATGTCATAGTTTTTCATGAGCTGCCCCAGAAGTTCTGCGCGTGTCAGCATGGGAATCTTCTGTGCAACAGCCTCCATCAGTTCGGGATTGGCCTTGTTGATCGCGGCTGTGTATACCACGCAGTCGATGCCGGGAGTGATATTCTCTGCTTTCTGCCCATAGGCAATATGTGCACCTTCGGATTCGAGCTTCTTTGTAAGTGGGGACTCTTTAGAATCAGAGCCGGATACTGTGAAGCCCTCTTCCAGCAGGATTTCAGCGAGTCCGCTCATGCTGATCCCGCCGATGCCAATGAAATGGATATGGATAGGTTTCTTAAAATCAATCTTATACATAGGTATTCCTCTTTCTAATTTTTTGATTTTTACAGTCATAAAATACCTCAGCCTTTTATATTATACTATATATGGAAAAAAATTAAAGCAGTTCTTTTTTGTGCGAAATCAATAAAAAGTTAAAAAAAAACAAGAAAAAATTGTAAATAATTATTCTCTAAAGACAAATATATGGTATAATAAACGCATATAACTAGAAATGAGGTGACGCAATGTATAAAAAGGAAATGATTGCCATGCTGTTGGCGGGCGGACAGGGCAGTCGACTCGGGGTTCTTACGGCAAAAGTCGCAAAACCTGCAGTAGCTTTTGGCGGTAAATACAGGATCATTGATTTTCCGCTGAGCAATTGTATCAACTCGGGAATCGATACGGTGGGGGTACTGACACAGTACCAGCCGCTTCGGCTGAATACGCATATCGGTATCGGTATCCCGTGGGATCTGGACCGCAATGTGGGAGGTGTATCGATCCTTCCGCCTTATGAAAAAAGTTCCAACAGCGAATGGTATACAGGAACGGCAAATGCGATCTATCAGAATATGAACTATATGGAGACCTACAATCCGGATTATGTACTGATCCTTTCAGGCGACCATATCTATAAGATGGATTATGAAGTAATGCTGGATTTCCATAAGGCAAATAAGGCAGACGTGACGATCGCGGCAATGCCGGTCCCGATGGAGGAAGCAAGCCGGTTCGGTATCGTTGTCACGGACAGTGACAGCAAGATCAAGGAGTTTGAGGAGAAGCCGGAGAAACCGAGCAGTAATCTCGCTTCCATGGGAATTTACATTTTCAGCTGGCCGGTGCTCAAAGAAGCACTTATCAAATTGAAAGACCAGCCGAATTGTGATTTTGGAAAACATATCATCCCCTATTGTCATGAAAAAGGGTACAGGCTCTTTGCCTATGAATATAACGGGTATTGGAAAGATGTCGGAACACTGAGCTCCTACTGGGAGGCCAATATGGAGCTGATTGATATTATTCCTGAATTTAATCTGTACGAGGAATTCTGGAAGATCTACACAAACAGCGCGAATATTCCACCTCAGTATATCGCGGAGCAGGGCGTGGTAGATCGCTGCATTATCAGCAACGGATCTGAAATATACGGAGAAGTGCACAGCTCGGTCCTGGGCGGCAGTGTGACGATCGGAAAGGGCAGCGTGGTGCGCGATTCCATTATCATGCAGGGCGTGACGATCGGTGAGAACTGTGTGATAGAAAAAGCGATCATTGCAGAGGACACAGTAGTTGGAGACAACGCGGTGATCGGAATCGGCAGTGATGTCCCCAATAAATTCAAGCCGAATATCTACAGCGGCGGACTGGCAACGATCGGTGAGAATTCCGTTATCCCGTCTGGAGTACAGATTGGAAAGAATACCGCTGTCAGCGGCGTGACCGTTCCCGAGGATTATCCGAACGGCGTGCTGGAGAGCGGCGAGACATTGATAAAGGCAGGTGACAGAGTATGAGAGCGGTAGGAATTATCCTTGCAGGCGGAAACAGCAGGAAGATGCATGAACTGACTGCAAAGCGTGCTGTTGCGGCTATGCCGATAGCCGGAAGTTATCGGGCGATCGATTTTGCACTCAGCAATATGACAAATTCTCATATTCAGAAAGTCGCAGTGCTGACCCAGTATAATGCAAGATCATTAAATGAACATCTGAATTCCTCCAAGTGGTGGGATTTTGGCAGGAAACAGGGCGGATTGTTCGTGTTTACGCCTACGATCACTGCTGATAACGGCTACTGGTACAGAGGGACGGCGGATGCTATTTATCAGAATCTTGATTTTTTGAGAAAGTGCCATGAACCTTATGTGATCATCACTTCCGGTGATGCAGTGTACAAGCTGGATTATAATAAGGTACTGGAATATCATATCGCAAAGAAGGCAGATATCACAGTTGTGTGCAAGGAACTCGGCCCGAATGAAGATGCAACAAGATTCGGTACGATCCGTATGAACGAGAGCTCAAGGATCGAAGAGTTTGAGGAGAAGCCGATGGTGGCACATTCACAGACTGTATCTACCGGGGTTTATGTGATCCGCAGGAGACAGCTCATCGATCTGGTTGAGCGCTGTGCGGAGGAAGAGAGACATGATTTTGTAACCGATATCCTGATTCGGTATAAGAATCTGAAGAAGATTTACGGTTATAAAATAAACAGCTACTGGAGTAACATCTCAACAGTAGACGCGTACTATCAGACAAATATGGATTTCCTGAAGCCGGAAGTCCGCAATTACTTTTTTAAAGAGCTCCCGAGTGTTTATTCAAAGGTGAGCGATCAGCCGCCGGCAAAATATAATCCCGGTGCTGTCGTAAAAAACAGCCTTGTGGGAAGCGGCAGCATTATTAACGGAACAGTAGAGAATTCCGTCATCTTTAAAAAAGTATTTGTAGGAAATAACTGTGTGATAAAGAACTCCATTATTTTGAATGATGTATACCTTGGGGATAATACTTACATTGAAAATTGTATTGTCGAGAGCCGTGATACGATCAGGGCGAATACAAGGCACGTCGGAGAAAATGGTGTGAAAGTTGTAGTTGAAAAGAATGAACGATATGCATTATGACCTTGTATAGGTGAAAAACCGCAGGGGCGTAAGGGAGGATTAGAGACTGGACATTTGAGACTTGACATATAGAAAACAGACAGGCCCCGCGAGTAATGCAATAGAGAAAGGAGACCTGGAGAGTATGCAGATCACAGATGTACGTGTACGCAAAGTTGCGAAAGAGGGAAAATTAAAAGCCGTGGTATCTATCACGATCGATGATGAGTTCGTGGTTCATGATATTAAGGTGATAGAAGGAGAGAAAGGGCTTTTTATCGCGATGCCGAGTAAAAAGGCTCTGGACGGAGAATATCGTGATATTGCGCACCCGATCAATTCTGGTACAAGAGAAAGAATTCAGTCTACGATACTTTCTAAGTATGAGGAATCACTGGAAGAGGAAGAACCGGTCGTGGTTGACGAGATGTAAACACGAAGGAGAAAAAACTCCAGACTGCAAAGAATGGGAAAAAGAATATGGAAAAGTAACAGGCTGCCGCATTTGCGGCAGCCCTCTTTGTTGTTTTCAGTCAGATTTCCGGCTTATCGGGAAGTTCGAATATCATCTCTTTCCCGGTTACAGGATGTTTAAACTCAAGCCGGTATGCGCATAAATTTAATGTTGTGTTGTTGTTTTCAGTGATAAGTCTGCCGGAATCTGATCTGACAGCGGATATTTGCCCATACTTTCTGTCTCCGACAAGCGGGCATCCCAGATGAGCCATCTGCACCCGGATCTGATGATGCCGTCCGGTATCTAATTTGATTTTAACAAGTGACGTGACAGGCTGGGTGTCTTTATAGATTTTAACTACCTGGTAGTGAAGTCTTGCCAGCTTTGCACCGGGCGTTTCTTTTGTGCAGATGCGGGATGTATTGGTGCGTCCGTCCTTAACCATGTAATCTTCCAGTGTGCCTTCGGCCGGCTCTGGGACTCCGGCTGCTGCGGCGCGGTAATATTTGGCGAAACCGGAGGATGTAAGCTGACGGTTCAGATCTTTCGCGGCAGCAGGCGTTTTGGCGAATACGAGCAGTCCTTCCACCGGCTGGTCGAGACGGTGGATAACGGCGAGATAAGGCGCTTTGTTCCTGTTGCCGGCGGTGTTTGTACCGGCCAGATGATTTTTTAGCAGGCTTACCATATCGGCTGCAGTTATCCGGGCGCTCTGAACCGGCACTCCGGCGGGTTTGTGACAGACGAGGATGTGAGGATCTTCATATATAATAAGTGTCTTGATGTCCGGTTTCATTGTTTCTGTTCCTTTCTTGACTTTTATACAGGCAGCGACTAAACTGATTATTATATAAAATAATTGAGAGGTCAAGCTTTTTAAGGAGGCAGTTCATGATAAATAATGACTGGGAAAGATTCGGAGACGAGATACGCAGGACAATCCAGAATGCTGTGGACAGCAGGGACTTCAGCAGGTTGAACCAGACTGTCTCGGATACTATAGGAAAAGCGATGGATACAATATCCCGCGGGATGAAAGGTGCACAGACCGGCGATGGCAGGTTCGAAAATAATACATGGCAGAATAACTCAGACGCCAGGGGAGCGGCAGGTGTCAATATGGACAGTGTATTCGGCAGGACCTCTAATGCCCGGAATAAGAATTATGATACACAGCGTGATGAATCCAGACAGCAGCAGTATCAGCAGGCAGCAAAACCGAACAGGAAGCTGCTCTATCTGAAAGGTACATCTACAAGGATAGGAGGGATATTTCTGGCAGTGACCGGGTATATTTTCACTGCGGGATCTGTTATATTCCTGCTGCTCCTGGCTCTGGGCGCTGCGGCAACAGGCTTTGATATCGTGCTGAAAGTTGGAACAACAATCTTTGGACTGTTCGGGATCGCTTTTCTTGTCATGGCTCTTGCCGGTACGAATATGGTGTGTTCGGTAGGAAGGTTCCGAAAATATGTCAAGGTGCTCAAAGACCGGGAATACTGTGAGGTCAAAGAACTTGCCCAGAAGACAGGAAGGTCTGTTAAAGCAGTCGTAAAGGATCTGAAGAAGATGATCCAGAAAGGATGGTTCTGCCAGGGCCATCTGGATGAGCAGGGTACCTGTCTGATGACCAGCAACGAAGCTTACAGCCAGTACACTGCCCTGATGGAAAGGACGAAAAAAGAGAAAGAAGAGCGTGAGGCA
>ERZ1643246.4021-NODE-4021-length-12036-cov-6.349553_pt1 | contig 12036 bp, 17 predicted proteins | sample MGYA00579265_ERZ1643246 | MGnify/ENA primary metagenome ERZ1643246 (study PRJEB29033, sample SAMEA4952261) | chicken gut metagenome | biome: Broiler Chicken; feature: Gastrointestinal Tract; material: Caecum | place: Ireland | collected 2018 | study: Broiler...
AGAATAATTGATAAATCTTGTTCAAAAAAAGACTATGTATTTATTGCACAAAACGCTAAATATGAAGCTAATATTTTATCTCATTATACAGATGAATGTAAAGGAATAGCTAAAACACCAATAATAGATACTATTTTATTAGCTAAACATGTTTTACCTAAATTGCAAAATTACAAATTAGATACTTTGGCAAGCACATTGGGATTACTAATCCCAGAAAATAGACATAGAGCTCTTGCTGATTGCTTTTTAACAGCAGAAGTCTTTTTAAAATTACTTGAACTGCAAAAAGAAAAGCGTGAGCTAATATATTTGGATGAGTTATTAAATATTGCGAAAATAAAAACAAAATATAGTGAACCTCAACAATTGACATTGGGTGATTTCATGGAATTGTAAAGATAACTTTTATTTAACGAAATGAGGTACAATAATAATGAAAATTGGGATTGATGTAGATGGAGTATTACTTGATTTTGAAAAAGAATTAAGAACTAGAGCAGAATTATATGATTTGCTAGAGTTAAATGGCAAGGGAATTCTAAATAAAAATAAATTTAACCTGGAAGAAAGATATGGATGGAATAAAGATGTAGGTGAAAAATTTATAAAAAAATATTTTTTACAAGTATCTAAGATAGTTAACATTATGCCACGGAGCCAAAGAAGTTATTAAATTATTGAAAGAAGATGGACATAAACTTGTAATCATTTCATCAAGAGGATATGACAATATAGAAATGCAAAAAATAGCTGAAGAAAGATTAAAAAAAGAGAATTTGAAGTTTGACGAATATTATTGGCAAGTTTTAGATAAATTACAGATATGCCTAAAAGAAAATATTGATTTAATGATAGATGATAATTACTTGATATGTAAAAATTTATCAGATAATTTTGTTAATACTTTATATTTAAGAGATGTAAAAAAACAAAAGTTAGAAGAAAATAAGTATTTAAAAGAAGTAAATTCATGGGGAGAAATTTATAGATATGTGTATAACACTGAAAAAAATAAAAATAACCAAGGACTAAAAAAGTAAATAATCATCCCTACAATTTTTTGGTTAAAGATAATAGAATGTTTATATGATATAATTTAATTATGTGTAGCATATGATAGAAAAAGATAAATTATTAGAAATGTAGGAGAAATTATGAGTATAATAGATTCTTACGATGAAAGTGAAGAAATTGTTAAAGCAGAAATGTATACAACTGGGCAGAAGAGACTTCCGCCAATTGCAATTACTTGCTTTAAAACAGAATTGATACAAGTTGTAAAAAATAGCAATAATTTTGAAGAATATAGTGAACTGTATGTTTGTGGGGAAACAATCAAAATATATAAAACTCAAATAGAAGGAAAGGATGTCATAGTATATAGAACATTAGTTGGAGGACCGGCTACTACATCTATGATGGAAGAATTACATGCAAGGGGAGTTGAAACTTTTATTATCTTTGGTTCTTGTGGAGAACTAACTTCGAATTTAAAAAAAGGAGCTTTTATTATTCCAATTGAAGCATATCGTGATGAGGGGACAAGTTATCATTATATACCAATTTCAGACTTTGTTGAAATTGGTACAGCTACAGAATTATCTAGGATTTTTGAAGAGAATGGAATTCCTTATGAATTAACTAAGACATGGACAACTGATGCATTATATAAAGAAACAAAAGATAAGTTGAAAGATAGGGTAAGTCGAGGATGCAAAGTAGTAGAAATGGAATGTGCATCTATTATGGCAGTAGCAAAATCAAGAGGATTTAAAGCATATCAATTTTTATATACTGATGATACTTTAGAAGATAATACATGGAATATGAAAACATTAGCAGAAGATAGAACTGTTATATTAAAACAATGTTTAAATATTGCTTTAGAGATTGTAAAGAAGATATAAATTATATTATTATGTAAGGTTGTTCTTATGGAATATTATGTTTTAAATTTTAAAGGAGAATAATGTTCAATTGGACATAATATTAATAAAGAAATTGTTTCTAAATTTGAAGTTAATTATGTTTTAAAACATGAATATTACAATGGAAATAAAAGGTCTGTGGTTGTAGAAAAAGAATTTAGAACTGAAGATGATATGGATAATATGAATTTTGAGATTTTACAAGGTGATCAACAAAGTATTTTTTAATGCAAAAAGCAAACTTGACGTAAAACTAAAACAATATTTGATATTAAAATAAATGATAATGAAGTATTATTTATATCACTTATAAAACTATATACTAAAATTTTAAGAGAATAGGAGATTTTATGGACTTAACAATAAAGAAAATGCAAAGATATTTAAAAGAAAAGTACAAGAAAGCAAAACCAGAAGATATGAAAAATACTAAAAGGTACTTTCTAAAATTAATAGAAGAAGTAGGAGAACTAGCAGAAGCTATTAGAAAAGAGCAGAGAATGGAAGAAAATAACATTAAAGGAACTATAGAAGAAGAATTATCAGATGTTTTATACTATATTTTAATGATTGCTAATACATATGATATAGATTTAGATACTTGTTTTAGGTTAAAAGAAGAACTTAATAGTGTTAGATATGGATTTACATTAAAGATAGATGATATACAAGAAGATGATGCAAAATGATAGAATTGTTAAAATTAGAAAGTAGAGTATAATAATTAATTTAGGAGTTATTTTATGAATTATAAAAATGAAGGAAAAAGAGATATATTACTTATGCCAAAATTTAATAATATCAATAAAATACAAAAGATAAGAAAAAAATACGATGAATTATTTAATATAATAGAACCTCATATAACTTTAGCATTTCCATTTAAAAGTAATATTTCTAATGAAGAACTAAAGCGACAATTATTAAGTATTACTAAAGATATTAACCCTTTCAAAATAAAATGTAAAGGCATAACTTTAAAAAAAGATAACAGAATTAACACATATTATATTTTCTTGAATATAAAAGAAGGAAAAGAAATCATAAATAAAATTAATCATAGAATTTATACCAATATATTAAAAGATATAGATATAAAAAAATATAATTATGAGCCACATATAACTCTGGGAAATACGAACAATCCTAATGAGAAAGTAGTTCTTAATGAAGAATTTGAAACAATAATAGATAATATTGTAGTGGAACAAATAGGGAAAAATGAAGAATCTATTATAAAATTTATTATAAATTTATAGTTTTAAATAAAAGATTAGGCAAATAAATAAAGTTGCTAATAAATATGAGGAGTATATAATAATGGAATTGTGGACCGTGTATGATGTTAATAGAAAATGTACAGGAAAAGTAATTGATAGACATAGTAATGAAAAATTAAAAAAAGGAGAATATCATTTAGTTGTAGAAGCTGTTATAATAAACTCTAAGGGAGAAATATTATTAAACAAACGTTCAAGATTTAAGAAAAAATATCCCAATATGTGGGAAACTACGGGAGGCTCTTGCATAAAAGGTGAAAATAGTTTACAAGCAATACTAAGAGAAATAAGAGAAGAATTAGGGATTATTTTTAATAAGTCAGATGCTATTTTCTATAAAACTTTAAGAGATGATAATGCAAAGGATTTTAAAGATATATGGATATTTAGAAAGGATTTAGAAATTAAAAATCTAAGTTATACAGATGGAGAGGTAGTTGATTCTAAATGGGTTACTATAGACGAATTTGAAAAAATGGTTAACTGCAAAATAATAATTCCTACAATAGATTTTTCAAAAGAAGATTATAAAAAATTTTTAGAATTAAAATAAATAGTATATAAATTAAACTAAATGTCAAAAAAATTGATTTTATCCTACAATTAAAAAATATATTTTTATAGAATTAAAAAAGAAAAAATACATATGTATATGGAAGAGAAATATATGATATCATTATGCTAAAATATTTTAAGGAGGACTTTATGGGAGAAGAAAATGAAAAAGTAGAATAAATTATAAATATACTAATAAAGAAGATATTTTAAAAAGATTAAATTTGATTGATAAAAATGGAAAAATTAAAAATGCAGGCAATGTTTTATTTGGAAAAAGTTCAAATGTTGATTTAAGGTGTGCAATTTTTGCAACAGAAGAAAAGTCAACTTTTTTAGATATGCAAGACTATAGTGGAAATATCTTTAAATTAATAGATATAGGAGAACAATATATAAGTAAAAATATAAGATGGAGTGCGAATTTTAATACAGGTAGTTTTGCAAGAGAAGATGTAGCAGAAATTCCAATGACAGCTATAAGAGAAGCATTATGCAATGCCTTTGGACATCGTTCTTGGGAGGAGCCATATAGTGTAAATATTGCAATTTATAGTAATAGAATAGAAATTGATAACCCTGGACACTTTACAGAGGAAGCAACACCAAATGATTATATAAATAAGCAAGAACCGTCAAGACCTAAGAATCCATTAATAGTAAAAATACTTTACTTGTCAGGAGAAATCGAAACATGGGGAACTGGATTAAGAAAAATATATAATGTTTGTAAAAAAGAAAATTTAAGAGTTGATTTTGAAGATAGAAAACTAGCATTTTTTGTCGTTTTCTATAGAAAAAATTTAGAAGCTTTAATTGAAAATACTGTAAAGGATTTAAGTAATAAAGTTGAAAGTAAAGTTGAAAGTAAATTGACTATAAATCAAAAGAAAATATTAGAATTGATAAATTTAGATCCCAATATAATATTATCAGAATTATCACGGAAAAGTTGGAATATCCGTTACATCTGTATCAAATAATTTGAAAAAATTAACAGAAAAAGGGATAATAAAAAGAGTAGGTGCTGATAAAAATGGATATTGGAAAATTATTAGAAAATAGAAGATGAGACTAATTATATATTTTGTCGCACCTTTGTCGTATGTTTGTCGCAAAAACGAAAAAACATTAAAATATATTATACGAGGAGAATAATAATGATATATTTTATAGCTGATACACATTTTAATCATGAAAATATAATTAAATATTGTAATAGACCATTTAAAAATACTGATGAAATGAATAAGTACATAGTAAAAAAATGGAACTCTATTGTTAAAGAAACGGATACAGTATACCATTTAGGTGATGTAGGTTTTGGAAGTTTTAAAGAAGTAAAGAAATTAGTAGGAAGCTTAAATGGAAGAAAAATATTACTTAGAGGAAATCATGATTTTAAAATTGGAATAAGTGCTTGGAAAGAAATAGGATTTTTAGAGGTCTATAAAAAGAAAATTATTTTAGATAATTTATTATTAACACATGCACCAAGTGAAGAAGTAGGAGAAAAGCAAGTAAATGTTTTTGGACACATACATGATAAGCCACTAGATGAGAAGTTTGATAAGAAAAATCATATATGTGTTTCTTGTGATGTAATCCATTATATACCTGTAAGTATTAGCAAAATCGAAAGTATAGCTAGAAACTTATAATTTAATAAAAAATTGGAAGTTGACAAATAGATTTAATAAATTCTAATTTTTCTTAATCTTTACGAATTCAATATTATACTTAAAAAAATTAAATTTATCTTGGCAATTTACAAAAAATACTACACAAACCAGAAAAAATATGGTAAAATATTTTAGAATTAATAAAGTGCCAATAAAAAATATTAAAAATTTAGAAATTAAGGAGGAATTAGTCATGTCAGGACACAGTAAATGGCATAACATACAAGCCAAAAAAGGAAAAGCAGATGCAGCAAGAGGAAAAATATTTACTAAACTAGGAAGAGAAATACTATTAGCAGTAAAAGCAGGAGGCCCTGATCCGACAAGTAATTCTAAATTAAAAGATGTTATTGCTAAATGTAAAGCAAATAATATGCCTAATGATACAATAAATAATGCAATAAAAAAAGCATCAGGAGAAGGAAACAATAAAACATATGAAGAAATAACATATGAAGGATATGGAATAAATGGAGTAGCAGTTATTGTAGAAGCAAGTACAGATAACAAAAATAGAACAGCAGCAGATGTAAGGCATATATTTGATAAAGCAGGAGGAAATTTAGGTACAAGTGGTTGTGTATCATATTTATTTAATAAAAAAGGAGTAATTGTAATAGATAAGACAAAAACAAACCTTTCAGAAGATGATATGATGATGCTTGCTTTAGATAGTGGAGCAGAAGATTTTACAGCAGATGATGAATGTTATGAGATAACAACAGACCCAAAAGATTTTTCCAAAGTAAGAGAAGCATTAGAAAAAGAAGGGTTAGAATTTGAACAAGCAGAAGTAATAGAAGTACCTACAACTACTGTAGAATTAGATGATGAAGCAGCAGAAAAAATGCAAAGGTTAATAGATAATCTAGAAGACTTAGATGATGTAATGAATGTATATCATAATTGGGCAGAATAAAAATAGAAATATATAAATAGTAATAAAAGAAAATAAGTAGCATATATATAATAATAGCTACTTATTTTTTTATTAATTAATAGACAAAAGACAAGTTATAGGAGGTATATATGCCAGATTTACGTTCAGTTACAAGAGTACTTTCAAGAGATATATGTTATATGATAGATGAAAATAATATTGAAGAAATAAGAATAAGAGTAAATAGACCAGTTATTTTAAAGTATTCAGATAGAGAACAAGTACTAGACCATATAGTAAATCAAACAGAAATAGTAAATATACTTCAAAGCCTATGTAATAACTCTATATATTCATATCAAAGTCAAATATGTGATGGATATATAACACTAGCTGGAGGACATAGAGTAGGAATTACTGGAAATGTAGCAATGAAAGACGGAAAAATTAACAATGTAAATTATGTATCTTCTTTAAACTTTAGAATAGCTAGAGAAATTATTGGAGTAAGTAATGAAATAATAAAAGAAGTAATAGTAGATGATAAAGTAAACAACACACTAATAGTATCAAGACCTGGATGTGGAAAAACGACTTTGCTAAGAGACTTAGTAAGAAATATAAGTAATAAAGGATTTACAATCTCATTAATAGACGAAAGAGGAGAAATTGCATCAATGTATAAAGGAATACCACAAAATGATGTGGGGCTAAGAACAGATGTATTAGACGGAGTAAGTAAAAGTATAGGAATGAAAATAGCCGTAAGAACAATGGCACCTCAAATAATAGTAGCAGATGAGATAGGACAAGAAGAAGATTTAGAAGCTATTAATTATGGAATTTGCTCAGGAGTAAAAGGAATATTTACAGCACATGGTGCAAATATTTCAGAATTAAGAGCAAATAAAACATTAAATAAATTATATGAAGAAAAATTATTTAAAAAGATTATATTTTTAGAAAATAGAGGAAAAATAGAGAAGATATACACATTAGATAAAAATATGTATAAAAATGCAAATGAAATATTGGTCTAAAATTTAAACTTATGAATATATTTATTAATAAACAAAAGAAGAGGTGAAAAGATGATAATTATTAAGTACATAATTTTAGGCATTATTTTAGTTGGTACAAGCTATATAGGTGTAATAATTTCAAAAAGGTATACGACTAGAGTAAATGAACTAAAGGAATTAAGAAAAGGACTAAACTATTTTGAAGAAAAAATAAAATTTACATATGAGCCAATACCAGATGTATTTGAAGAAATATCAAAAAAACTAAAACCTAATATAGGGGAGATATTTTTAAGAGCATCAAGAAATATGGAAAATGAAAATGCAGGAGTAGCTTGGGAAAACTCTGTAAATATTAGTAACTGTAGCTTAACTAATGAAGACAAAGATATAATAAAAGGCTTAGCCAAAATGTTAGGAAGAACAGATATAGATGGACAAGTAAGTGAAATAAGATTAACTAGTAAATTTTTAGATGTACAAATAAAAGAAGCAGAAAATGAAAAAAACAAAAACGAAAAATTATATAAAACATTAGGAGTAACAGTAGGACTAGCTATTGTAATAGTATTAATTTAAAAATTATTTTTAAATATGAAAAGGAGATAGTTTTATGAGTATAGATTTATTATTTAAAATTGCAGCTATAGGAATATTAGTAGCAGTACTTTATCAAGTCTTAGTAAGAGCAGGAAGAGAAGACCAAGCAATGATGACAACTTTAGCAGGACTTATAATAGTACTTACTATGGTTATAAAAGAAGTAAGTTCTCTATTTTCTACTGTTAGAACTATGTTTAATCTATAAATATCTATAAAGAAAGGTTTAAGTTATGGATATTATTAAAATAATAGGAATTGCATTTATAGCAGTAATAATAATAGTGATTCTTAAACAATATAGACCAGAATTTGCAATATATGCTTCAATAATTGCAGGAGTATTAATATTAACTATTGCCTCAGGTACATTATCTGGAATTATAGATATGATTAATAGTATATCTTCTAAAACAAGTATTAATAGCGATTTTTTAATGATATTATTAAAAATCACAGGAATAGCTATACTTACAGAATTCGCAGTTAGTATATGCAAAGATGCAGGAGAAAGTGCAATAGCAAGTAAAGTAGATGTTGGGGGAAAAATATTAATAATATCACTTTCAATACCAATAATAAATGCACTAATAGATACAGTAGTTAAAATATTACCATGATAGAGAGGAAAAAATGAAAAAATACTATATTACTTTTTTATTAGTAATAATAATTTATTCTTTATTGCCAGCTCCAAAAGTACAAGCTGAACTCCAAGAAAATATAATATCTTCACAAGCAGATTCATTAGGAATATCCACTTTTTTAGAAGATTCAGAAAAATATACTAAAGATACTTTTGAAGAAATTGATATACAAGAATTATTTACAGCTAGTATTAGTGGAAAACTAGATAGTTCCATGATACTAAATGTTATATTTACACTTTTAGGAGAAAATATAAAAGAAGCATTATCAACGATTGTAAGTGTAATGATAATAGTAATTATACATAGTATATTAAAAGCAATTAGTGAAAATTTAGGAAATGAAAATGTTTCTAAAATTGCCTACTATATTGAATACATATTAATAGTCGCATTAATTATGACTAACTTTTCAAATATAATAACAGAAATGAAACTTGCAGTACAAAACTTGACAAGTTTTGCAAATACATTAATTCCACTAATGATAACACTAATGATAACAACGGGAAATATCGTATCATCAGGAATGTTAGAACCAATACTTCTTTTAATTATAACATTTATAAGCAACTTTATGACAAATATATTAATTCCAATTGTATTAGTATCAACAGCTTTAGGAATCATATCTAAAATATCAGACCAAGCACAAGTAGGAAGACTTTCAAAATTTCTTAACTCTAGTATGGTATGGATATTAGGAACAGTACTTACTTTATTTGTAAGTTTTACATCTCTGCAAGGAGGTCTTACATCTAGTATAGATGGAGTTACTGCTAAAGCAGCAAAAACAGCAATTTCATCAGTTGTTCCAGTAGTAGGTAGTATTTTGGGAGATGCAGTAAATACAATTATGGGTTGTAGTAATATTATTAAAAATGCAGTAGGAGTTGTAGGAATAATAGTTATTATTGCAATATGCATAAAACCAATATTGCAACTTGCAATATTAAGTATTACATATTATTTAGGTTCAGCACTTTGTGAACCTGTAGCAGATGAAAAAGTTATAGGAATAATGGAACAAATGGGAGGGACTTTTAAAATCTTTTTAGCTGTAATGTGTGCTATGACTGTATTACTAATAATAGGAATTGCAATAGTAATGAAAATCTCAAATAGTGGGCTTATGTATGGATAAGGAGAGTAAAAAATGATTTCATTTATCAGTTCTTGGGCACAGCAAATAATATTTGCGGTTGTAATTGGAATTATTATACAAATGCTACTTCCAGAAGGTAAAAGTAAAAAGTATATAAAAGTAGTAATTGGAGTATATGTACTTTTTTCAGTAATCAGTCCAGTAGTAGGAAAAAATATAGACTTAAATTTAGAAAGTTTTAATTTAAATATTACACAAAATACAAATAGTTTTGAAACAAATACACAAAATGATATAAATGATATTTATATTTCAAACTTAAAACAAGATGTAATCTCAAAACTCAAAAACAAAGGATATGGATGTAAAAGCATTGATATTAATATAGAGGAAAATTACGATATAAGCAACTTAACAATTAATGGGATTTATGAAATGAAAGAAGAAAAAGAAGAAAGTAAAAATGATAGTAAAAAAGGTAATGCAAATGTAAGTAATATAAATACAGTTATAGTAAATGAAATAAAAATAGGTGAAAAAGAAAATACTGTAAAAGAACAAGTTGTCAAAGGTATACCTACTAGTGAAGAAAAAAAGCTTAAAGAATACTTAAGTGAAACTTATGGTGTAGAAGAAAAAAATATAAATATAAACTAAGGAGGAATTTATGCTAGATAAATTTAAAAATATGTTTTCTAAAAAAGAAGCTAACAGTAAAAAGAAAGTTGAAAACATTGTGGTATTTATAATTATTTTAATAATTACCATTGTAGCAATTAATTATATTTGGAATGGTAATAATAAAGAAGAAAAAGAGATTACACCACAAGCAGAAAATTATAATGATGTAAAAAAGGTATCAAGTGAAGTTAAAGAAGATGATATAGAAACAAAACTTGCTAATATTTTATCTAATATAAATGGAGTAGGAAATGTCAAAGTATTACTTACATATTCAGAAACAAGTACTTATGTACCAATATATAATGAAAATACAAAAGATAGCAATACTACAGAAACAGATAGTAGTGGTGGTAGTAGAACTATATCAGAAAAAGATAGTCAAAAAGAAGTTATATTTAAAGAAGATGGAAGTGGAAACAAAGAACCAATAACTAAAAATATAATAAGTCCTAAAATAGAAGGAGCTATAATAACAGCACAAGGAGCAGATGATGCAAATGTTAAAGCTAGTATTATACAAGCTGTTGAAGCGGCAACTGGACTTGCAACTCATAAAATACAAGTGTTTAAGATGGGAGAGTAGGTATGATAAGAAGATTTTTAGATAATGAAAAAGAAAAGAATAAAAACGAAGATTCTAATAAAGGTAAAGTAAATAAAGAAAATCTTTTCAAAAACAAGAAAAATGATAAAATTGAAATAAACAAGATTTTAAAGAAAAATCAAGTAGTAATATTAGCAATTGCATTAATGTTAATGACTGCAGGTTATATGAATTATACTAATAATCATGAAAATGAAAACATGCTTTTAGCAGAATTAGGAGATGCCAAACTAGTTAGTGCTAATGTTCAAGAAAGTAGTAATCTAATAACAAATGAAAGTGAAGATAATAATATAAATAGTAATGAAGTGGTAAATGAAATGATAAATGATGATAATAATAATAGTGTAAATAATAATGTAAATGATAGTATAAATACTGAAACTAGTATGGAAGAAAATATAATTAATAATACTGCTGAAAATAATATAATAAATAATGTCATAAATGAAAACTCAAGTGAAAATATAACTGAAAACGTAGTAGAAACTTCATCAAATACTACTAATTCTAAAGAAACTTCAGATTATTTTACAAAATCAAAATTAGAAAGAGAAACAATGTACTCACAGATGTTAGAATCATATCAAAATATATTAGAAAACGAAAAAATACCATCTGATCAAAAAGGAATAGCACAAAATGAAATAAAGAATATAAATGATACAAAAAATGCAATAATGATTGTAGAAAATTTACTTGCAACAAAAGGATTTAAAAATGTTATAGTATTTATAAATGAACCAAGTATTAATGTAGTAACAGAACAGGAAAACTTAACAACAGAAGAAGTGGCTCAGATACAAAATATAGTTCAAAGAGAGCTAAATGCAGATATTCAAAATATACATATATCATCTAATAAAGGATAATATCAACCATTGGGGACGGGCTTTTTTGGTTGAACCATAGCTTGAAATGAAGGAATAAGAAAGAATACAAAGGAGAATTAAATGAAAGTTAAAAAAAGGAACACAAGTATATACTGGAATAACTCAGACAGATGCGGCTAATTTAGCTAAAGAATTATATAGTAAAAATTTGAA
>ERZ1643246.4023-NODE-4023-length-12028-cov-20.547231_pt1 | contig 12028 bp, 13 predicted proteins | sample MGYA00579265_ERZ1643246 | MGnify/ENA primary metagenome ERZ1643246 (study PRJEB29033, sample SAMEA4952261) | chicken gut metagenome | biome: Broiler Chicken; feature: Gastrointestinal Tract; material: Caecum | place: Ireland | collected 2018 | study: Broiler...
GTCAGCTTTGTGTTCCAGGATATTTTCCTGTTCAAGCAGAGCATTTTGGATAATATCCGCATGGGCAACCCTTCGGCCAGTGAGGAACAAGTGATTGCGGCGGCGAAAGCGGCTCAATGCCACGAATTTATCTCCAAACTGCCCAACGGGTATCACACGGTGGTCGGCTCCAAAGGCATCCATCTCTCTGGCGGCGAGCGCCAGCGGATTGCCATTGCGCGGGCTATTATCAAAGACTCGCCTATCATCGTGCTGGATGAGGCAACGGCGTTCAGCGACCCGGAGAATGAATATCTGATCCAGAAAGCCTTTGAAAAGCTGATGCATGGTAAGACAGTTATCATCATTGCACACCGCCTCTCCACGATCCGCAATGCAGATAAGATCATCGTCATGGAGAAAGGTCACCTGGTCGAAGAAGGAAAACATGACGAGCTGGTGGCCGCAGGCGGACGCTATGCACAGATGTGGAACCACTATACAGAAGCGATTGGCTGGAAAATCAGCGGAAAGGCGGTGTAACTATGAGCAGATTACAAAAAGCTCTCTTTTTATCAGACAAGGGTTACGCAGATCTGAAAAAAGCAATCTTCGCCTGCGCATTGACGAACCTCGCTATGCTTCTGCCGTTCTGTGTAACTGTTATGATTTTCAGTGAAATTCTGACACCCTTTGTCAGTGGCGGCTCCATTCAGTGGAACCATATCTGGATGCTGTGGGGCGCAGGTATTGTTTCGGCCATCCTGGTATTTCTGGCCGCCAAAAACGATTACCGCAAAACCTATATTGCCTCGTATAAGGAGTCGAATACGACCCGGCTGCGGATTGCGGAGCATCTTCGGAAACTCCCTATGAATTTCTTTAACACCAAGGACCTTTCCGAACTGACCACGAATATGATGGCAGATTGCAGCAGCATGGAGTCCCTGCTCAGCAGCACGATCCCTCCGCTGATTGCAAACGGCATCACGGTGACCCTGACCTGCATCCTGCTGGCCTTCTTTGACTGGCGGCTTGCTCTGTGCGTATTCATCACGGTTCCGATTGCCTTCCTCATTATCTGGCTCAGCCGGAACCATCAAAAGAAACTCTTTGAAAAGCAGGTTGACGCAAAACTGGCTGCCTCTGACCAGGTACAGGAATACCTGGAAGGCATGAAGATCATCAAGTCCTGCGGGCTGTCCGGCTCTCATTTCAGTGCGTTGGATAAAGCTCTGCTTGCCATGAAAAAGATCGCCATCAAGGTAGAAATGGCTGTCGGCGTGTTTATGTCCAGCGCCAGCATGATTTTGCAGGCAGGTATTGGCATTACAATCTTTGTCGGTGCTATCCTCCTGACCAGTGGACAAATTGAACTGCTGCCTTTGCTCATGTTCCTGCTGATGGTCACGCGGATTTATGGCCCTATTTTGGCAATCCTGGCGAATTTGTCCTCGCTGCTGAATTTGAATGTAGTTACAAGTCGTATGCGTACCCTGCTCACCACTCCTGCAATGGACGGTGACGGGAAAACGGTCCCGAACTGCGATATTGAACTTTCCCATGTGACTTTTGCCTACAATCAGGAAGATGTCATCAAAGATGTTTCCTGCAAAATTCCCCAGGGGAGCGTGACTGCCCTCGTTGGCCCGTCCGGTTCCGGTAAAAGCACGATTTCCAAACTGATTGCCCGCTTTTGGGATGTTCAGAAGGGCAAGATCACCGTGGGCGGCAAAGACATCAAGAGTATGGAGCCGGAAAGCCTCATGTCTTATATGTCTTTCGTATTCCAGGATGTGACCTTGTTCAATGATACGGTTATGAACAATATCCGGCTGGGCAATCCAAACGCAACAGACGATCAGGTAATTGCTGCTGCCAAAGCAGCCTATTGTGATGAATTTATCCGGGAAATGCCGGACGGGTATCAGACGGTCCTCGGTGAAAACGGCAGCACCCTTTCCGGCGGTGAGCGCCAGCGTATTTCCATCGCCCGCGCATTGCTGAAAAATGCGCCCATCATTCTGCTTGACGAGGCCACAGCATCCCTCGACCCGGAGAATGAAGTTCTGGTTCAAAAGGCGATTGCCAGACTGGTGGAAGGTAAGACGGTTATTATGATCGCTCACCGCCTCCGTACAGTTGTGGACGCGGACCAGATCCTCGTTCTTGACAATGGCCGGCTGGTAGAACATGGAGCACACGATGAGCTGATGAAGAAGAATGGGCTGTATCATAAGCTGTTCCATATTCAGCAGGAGAGCCTTGGCTGGGCTGTGTAAATCGAAGCTGAAGGAGGGGCATAGTTGAACGGAGTAGAAATGCTTTTAATTGCAGTTGGTCTTGCAATGGATGCTTTTGCCGTTTCTGTGGGCAAAGGATTAACAATTCAAGGACAATGTAAAAAAGCGTGTATTGTAACCGGCCTGTATTTTGGCGGCTTTCAGTCAATTATGCCCCTTCTCGGCTTTTTATGTGGGGAAACCGTAATTCAGTACATCGCGCCTATCTCTCGTATTCTGTCTTTCATTCTATTGACTCTGATAGGCTTGAATATGCTGCGAGAAACAATAAAGGAAACGTCCACATCGAACTCTGCATCGATTGCCGCAAAGGTAATGATCCCCGCTGCCATAGCCCTGTGTTCATCATGCACAGCTTGGTCAGAGCAGCTTCATCACCGTTGGAGATCTGCTCCAACAGTTCCTCGTTGCTCATACGTCGTCACCGTCCTCCACCTTGCGGGGACGTCCCCGAGGCTTGGCCTGACGGGATATGCCGTAAATTGGATAAAGATGCTCGGAGGAGATTGACTGCTTGAAGTCCTCAATGGAGATGTCGGGACTGCTCAGTGCGTCAAACAGCCTATCCCGCACAGCATCCTTCAGCCGCCGCATTTCCTCCTCTGTGATGATTCCTCGCTGATAGTCCTTCCGGATGCGGCTAAAAGCGGTGATCTTGGCCTGGATTTTCGGCACATCCCGGGCCAGTTCCTTCTGAATCTCATAGCTGCCATACTGCCTACAGGTGAACCGCTCATCCAACGGGCAACGTCCCTCACAGTAGAGGGCGTGGACACCGCTGCGAACCAGAAAATATTTTTTACAGACAATGCAGCGGCGGATGTTATGGCCGGCGTTCAGGGCGGTCATGTAGTCCGCCTTCAGCAGCATCTGCAAACTGTCCGTTGTGTGCTCCTGGGCGATAGCAAAGGTTCCGTCCGGGAATTCTCTGGGCAGATAGCTTACCACACAGTGATCGTACTTCTGATAGAAGGGCCGATCCGGGCCGATGGGGTTCGCGATCAGCTTCTCCACCAGCCGCTCGTCATTGTAAAGCTGATACAGTGCGGCGGCGTATGCCTCCGGGGAGTTCCGTTTCAATTTGGAGAGAAGAAAGTTGATGAAGTTATGGATGGTGGGATTGAACACGATAACATCATCGATGTATCGCTGATAGCGGGCCATCTGCAGTTTGTAGTACCGCCACTTGTCCTCCCTACCTCCCGGCACGATGAGGAGAAAAGGTGGTGTCCGGTGTTCTTCTTTCTCCTTCTGGTACAGATCAAGACATCGTTCCACAGTGCAGTCCTTCTCATCTATCTCCTCGTCAGTGAACAAGGAATAGCTCTCTGTGTACTGCTGAGTCTCGTTGAGAAACTGGTCATCCTCTTTCAGTAAAATCTGAAATACCCGATAGCGCATCAGCTGACTGCGCAGCTCGATCAACTGATTGTTCAATTCCCACCATACGCCGCGCTCCAATGTAGCCTCGTACTGCTTGGCTAACTCCTTCATGTGCTCCAAAAGACGCTGGATGGGTCGGTAGTCCTGGGGAGTAAAGTTCAATATGTCTGCGGTCAGCTCGCCGGCCGCAAAAATTTCTCCGCCGTACTCTATGGTGCTGCCGTGGGTATAGAAGACGATCTCTCCATACATGTGAACATGCCCCCTCTCAAAATTGTCCCACCTAAAAAATAAATTGTCCCGCCTTTTTCACAGTCTATCAGAATCTCCGACACAATACAAGCAGAAGGACATCAGTACCGCCGCTGATGTCCTTACTTTTTTGTAAAGGAGAATCTAAAATGAAAGAATCTGTCTACAAAACCTACGATGACCTGCCGCTGTTTCTCAACGTGAATCTGGTGGCGCAGGTGCTGGGCGTGTCCATCTCCACCGCCTACGAGGTGATGCACGAACCCGGCTTCCCGGTACTGCGAGTGGGCAACCGCATGGTGGTACCCAAGGAAAAGTTCATTCAGTGGGCGGAGGAGCAGGCAGGAGGTGCGAAATGAGAAAGCAGACTTGGACCAAGCGTGATCCCATCAAAAATTATTTCCCGCTGCCCAACGAGCTCTACGATCTGAATCTGTCCCGGGGTGCCATTGTGGTCTACGGTTTTCTGCTGCGCTGCGAAAACCGCAAGACCTATCAGTGTCTGCTCAGCTACCGGGAGATCGCAGAACATGTGGGTATGTGCGTGAGCACGGTGCGCAAGTATGTAGCGGAGCTAGAAGAGCGGCTGCTCATCCGCACGGAGCGCACGACCATCACCACCCAAGACGGCCGCAAACGAAACGGCTGCCTGCGCTATCATGTCCTGCCCATCCAGATGTCCATCAACCAGTACTATGAGCGGCAGCTGGACAGAGCCGATTTGATGCTGGAGCAGTACAGGGCGGAGCGGAGTGCGGCTGCGCTGGATAGAAAGGAGAGTACATCCAAATGTTGATGCAGGAGCTGGACCGCATGATCCAGGAAGAGCCTTACCTGTCCGCCATGGCTACGGCGGACAAGCGGAAGTACATCGTCAGTAAGTGGAACGCCAGTCACGGGGAACCCATCGACGAAGATGCTGTGGCACTGTTCCTCTGTGATGAGAGCTGTGGAGAGCTCACCGAGGAGCAGAGAACCTTTGCGAAAGAGCGCCGAGCGGAGTTTGAGCACTGTAATCAAATTGCGGTGTATCGGCTGCTCCAATGCGGCGAGATGATGCGCCGTCATCTGGTGTCCGGCCCGGCGGAATACTGCCGGATCTTCCTGCCCCAGTGCACCGTCCCCTGCGGCAGGATAATCCCCCTGTGTGGCGGCCTGTGAGGCGCTGTATGCCCTCCTTCGGGTCAGGATAGGGCCCTACCCCACCGAGGGTTTTCGGGGCGGTTTGGGGCCGTTTTCGAGGGGCGGAAGGAAGAGCAGGAGAAAGCCCTGACGCCTTTCTGCGTCCGGGCAGCCACAACCACCCGCAGTGCGGGCGGTTCCGGGAATTGGGACCGACGCTTTTTCAGAGCGCCGAATGTGGGTTTGACGCTGATTTGGAAGGGTTGGCCCCAAAAGCCCGGAATTACAAGGTATTGAATGACGCTATTATGGAAAAGGAGGTAGTTTTACCATGGAAGAGCGGAAAAACCGGCATACCATCTGGCTGACCGATTCTGCCTGGGATACTGTGGAAACACACTATCAGAAGGACAACTGCTCCACCAGGAATGAGTACATCGAAAAGGCCGTCCGGTTCTACGCAGGCTACCAGGATGCGGAACAGGCGGACGCCTATCTGCCCCGTGTCCTGGCTCAGGTGCTGGAAGGAAAGCTGGGAGCCTTCGGGAAACGGGTGGGCCGTATGCTGTTCAAGCTGTCGGTGGATGAGGCGGTCATGTCAAATCTGGTGGCGTTCTATTTCAGCTCCGATGAGGATAGTCTGAAAAAGCTGCGCGTCCTCTGCATCAATGATGTAAAGGAGACCAACGGAGAGATTGACTTCCAGGATGCTCTCCGGTTCCAGTGTGGTGCAAACGAATGATTGGTCTCATTCAAAAATCCGGCTACATCAAGCCGGGGGGCGGCGGCGGAAGCTACGCCCGGTACATCGCCACACGGGACGGCGTAGAGTTGATAGAAGCGCCGGCAGGTGAAGGTTATCTGGCGTACATCGCGGAGCGCCCCCGCTCCCACGGGTTGTTTTCCGCAAGGGGCGCCGCCGATCTGGAACAGTCCATGGAGGTGCTCAACAGGCATACCGGCCCGGTGTGGACCTTCGTCTATTCCCTTCGGCGGGCAGACGCGGCCCGCCTGGGTTATGAGAACAGTGAAAGCTGGCGCAGGTTGGTGCTGGCGCATCAGACGGAGTTGGCGGAGGCGATGAAGATTCCTCCGAAGGACTTCCGCTGGCGGGCTGCCTTCCACGATGAGAAGCACCACCCCCACATCCACATGATGGTCTGGTCAGACGACCCGAAGCAGGGCTACCTGACCGAGAAAGGGATTGAGCAGATGCGCTCTCAGCTGTCCAATGACATCTTTCAGGACGAACTGCTGTCCCTCTATCAGCAGAAGGATCTCTCCTATCAGCAGGTGCGGGATGCGGCCATGGAATCCATGGCCCGTCTCGTCCGGGAGATGAAGTCCAACCTGTGTGACAGTCCGGTTATCGCGGAACAGATGGAGACGCTGGCCGGACTGCTGGGAGAATGCACAGGCAAAAAGGTCTACGGTTATCTGAGGAAACCGGTGAAGGAACAGGTGGACGCCATCGTGGATGAACTGGAGAAGGTCCCGGAAGTGGCGGAGTGCTACGAGCAGTGGAACCGGCTGAGGGATGAGCTGGAGTGCTACTACAAAGACACACCCAGAGAACATAAGCCTCTGTCACAGCAAAAAGAATTCAAGGCCATCAAGAATATGGTGATCCGGGAGGCGGAGAACCTGCGCCTGGGCGTACCCACCTTTGAGGACAGGGAGATGAAGGACGAGACGGGTGAGGAGCAGGAAGTGGTATGGCGGAGTTCCCGGTGGGACCTGGCGGCGGCTTATCGAAACGCCAAGGAAATTCTGGACGAGCACGAAAACCCAGAGAAAGAGAAGGCGGTGCAGGTGGGTGTGCTGGAACAGCTCTGGGATGCAGGCTTCACCGTGGCCGCCCATCAGCTGGGTAAGTGTTGGCGGGATGGAATGGGTGTGCTCCCGGACGATGAGCGGGCGGAGCTGTGGTTCCGCCGTGCCGCTGAGGCCGGCCACGACTTTTCCCAGTACGCCCTGGGCAAGCTGCTCCAGGGACAGAGGCGGATAGACGAAGCGGTGACCTGGTATGAAAGAGCGGCAGACCAGGGCAACCAGTATGCCGCCTACCGGCTGGGCAAGCTGTATCTCCAGGGGGAGCTGGTGCCCAAGGATGTGCCCAGGGCGGTGGAATATCTGACAACAGCCGCAGAGCTGGGCAACCAGTATGCCCAGTATACGCTGGGTAAGCTGTACCTCGCCGGTGAGGATGTGGAACAGGACCGGGAGCAAGCATACAGCTGGTTCCGGCAGGCGGCGGTGCAGGGAAACGAATACGCTCAATTCTTCCTGGACCATGCGGACGCACCCCACCGGCCGAACGCCCTCCTGGCTGCCACAAAGCTGCTCCACCACATGGGCCAGATTTTTCGGGACAACTCCGTGCCGCCGGCGGCCCCGGCAGAGACGCAGATGGACCACAGACGCCGACAGGAACTTCAGGAAAAGCGGATTGCCCTGGGGCATAAGGCGGACGACCATGAGGAGCAGCAGCACGGCGGCTGGAATATGGGCGGCATGTAGCGTATTAAAATTTATCATGCAGATACAAAGAAAAAGGCTCTCTGCACCGGGGAAATCTTTCTGAAAAAGTTTCGGATAAGGGGTGGATATCGGGACCCGGTTAGGGTATTGTGTGTTGCTGATAAGGAGGCGGCACACATGGGCTACTACATGAGCGAGTTGTACCGGCGCTACTTCCGGGCACCGGACTTCAGTGAGCTGAAAGAAGAAATTGAACATACCCGCCAGGAAGTGCGGGACTGGCTGGATCAGACGCAGCGGCGGGAGCTGATGCGCCTGGTGGATGCGCAGGACCAGCTGAAAGGGAACCTGGCTCAGGCCAGCTTCGAGGCCGGGTTCCGGCTGGCCATGGGGCTGCTCCGGGAGGTAGAGGCGGAGCGTATCCGGCTCGAACTGGAAGAGGAGGGTTGAACGTGAAGAACATGCAGCTTCCCATTCAGAAGTGCCAATACTGCGGGAGCGAGGACATCGGCCTGGGCTGGCAGCACGGCGAGGCGCTGGTGACCTTCAAAAAACACGGTCTGCTGGGCAACCGGCTGCAATACCTGATCTGCCGCCGCTGCGGCGCTGTACTCTACCAGCGGGTAGCGGAGCCCCATCGGTTTCCCCCAGCCAGGTAGCACACAGAGATACGAGATAGGAGGTGAATCGAAATGGCAAAGAGACGGCCGTCGGGAGACGGCATGGTGCGCAAGCGGGAGGACGGCCGCTGGGAGGGCCGCATCGTCATCGGCCATAAGGAGAACGGTGCGCCCATCTTCCGCTATGTGTCGGCAAAGACGCAGAAGGAACTGCTGAAAAAGCTGCACCAGAGCATGGAAGAATACCGGGACGTGGATCTGAGCGAGAACAGCAAACTGCCTCTGGGCCAATGGCTGGACCGCTGGCTGGAGGAGTATGCCGCCCCCTCGGTGCGTCCCTCCACCCTGGAGGGATACCGGGGATATGTCGAGCGCAACATCAAGCCCCACCTGGGGGACAAGCCCGTGGGGAAGCTCACCCGGGAGGATGTCCGCAGGCTATACCGGGAGCTCCAGAAAAACGGACGGCAGGAGTGTCATCCGGAGCACGGATACAAGCTGTCAGGCGGCACCATCCGCCGCATCCACGGGGTGCTCCACCAAGCCATGGACGCGGCGGTGCGGGAAAACCTCATTGCCCGAAATCCTACCGAGGGCATCACCCTGCCCAAAAAGAAAACCGACCCCAAGCAGATCCTCAACGACGCTCAGCTGGAGCGGTTTATGGAGGTAATCCAGGCGGACAGCGTCTGGCATGACTTCTTCTACACCGAGCTGACCACCGGCCTGCGGCAGGGGGAGATCTGCGGCCTCCTGTGGAGTGATTTTGATGAGGCCCACGGAACCCTCTCCGTCCGCAGGACGCTCCACGTCCAGAAGGGCGGAGTTCTGGTCACTGGTGAGACCAAGACGGGTACGGGAAAGCGGACCATCACCCTGCCGCCCAGCACAGCCCAGCTTCTGGCCCAGCGCAAGAAACAGTCCTACTCCCAATGGATCTTCCCCAACCCTCTCCGGCCGGAGCAGCCTGCCAATCCCAACACCGTATACAGTCACTTGAAAATGCTGCTGAAAAAGGCCGGACTGCCCAGTATCCGCTTTCACGATCTCCGTCACACCTTTGCCACCCATGCCCTGGCCAGCGGTGTGGATGCCAAAACCCTCTCCGGCATCCTGGGCCATACCCAGGCCTCCTTTACCCTGGACACGTATACCCATGTGACCGGCGATATGCAGAAGCGGGCCAGTGAGATCGTGGGAGGATTTCTGGAGCACATCATGGTGAGGTGAGCAAATGCCAGGCAAGAGAAAGAAGGGCGAAGGCACCGTCCGCCTGCGGAAAGACGGCCGCTGGGAGGGCCGGGTGGTGGTGGGCTACGACGAGGCGGGCAAACCAAAGACGAAGAATGTGCTGGCCAAAACCAAGAAGGAGTGCGTGGCCAGGTTGAAGGAGCTGAAAAGTACGTGCCAGATGGTTCGTCCCGTCCAGGTTCAGACCGGTATGCCCTTCCGGGACTGGCTGGACTTCTGGTATCAGAACTACTCCAAGCCCAGACTCCGTCCCAGTACCCAGCTCAACTACGAGTACTGGATCTACCAACGCCTGATTCCCAGCCTGGGAGAGATTCCGCTGAACCAGCTGACCCAGGCGGAGCTCCAACAGTTCTTCCGGCAGATGAAGGAGAGCGGACGGAAGGCCAATGTGGAGCAGCGGGGCTCCGATATGGCGGACCGTTCGGTGCGCAGCTGCCACGCTGTCTGCCAGATGGCCCTGGACAAGGCGGTGGAGGAGAAGCTGATCCACGCCAAACCGGCGGTGGGCTGCAAGCTCCCACCCCTGAAGGGGAAAGAGATGAAGATCCTGACCCAGGGGGAGATTCAACGCTTCCTCATCCAGGCCAAGGCTGAGGGAATGTATGAGCTCTTCCTGCTGGAGCTGACCACCGGTATGCGCCGGGGCGAACTGCTGGCCCTCCGGTGGGAGGACCTGGACTTCGCCACCGGGAAACTGCGCATCGATAAGCAGGTCTGCCCCGTGGGCGGCAAGCTGGTCATCAGCGAACCCAAAACCAGGGCGGCCAACCGCACCATCATTCTGCCGCCCGCCATGGTGGAGTTGCTGGCGGAGTATAAAAGGGGCGTCTTCTCTGAATTGATGTTCCCCTCCCGCATCAAGCCGGACCAGCCCATCGACCCCGGCTATGTCCGCAAGCGGCTCCAGGTGATTCTGGAGCGGGCAGGGTGCAAATGGGTCAGATTTCACGATGCCTCTGTTATAATAGGACTAAGTCGGCAAGCCCTTGCGCCGCAAGGAGTTGCGCTGATTTAGTCCTGATGCCACAGCAAAAATTCGACATGGGGAGGTTGATAAAATCGTCGAACGGCGCGGTATGTCCGTGCCACCGAGTAAGCCGGTCTGCGGGTGACGACTCACCCGCAGACCGGCTTTTTTTGCGTTTATTTGGAAGTATGCTTTAGTGAAGATGCGCCCCCAGTGACGATTTTATCGTCACTGGGGGCGCTTTTTTTGTTTTATGCAGGAGGCCGCTATGAAACCGCTGGAATTGGAATATTTCTATGGAAACGATGCCGAGCAATTCACCTTCTATCGCATCCCCAAAGTGCTGTTTACAGATCACCGTTACAAGGCCGTGTCCGTGGAGGCGAAAGTGCTCTACGGCCTTCTGCTGGATCGCATGAGCTTGTCTATCCGCAGCGGCTGGCTGGATGACGATGGAAGGGTCTACATCTACTTCACGCTGGAGGAGGCCATCGAGTTTCTGGGCTTTGGCAAGGATAAGCTGGTAAGACTGTTTCAAGAGTTGGATCGTGACCGTGGAATCGGCCTGATCGAGCGCAAGAAGCAGGGCCAGGGCAAGCCCACTAAAATCTACGTCAAAAGTTTTATCATTCCGGGCGACGCACCCTTGACTTCTGAAAAACCGAAGTCTGAACCTCCGACACCACCTCAGACTTCTGAAATAGCGAAGTCAAGACTTCTGCCCGGCCGAAGTGCAGACTGCGGAATTTCCGACCCTAATTATACTGATAAGAAAGAGACTGAATGGAGTGATACTGAGTCTATCTATCCCCCTCCGCCCCCGCAGCCTCCAAAACGGGTTAAAGGGCGGCAGCGAATGAGGATGGATGAGATAGAACAGTACAGAGCGTTGATCAAAGAGAACATCGACTACGAGCGCCTACTGGAAGAGCATCCTTACGACCAGGAGCTGATAGACGGCTATGTGGAACTCATTGTCGAGACCTGCTGCAGCCGCCGTGAGTATATCCGGGTCAATCAGGAGGATATGCCAAGGGATTTGGTGAAGAGCCGGCTGCTCAAACTGGATAAGGAGCATATCACCTACGTCATGGACTGCCTGAGCAAGAACACGACGCTTGTGGGCAATATCAAGGCGTACACGCTCTCGGCGCTCTACAACGCCCCCATCACGATCAGCCAGCACTATACTTCCCTGGTCAGTCACGATATGGCCCAGGACGCGGTGGCAAGCTATTGACGGTGTATTGCGTCGATCCCGATCAGAGTAAAGGAGATTTGAACCATGCCGAAAAAAACGATCAAGCAGGATGTGACGGAAGATCCCCGCTACCATGATACCTGGCGGCTGCTGAAAAAGTACCGTGATGTGGTGTGGAGCATGGAGTTATCCGTCCAGCAGATGAAAAATCAGTTCCAAATCGAGTACGGTAGCAGCATAGAGGACTTTTTGGATTCAGTCTATCTGGCCGGAGCCGATTTAAGCGGCACGGATCTGGAGGATCATGCCCGCTGTATTGATCGCAGCAACAAAATGCTCACCCTGGTCAACAACTCCATCGAACTGCTCCGCACCCGACATAAGCATGGCGAGGACTACTACTGGCTGCTATATTATACCTACTTGTCCCCCCAACAGCTCAAAAATGTGGAGGAGATCATCGAAC
>ERZ1643246.4025-NODE-4025-length-12026-cov-11.739621_pt1 | contig 12026 bp, 12 predicted proteins | sample MGYA00579265_ERZ1643246 | MGnify/ENA primary metagenome ERZ1643246 (study PRJEB29033, sample SAMEA4952261) | chicken gut metagenome | biome: Broiler Chicken; feature: Gastrointestinal Tract; material: Caecum | place: Ireland | collected 2018 | study: Broiler...
GCGGCCTGACCGTGGAGAAGTTCAACGACATCAAAGAGGGCGACATCATCGAGGCATTTACCATGGAGGAGATCCCTCGGTAAGGTCGCTGCGAGACAAGTTCATTTCTGCGCACAATAGGGGCGGCGACTTCGTCGCCGTCCCTGGTCATTATGGGCTCATTTAAGTGCTGACCCATTGGCCTGGGAAACAGCCATGGGGATGGCTGGCAGATGCGCCCCCCATTCTCTTTTTGGTCTTGCCCAAAAAGAGAACGCGCCGCGCCCGGTGTAAGAGAAAAAGGCGCTTTGGTCGCAACTTTGCACATGCGTGCAAAGTTGCTGTACGGGGGTCGGCGTATCGGTGCCTGCTCCGTTTTGGCCTTGCCTTCGGGCACGCTTGGGCCTTCTGCGAGGTCGATACTGCTGTCCCGTGGCGGATGGTGCGTCTTGGGTCGGGGTGCAAGGACGCATTTGACCAGCTTCTCTTTCCGCGCGTTCCGCTTCGCTACGCGCTCCCCCGGCGGGCGTAGGAGCTGTTGCGTTGTCCTATGCTGAAGCCTTCATCGACCACCGGCCAGCGGCAGCGAAAAGAGAAGCTGGATGTATCCCAGACCTCCCCGGGCCAAAGGATTCCCCAAGGGCAGCGCGTTTCCGTCCCTGACTGCCGCGAGGGACAGCCAACCTTCCCCCGCCGGCGGCAGGAGGTCTGCGCGGGCGCAGACCGACCCGCCGAAGCGTTTTTTCTCTTTGGACCGTGCACGGCCCGTTTCTCTTTTGGCAAGACCAAAAGAGAAATGGGGGGTGCATTGCCCAGCTATCAACATAGCTGATTCCCCGCGTCCAATGGGACGCACCTCAACATCCCCCTGCGGGATATCCCCACACCAGACATTCCCTTTGTAAAAGGAGGTCATCTTCATGCCAAGCAATCGAATCGGCCGGATCAACGAAGAGATCCAGCGGGAGCTGGCGGACCAGCTCCGCCGCCTGAAGGACCCCCGGGTCTCCCAGGTGGGCATGGTGTCCATCACCCGGGTGGATACCACCAGCGACCTGCGCTACGCCCGGGTCTACGTCAGCACTCTGGACAAGACCCAGGAGAAGGACGTACTGAAGGGCCTGAAATCCGCCGCCGGCTTCCTGCGGCGGGAGCTGGGGCGCGCGCTGCAGCTGCGCTACACGCCGGAGCTGCAGTTCATCGCAGACGACTCCATCCAACACGGCGCCCACATCCTGGAGATCCTGCGTCAGGTGGAGCGGCAGGACGGCGATGCCCCGGACGGCGGGGCTTCCGGCGAAACGGAGGCGTGAGCGATGCTGACGGTCACCCAGGCCGCAGAGCTGCTGCGGACCTTTGACAACGTGCTGATCCTCACCCACGTCCGCCCGGACGGGGACACCGTGGGCTGTGCCGCCGCCCTGTGCGCCGGTCTCCGCCGCCTGGGAAAGACGGCGTACCTGCTGCCCAACCCGGAACTGACGGACACCACCGCCCCCTATTTCCGCCCCTACGAGGCGCCGGAGGGCTTCACGCCGGACAAGGTGGTGTCCACGGACATCGCCACGGCGGGCCTGTTCCCTGAGAACGCCAGGCCCTATGCGGACCGGGTGGACCTGGCCATCGACCACCATCCGTCCTTCGAGTCCTTCGGCCGGGAGAACATCGTGCGGCCGGAGGCCGCGGCCTGCGGCGAGCTGATCTACGACATCCTGGCCCAGCTGGGCCCCATCACGCCGGAAATGGCCCTGCCTCTGTATGTGGCCGTGTCCACCGACACAGGCTGCTTTGCCTACGCCAACACCACCGCCCAGACCCACGCCGTGGCGGCGGCGCTGCTGCGGACCGGCATCGACTACCAGACCGTCAACAAGGTGTTCTTCCGCACCAAGAGCCGCAAGCGGATGCAGCTGGAGGCGGCCATTTTGAACGACTGCGAGTTCTACGACCATGACCGGGTGGCGGTGCTGTCCGTGCCCCTGTCCCTGATGGAGCGTCTCCAGGCCACGGAGACGGACGCCGAGGACCTCTCCGCCCTGGGCCCCCAGATCGAAGGGGTGGACTGTGCCATCACCATGCGGGAGCTGCGGCCGGACGTGTGGAAGATGTCCCTGCGGACCGGTGAGCGGGTCAACGCCACGGAGGTCTGCCGGCTGCTGGGGGGCGGCGGCCACGCCGCGGCGGCCGGCTGCACGGTAGAGGCCCCCTGGACCGAAGCCAAGCGGCAGATCCTGGCGGCCGTGGCCCAGGTGGTGCCCGACTGCCGGGTGGATAGCTGAGCGAAGCGGCCTTCCATTTCGGTATTTATCGAAGGAACTGGAAAGGGTGGTTTTTGTGAGCCTGTGGACCAGCCGAAAGCTCTCCAACATCTGCGTGGCTGTGGCGGTCCTTTTATGCCTGCTGGGCGCAGGGACCAAGACGGCTCCGCTGTTTGCGGCGGCCATCGTGCTCTTGCTGCTGGACCTGCTCCAGCTGGCTATTTTTTACCGCTGTCCCCACTGTGGGCGCCTGCTGCCCTTCCGACAGTGGGCAACACCTGTGTACTGCCCTTACTGCGGCAGGGAGCTGAACACGCCGGATCCGGACCGGTGAGGCCGGCGTCCTGCCAGATTTCCCACAAAAGGAGTGCCCTCATGCCCAACGGAATCCTCATCATCGACAAGCCCGCCGATTGGACATCCATGGATGTCTGCGCCAAGGTGCGGGGCATCTTTCACGAAAAGCGGGTGGGCCACGGCGGGACCCTGGACCCCATGGCCACCGGCGTGCTGCCGGTCTTTGTGGGACAGGCCACCCGGGGCGTGGAATTTGCCGAGAACGGACAGAAGGAATACGTGGCAGGCCTGCGGCTGGGACAGGTGACGGATACCCAGGATGTCACCGGCACCACGCTGGAGACCCATCCCATCACGGTGGACCGCGGAGCGGTGGAGGCGGCCCTCTCCCGCTTTCTGGGGGAGCAGGACCAGATCCCGCCCATGTACTCCGCCATCAAGATCGGCGGACAGAAGCTCTACGAGCTGGCCCGGAAGGGACAGGAGGTGGCCCGGAAGCCCCGGCGCATCACCATCCACGCACTGGAGCTGCTGGAGCAGGTGAGCGAGACAGACTATCTGCTTCGCTGCCGCTGCTCCAAGGGTACCTATATCCGGACCCTCTGCCACGACATCGGGCAGCTTCTCGGCTGCGGCGGGACCCTGTACGCCCTGCGCCGCACCATGGCGGCGGGCTTCACGGAGACCCAGGCGGTGACGCTGGAGCAGGTCCAGGCCCAGGGGACGTCCCTCCTGCTGCCCACGGACAGCCTGTTCCGGGACTCCCCCGCCTTGACACTGCCTGCCGGCACAGCGGAGAAGCGGGTCCGCTGCGGCAATCCCATCACCCTGCCGGGCACACCGGACGGCACTTACCGGGTGTACAGCCAGGAGGGCCAGTTCCTGTGCCTGTCCCGGGCCAGCGGCGGCACCCTGACGTCTATCAAGAATTTCTTTGGAGCGTAAACCATGAAAGAACGCGTTATCGCCCTGGGCTTTTTCGACGGAGTCCATCTTGGTCACGGCGCCCTGCTGCGCCGGACTGCCGAAGAGGCCGCACGGCGGGGCTGCACCCCTGCAGTATTTACCTTCGACCGCCCTCCCAAGGAGGTGGTCACCGGTGTCCCCTGTCCGCTGATCAACTCCCCGGAGGACCGGCGGGACCTGATCCGCCGGCTGTACGGCATCGGCGACGTGCTGATGGTCCCCTTTGACCAGGAGATGATGACCACCCCCTGGGACGACTACATCGTCCGCATCCTGGTGGGACGCTACCACGCCGTCCATCTGGTGGCGGGACATGACCACCGGTTCGGCCATAAAAACCAGGGCACACCGGAGCTGCTGGCGCAAAAATGCGCCGAGCTTGGCCTGGGCTGTGACATTATCCCCAAGGTGGAGGTGGCCGGTATCACCGTCAGCTCCACCTACATCCGCCGTCTGGTGGAGCTGGGCCAGATCGGCCGCGCCAACCGCTTCCTGGGCCACCCTCACACGCTGACGGGCACGGTCCGCCACGGCCGGGGCATCGGGTCCTCCCGGCTGTTCCCCACGGCGAATCTCATCATCCCGCCCCACGTGCTGGTGCCCAGCCATGGGGTCTATGCCACCCGTGCCACGCTGGAGGACGGCTCCTGCTATGCCGCCGTCACCAATGTGGGCACCCGCCCCACGGTCCACAACGGCTCCGACATCACCGTGGAGGCCTGCCTGCTGGACTTTCAGGGGGATCTCTACGGCAAGACGCTGCGGGTGGAATTCTACGAGCATCTGCGTCAGGAGATCCGGTTCGACTCTCTGGAGGCCCTCCGGGCCCAGATCCAGGCGGACGCGGATGCTACCCGGGCCTATTTCGCGGACGGCATTCCCGCATGCTCCGCCGGAGCGCTATGATTGAAAAAACGCGCGGTATCCGTTTTCCGGATACCGCGCGTTTCCGCGCTTCAGATCAGCCACACCGTCAGCCACACCAGGCCGATCCCCGCCGCGCCCATCAGGGTGTACACCGCCGGGGACAGGTCCCGCCACAGCCGGCTGAACCGCCCGTGGTCGCCGCCAGCATAGTTCCGCGCCACCCGCCGGGCCTCCTCCACCAGCTCCCGGGCGGTGACGCCTTCCCCCGCGGCATCGTTCCGCACGATGAAGATCGCCTGCTCAAAAAACCGCTGGTCCGGGGAGTCCACCACCACGACCCGTCTGGAAATGCCTTTCACCATCTGCTTTGCGCCTCCTGCCTCTCACAGAGTTTGATGGTTCCATTTTGTCTCAGCGCGGGAAAATTTATACCGTCTCCTCACACCTTTTTCACACTGCCCTCCCGGCTGCGATACAGCACCTGGACGCCGCAGTCATCCTGGAGGTTCTCCCGCCGGATGCTCTCGCTGAGGATCAGGCCCGCCAGGGTCTGGGGGTCCTCCCCCTCCCAGCCGGCCAGCAGATCCTGCAGCCACTCGTCCCGGCCCGGGTCCGCCACGCCGTCGCTGATCATCACCGCAAAGCTCCCCGGCTCCAGCGCAGCGCGGGTCACATCGGGCACCGCCGTGTTGCCCCGCAGTCCCGCCGGCAGGCTGCCCCCGCTGATCCGCCGGACGGTGCCCCCTTTCTTCACATAGCTGGGCGCCGCGCCGTATTTGTAAAAGGACAGCTCTCCGCTCTCCGGCCGGCAGGTCAGCAGGTCGATGGTGGTGAAGCTGCCGGTCTCAGCCCCCCGCAGGGCCATGGCGGCATTCAGCGTCTTCATGGCCGCCTCCGGCTCGATGCCCGCCTGCAGGAACTGCTCCAGCAGGCGGCAGGTGAGGGCGGACTCCCGCCGGGCCGCCTCGCCGCTGCCCATACCGTCCGCCAGCAGCAGGCAGAGGAGGCCGCTCTCCGTCCGGAAGGAGACCACCGTGTCTCCGCAGACCGTCTCCCCCGCCTTGGGCCGCAGGGCCGCGCCGATCCGGCATTCCGCCGTCTCCCCCGCCGTGGCCCGGACCTCTCCCAGTCCAGCGGCGGTGGCGGTCAGCAGCTCGCTGAGCTGGGCGTACTGGCCCCGGGCGCTGCGGCGGGTCTCCTCCAGCTGCCGCCGGTACTGCCGCCGCAGCAGGAAGGCGGACAGCTCCCCGTTGACGGCGGTGAGGAAGTCCGGCAGATGGATACACCGGTCCGCGAAGTAGCCGGGAAAGTCCTTGGCCAGGGCTCTCCCCCGCTCCATCAGATAGGGCGTGGCGTCGTTCAGGGCGTTGAAGGTGCCGGTGTACTCCTTCTGCCAGCAGAGCTCGCACAGGGCGCAGCCCCGGCAGACCTTCTCCGCCGCCCGGTCAAAGATCACCGCCGGGTTCTCCTCCGTAGATACCGGGGCACTGCGGCCCATGCTGTCATACAGGTCCCGCAGGGCGGCGGCCATGCGGGTCAGCTGGGCCCGCATCCCCTCCAGGGCGGCGGGGAATTCCACGGTCTCCCCCCGCTTCACCCGCTTGCCGCCGAAGGCCCGGCCCGGCAGTAGAAGAAACAGCACGGCACCGGCGGCCGCCTCCGGCAGCAGCGGTGTGGCGAGCCCCCCTGGCAGAGCGGCCAGCACCGCCGCGCCCCAAAAGGCCAGGGCCGCCCAGATCCGGCGGCCGCCGCTGCGGCTCCCGGCCAGAAGCCCCGCCAGCCCATAGGCCGCGCCGAAGAGGACGCCGCCGCTGTTGGAGCAGAAGTCCGCCGCGAGGCCCGCGCCCAGCCCGGCGGCAGCTCCCGTCATGGTCCCCCGCTCATAGGCGGTGTATGCCAGCAGCAGGCACAGCAGCGTCCGCCCGATGGAGATGCCCGCCAGCTCCACATCCACCAGGGCCAGCAGAATGGAGCCCGCCAGGAACAGCAGGCTGTCCGGCGCCAGCTGCTCTTCTCCCGCCTGCAGCAGCGGCTGGTAGTACCAGGCGGAGATCCCCACCAGCACGGTCCCCGCCAGGCAGGGCGCCAGGTCCCGCAGCGGGGACAGGGACTGGAGCACGTAGATGCCGTTTACCGCCAGAAACAGTCCTGCTCCCGCCAGCGGGTGGAACAGCGGCCCCTCCAGCAGCTTCAGCCCCTGAAAGGCCGCGGCGGTGGTGAAGATCAGGATCGCGGCCGCCAGAAAAGGCAGGGCGCCGGAAAATTCCAGGAACAGCACCGCCCCCACCCCAGCCCCCAGCAGGGCGGCGATCCCCTCCGCCCCCGGTCCGCAGGCCGCCACACACCCCAGCGCAAAGGGGGCATAGTCCCCCGGCGTCTGGCTGGCCGTCAGCGCCGCTGCCAAAAAAAACCGGATGCCCCAGACCAGCAGCTGCGCTGATCTGCGGCGGTCCCCCATCATGTCCCTGTGCCCCACGGCTTGTCCCTCCTGCATTCCGCCGTGAAGTTCACGGCCTCATTGGTTTTTTCCATCATTTTACAGGCTCTGTGGAAAAAATCCCGTCGGGAAAAGCAGGCCGCACCATTTCCGGTGCAAACTCCCGCCGGCCGCCGATGGTGGACTTTTTTCGCCGGATGTGATATCATAAACCATCATGCTTTTCATTGGAAAGGACGGCCCGCCTTGAACATCGGAACTGTCACCATCGATTCCCGCCTGGCCCTGGCCCCCATGGCCGGGGTCACGGACGTCGCCTTCCGCCAGATCTGCGCGGAGCTGGGGGCGGGATATACCATCACGGAGCTCATCTCCTCCAAGGCCCTGTGCTATCACGACAAGAAGACCCTGTCCCTGCTGCAGCAGTTCCCGGGGGAGCACCCGGCGGCGGTGCAGATCTTCGGCAGCGACCCGGTCTGCATGGCCGAGGCGGCCCAGATCGCCCTGGAGCACTCCGGGGCGGACATTGTGGACCTGAACATGGGCTGCCCCATGGGGAAGATCGTGGGCAACGGCGACGGCGCCGCCCTGATGAAGGACCCGGAAAAGGCCGGCCGCATCATGGAGGCAGCGGTGAAGGCCGTCTCCGTGCCGGTGACGGCCAAGTTCCGCCGGGGCTGGGACATGGGTAGCTGCAACTGTGTGGAGTTCGCCAAAGTCTTGGAGCAGGCGGGGGCCTCCGCCGTGGCGGTCCACGGCCGGACCCGGGCTCAGGTGTACAGCGGCCAGGCAGACTGGAACTGCATCCGGGCGGTCAAGGAGGCGGTGTCCATCCCGGTGATCGCCAACGGCGACATCTGGAAGCCGGAGGACGCCGTCCGCATCCTGCAGCACACCAAGGCGGACATGGCCATGATCGGCCGGGGGTGCTTCGGCAATCCCTGGCTGTTCCAGCAGGCCAGGGCCGCCCTGGAGGGCAGGCCCATCCCGCCTCTGCCGCCCCTTTCGGAGCGGTGTGACACGGCGGTGCGGCAGTTCGAGCTGGCCGCCGCGGCCAAGGGAGAGCGGGTGGCCGTGCTGGAGGCCCGCCGCCACTACTGCTGGTATCTCAAGGGCGTGGCCCACTCCGGCTACTACAAGGAGCAGATCGTGCAGATGAATACGCTGGAAGATGTGTATCGTGTGACGAAAGGGATCAAAAGGGATTTGACATGAAGGAGCGATCACAGGAACAGCAGCTGGTCTCCGCCGCCCGGGGCGGGGATCTGGATGCCTTTGAAGCGCTGGTCCGCCTGTATGAGAAGCGGGTCTTTGCGCTGACGCTGCGGATGTGCGGGAACCCTGAGGACGCCGCCGAAGCAGCACAGGAGACGTTTCTCGCCGCATGGCAGGGCCTTGCCTTTTTCCGGGGGGACGCCAGCTTTTCCACCTGGCTGTACCGTCTGGCCTCCAATGCCTGCGTGGACCTGCTGCGGCGGGAGGGCCGCCACCGGGCCGCAGCCAGCCTGTCTCTGGACGACGAGGAGCTGAACCTGGATGTGCCGGATCCGGCCCGCTCCCCTCAGGACGAGGCGGAGCGGCGGGAGCTGCGGGAGTCTATCGACCGCGGGCTGGCCGCCCTGTCCCCGGAACACCGGCAGGTGCTGGTGCTGCGGGAGATCCACCAGCTCCGCTACGACGAGATCGCGGACGTCCTCTCGCTGGATGTGGGCACGGTGAAATCCCGGATCAGCCGGGCCCGGAGGCAGCTGCGAAAATTTTTGCTGGAATGCGGGAACTTTTCCCCGCCGTCTGCGTCTAAAGGGAGAGAAAAGGAGGGCTGACAATGCGATACTGTGAAGAATTTGCGGCCCTGCTGGACCCTTACATCGACAACGAGCTCTCTCCGGAGGAGACGGCCCGGGTGCGGGAGCATCTGCGCACCTGTGACGGCTGCCGTGCCTATGTGCAGGCAGCTCTGCTGATGAGAGACGCCTTCCCGGAAGCGGAGGACGCCGTTGTGCCGGAGGGCTTTGCAGAGGGCGTGATGGCCGCCATCCGCGCGGACGCCGCGCCCCGGAAGCGTCCGCGGTCCCGGTGGCAGCGGACACTGCTGCCGCTGGCGGCCTGCTTTGCCGTCGTGGTGCTGGCGGTCTCCACTCTGCCCCGGTCCGGCGACACCGCTGTGCGCGATGATAGGACCACGCAGACGGAAAGCCAGCTTCCGGAGAGCGCCTCTGTCTCCGCGGCTGACAGCGGCGCGGAGGACAGCGCGGCTGATGCTGCGCAGGCGGAGGAGGATACCGCCGCAACGAATGCCCCGGCCACTGACGATGGCTCTGCGTCTGAGACACAGCCTGCCTCCTCCGGCGTCCAAGAGGGTGCGGAGGTGCCCTCCGCCGATGCCAGGACCACCTCGCTGCCGGAGACGTCCTCTTCTGAGGCGACCGAAAGCGCCGCAGCGCCGGTGCCCTATGCGGTCCAGACCCTTCCCTGCCTGACGCTGACGGAGCAGGAGGCCGGCACTCTTTTGGAGCGTTTTACGCCTGTCTCTGACGAGGATGGGACGCTGATCTATGAGCTGACCGCCGCGGAATATGCTGACCTGCTGGAGCAGCTGGAGCAGCAGGGGATGACGGTGGCAGGGGCCGCTGCCGTCCAGGAGGCGGAGGCCGCCGGGACCGTCCGTGTCTGTGTGATCCCCTCCTGACTGGAAACAGAGGGACGCCGCAAAAAATTGCGGCGTCCCTCTTCCCTTTTGAAAAAAAATATGATATAGTATCTATTTGACAGGTGCCATCTCCCTGTCCAAGCGCCCTGCAGGGCGTTCGTTCGGCGGATCCCGCCGTTCTCTAAACAAAAAAATGGAGGTTGCCCGTACCTTACCACGGGCGTTTTGCTGCGGCTTCGTATCAAAGACCTCCGACATCATCAAAGGAGGTCTTTTTTTCATGTCCAGATCCAGATTCACCCCCCGGCAGATGGCCACCGCCGGCATCATCGCCGCCATCTACGCTGCCCTGACCCTGCTGCTGCCCATCCCCCAGTACGGCGGCATCCAGTTCCGGGTGGCGGAAGCCATGACGGTGCTGCCCTTCCTGTTCCCGGAGGCCGTCCCCGGCCTCACCATCGGCTGCTTCCTGGCCAATCTGCTGGGCTCCCCTATGCCCGTGGACTGGGTGGTGGGCACGGCGGCCACCCTGCTGGCGGCCCTCTGGACATCCAAGCTCCGTCACCGGGCCCTGGCGCCTCTGCCCCCGGTGATCTGCAACATGGTGCTGGTGGGCGCGGAGATCGCCTGGTTCTTCCCCGCGGAGGGGATGGGCTTCTGGGCGGCCTACGGCTTCAACGCCCTGACCGTGGGCATCGGTGAGGCTGCGGCCTGCTTCATTCTGGGTTCCCTGCTGCTGCAGGTCCTGCCCAGAGTGCCCGCCCTGAAGAGCCGGATGGCTCCCTCCCGAGTCTGATACCTGCCTTGCTTGAAAAAGAAGTCCCGCGTCCAACGGACGCGGGACTCACTTTTTACTTGGCGGTGAATTCGTCCTTCCCCGCGCCGCACAGGGGGCACACCCAGTCGGCGGGCAGATCCTCCCACTTGGTGCCGGGGGCGATGCCGTTGTCCGGGTCACCGGCCGCCTCGTCATAGATATAGCCGCAGAGATCGCATTCGTACTGCTTCATGGGAACATCCTCCTTATGATTTGATCGGCAGAACGCACTGCCGAGGGGTCCGCACAAAATGCCGGTCACTTCAGCTTTTTCCGGATGGCCGCCTTGGCCTCCGGCGACAGCAGTCTGGACGCCGCCCGCACCGGCAGAGGCGGCAGTCTGCAGAACTCCCGGCGCACCTGATCGAAGGGCTCCACCGCATAGGCGGCAAAGAAGGCCGTCCGGTCCGGCGGCAGCGGGATGGGAGATGCCAGCCGGGGATTTCCGGCAATGGCCCGCTCCGGTGGGAAGGGCTGCTTGGCCAGGGGCAGCTGGTCGAAGATATAGCTGCCGTGGGGCGTGTTCACCAGCAGCAGGCTGACGCCCTTTTCCTGCTGGTCCGGCAGTTCATCCGGCCGCAGGCCCCAAAAGTCCCCCAGCGTCAGGTCGCCCGCCCGGGTCATGGAGGTGTAGGGGCAGCGGTAGCAGCTGGGCCGCAGGAACAGCGCCCGGCCAAAGGCCCGGCCGTACTCCGTGCGGAACAGCGGGGCGGTGTCCACAGTGCCGTCGCCGTAGACGGCGGTGAAATGGCTCTCCTTCCACCCGGTGACCTTGTTGCGGAAGCGCACCGCCTGCAGAGGCTGCTGCCGGCGGGCCTCCAGGCTGCGGGCCATATCCTCCCACACGCCGGGGGAGGGCACGCCGTGGCACACCAGATCACAGGTGGTGAGATTCTCCGGCCGGCCGCCCAGATACCGGTACAGTCCGTCCACCTGGCAGGGGGTGCCGGAGAACAGCACCGGCCGCTGATCCAGCCAGCGCCGCACTTCCCGGAAGACGGTCCCCAGATCGCTCTGAACGTATTTTGCGCCCCGCATCCGCCACAGGTCCTCCTTGCGGAAGCAGGCCGTGTGCCGCAGATGCTGCCGGCTGTCAAAGGCGGCGCCGAACACCACGCCGCCGCTCTCCAGAATGTACTCCGCCAGCAGCGTGAACACACCGCCCGAGGTGGAGTCTTTCCGGATGTCGTCATTCTTATTCCAGGCCGCGAACACCGCCGGCATGGAGGCTGCCGGCCGCCGGCGCAGGATGGGGCAGACCGCGGTGCAGCGGCCGCAGCGGATGCAGGCCCCGCTGTCGATCACCGGGTAGGAAAAGCCCTCCCGGTCCCGTTCCATGGTGATGGCGTCCTTGGGGCAGCCGCTGGCGCAGGCGGTGCAGCCAGTGCAGCGGGTACGGTCCGCCAGTCTGGGCAGAGGGCGCTCCTCCGTCTCGGCGGGCGGGACCTCCGGCTGGCAGGGGCGGTCTTCCAGGGCACAGCGCAGATATGTCAGGGACATCTGCCGCTCCTGGATGAGCCGCTCCTCCACGGCCGCCCAGTCGATGGGAGCCGTCAGCTCCGCCGTGTCGCCCTTGCCGATGATCCGGTCCCCCAGGCCCAGCCGGCTCAGCAGGCTGAAGGTCCGGGAGCTCTCCGGAGCGGCCATCTCCGCCGGTGCCACGCAGGTGAAGAAGGGCTTTTTGAACTGGACGGAGAACACCGTCCCGTGGAAGGAGTTGGTGCACACATAGGCGGCGTCCCGGAACAGGCCCAG
>ERZ1643246.4027-NODE-4027-length-12017-cov-4.398930_pt1 | contig 12017 bp, 14 predicted proteins | sample MGYA00579265_ERZ1643246 | MGnify/ENA primary metagenome ERZ1643246 (study PRJEB29033, sample SAMEA4952261) | chicken gut metagenome | biome: Broiler Chicken; feature: Gastrointestinal Tract; material: Caecum | place: Ireland | collected 2018 | study: Broiler...
AGTAAAGCTTTTATAACATCTAATTCTTTCTTTAGCGAGACTTTTTCTTCTTCTTCCATTGGAAATAGTGTAATAATTTCATTTATTTCATTCATGTCTAATTTTGTAATTTCATTTACATCCTGTTTTAAATTATCCATCAATTGCATTTTTCTAGATAAATTTTGATCTAGGCGGTTATTATAATTTTTAACATCATTTTTTTTATCGTTAATGGCATCTTTTAATATATTAATTAACTCTTTTTGTTCTGTCATATTTTCACCTACTATCTAATTGCTTTTTCCTTTTATAATGTCTATTATTTTTTTTGTGGAGTTATTAATGTTTATAGTTTTAAAATTATTAGGATAAGTAATTGTAATTGGCAGTGATTTTAATTTTTCATTACAATTTAATAATGCCATTTTTAATTTAGTTAAATCTTGTGATGATAATATAATTATTATTTTTTCTACAGCTTTGGTTTTTAATTTTTCTACTAGTTGTATTTCTTGTAATTGTTGTTTTTGGACTTTTAGATTTTTTTCCAATACTAATAATAAAATTGCTGTTTTCTCACTTTCTGATAAGTTGGCTAGTTTTAACTCTCCATAGAAAGAATCTATATCATTTATTTCTAATATATCTTTATCTTGCAATTTTTCTTTTAAATCTTTTAATTTATGTAATGTTTCTTCTTTTTTTGCAGTTACCTTTTTTAATGTTTCATTAGATACTAATTCTTGATATGCATTTTTTATTTTGTTACGATATTCTTCTAAATGATTTATGGTTTCTTGGTATTGTTCAGCATGGCGATAGCCTATTTTTTCTAAAAAGTATAAATTTTTGATTTCTGTTTTAAATGAGGAAATAATATTATCTTCTTTCAAAGTATATTTTAACATTAAATTGAAGTCTTCTTCTGCTTCTTTGGTATCTTCCTCATTAGGGTTGTAATATGGAAAATTTACTACATTATTTTCTGTAATATCTAACATTCCTTTGATGTAAGCAAGTAACTCTTTTTCGGCTTTTATTTTTTGTAATTCTTTTTGATAAGAACGTTCTTTTGCTTCTATGTCTAGTATTAACTTATGAATTATTTGTCTTTCGTTCATTCTAGCACCCCATCCTATATTCTATAATTGAGTATAGCATATTTTTAGGGTAAAGAAAATATTTTTTTATATTATTCATTGCTAATTGCACGAGATAATTCTTCAAAAAATGTATTCATTGCTTTATTAAATCCCTTTTCGATTAGTCCTGAAATTTTCATACCTATACTAGAAAGTTTATTGTTATAATCTGTTTCTTTTTCTAGATAATTCGCAGGATTGATACTTTTTCCTTCTTTAATATCTTGTTCGAATCGTTCCATAGCATTTTGAGTTAATGTTGCTTTTCTACTTTCGTTATATTGATAATATCCTGTCATTTGACTGATATAGAGTCCAATAAATAAAATTACTAATATCCCGAAAATTAGTTGTATTATTCTAGTTTGTTTCATATTCATTTATCACCTCAAGAAAACAATTAGCAAATGCTAACGAAGTGTTCAAAACCTCATCAATAGTATTTTCTGGTCCTCCCATCTCTACTAATATAGTAAATGGTGAAAAGTCTTGATTATAAACCCCATTTACTCCTGGTCCTTCCTTCTTATAAATTCCTTTTGATAAGTTAGGGTATTTTTCGTTGATTTTTTGATTTATTTTCTCTGTAAATTCTAAATTCTGTTGATAGTTGGGATTCTCTAATCCTATTAAAAATAAAATACTGGCATAATTTTTATTATCGATTGTTACTGTTGTCCTGTCTTTTCCTAAACTATCTCTGTGAACATCAATAAAATATTTTAAACTAGAATAAGTTTTTCCAACGTCCTCTAAAAAAAATCTACTAGCTTGATAACTTCTTGCGTAGTTCCATCCGTTTTGGTTTAATACCTCCTTAATATTTCTTTCTTCTACTAGGGTAGGAAATCCTTTTTCTTCAAATTTTTCTTCTAAAATATAATCATTCATCATTACTGTAGGTCTTACGCTATATTCTACAAAACTATTGGGAGTATATTCTTCTGTTTGATGACTGTTGTAAATGTAAATATAGGGCTCATTTTTTTCTTTTGGAGAAGATATTTGCTTTATCTTGGACTCTTCTTTTATAATTAGATTCTGATAATTATTCTCAATCAGCGCTACTAATTGGTCTTCGTTCGTTGGAAAAATCATGGCTAAAAAAGAAGACATGAGACTTTTTTCTTGAGTCTTAGAAAGTAATATTTTAACTAATTTTTTTTGATTTATTTTATAGGGTCTATCATCTAAATATTGATAGCTTAAATACATAGCAAAGACAAAAAGAAGTAAAAAAAGATATTTTCTTACTTTATGTTTCTTTCTTGTTTTAGAATAAAACTTTTTCTTCATTCTATCACCAAGATTACTATAACTTATTTAGATAATTTAATTTGTCGGATTAAAGTGATTGTGCAGACTTTTATTAATTGCATTCCCTAATAGCAGGCTTAACTTATCTATAACATAGTCTATTTCTTTTGGAGTAACCATTAAATTATAATTTACTGGTAATAGTACTTCTAAGAGAAGAGATTTTAATTCTTTTTCTGTTAATAGCCCTACCATCCCTAATACATCTTCTTTTTGTTCGCTTGTTAGTTCTCCTTGATGATTTTTGTAATCCTGCTTATTTAGTGGAACTAATTTTAATTTATCATTATCTTGATTATTTAATTTATAACTCATTTGTTTTAATAGCAATTGTAATGTATTTTGTACAATTGTACTAGCGTCTACAACAGTAGGTATTCCAATTGCTAAAACTGGAACACCTAGAGTCTTTTCACTGATTTCTGCACGATTATTTCCAATACCACTTCCTGGGGAAATACCAGAAGTTGCAAGTTGAATTGTTTTATTAAGTCGTTCTATAGAATTTGTTGCTAGGGCATCGATTACAATAATTAAATCAGGATTTATTTTTTCTTTTATTGCTTCCATTAAATCTTTTGTCTCTATTCCTGTTGTACCAGTAACACTTGGTTTAAAGCTTGCTGTATTACGATAACCTTCTTCTACTTCTCCTAATAAAAATAAATGTCTAGTCACTAAAACTTGATCAATACTTTTAGGTCCTAAGGAATCCGGAGTAGACTTTTCATTACCAAGGCCAACTACTAATACTTTGCCATCTTCTTTTAAACCTAATTTATCATACATTAATTTTAAAGCTTGAGTCATAACCTGTTATACATCTTTAAAATTATTTTTATCCGTTACATCTTGGAAGCTAACTGTACTATACCATCCTGCTTTTTTATGAATTTTTCCTTCTAATTCTTGAGTTACTTCAATTTCTTCTAATGTTGTATTTTTAGTTTTCATAACTACTCTAGAACAATTGCTAATTTCTTTTGTATGTGTTATTTCATCAATTACTAAATCTGTTCTTAAATTTGTATTTTTTAAATCAATTGTATGCATTTTCTTCACCTATTTTTAATATTGACAATTCACCAAAAAAATATTTGCAAATTTAAAGAATATTTGATAAAATTAATATGTTTATAAAAGTGAGGTGAAAAAATGCCAAATATTGCTAGTGCTAAAAAAAGAGTACGTTCTAACGTTAAGAAAACAAATGTCAATACGTTAGTAATCTCAAGCATGAGAACTGCTATCAAAAAATTTGAAAAAGAAGTAAAAGCAGAAAACAAAGAAGCAGCAAACAACAACTACAATATTGCTATTCAAAGAGTTGACAAAGCAATGGCTAGTGGAAAAATCCATAAAAATAAAGCTGCACGTTTAAAATCAAGATTAACAAAGATGAAAAACGCTATGTAAACAACCAATCTAACGATTGGTTTTTATTTACATTTTTTTTCTTTTACGTTAGAATGAAAGTAGCATGAATTGATATACTGGAGGATTTATGAAAAACTTTATTTTATTTATCATTACTGTAATAATTATCGGTGTATTATATTTTTATCATCAAGATTTACAAAAAGCATACTATTCTATACTTCGTTCTTTTCGAGATGATACTTCTACATTAGAGAATAAGAATGAATATTATAGAGATTATGATTTTAATTTTGTACAGACAACGGATGATTTTTCACCAGAGTCTAGTCAAGATATTTTGAATATTTTCTATACTGCTATTAATTCTGGAATGGAAGATTTTACATTTTATTGTCCTGATACTTATACTGATTGCCTAACTGAAGTTGAAACGTTGGCTAACAATCAAGAAATGCTTTCTGATATTAATAATTTTGTTCATCCTTATAATGGTTTTTATCATATAGAAACTCAATACGATTCTTTAGGAAAAGTACAAATTCATATTCAAAAAAGTTATTCTGATGAACAAATTGAGCAAATTAATAATAAAGTAGAACAATTATCACAGCAACTAATTATTCCTGGAGATACTGATATTAACAACATTTTAAGAGTTCATGACTATATTATTAATCATACTGTCTATGATTCAGCAAGAAGTGATTATGGAGATACTACTTATCAATCAGATATCGCTTACGGTCCTCTTTTTCAAGGGTATGGTATCTGTGGAGGATATACTGATGCTATGCAATTATTTTTAGAAAAGTTAGGTGTTAAAAATTATAAAGTTTCTAGTGATGAACATGTTTGGAATGCTGTATTTATTAATAATCGATGGCTACATTTAGATTTAACTTGGGATGATCCAGTCACATCTACGGGAGAAAATATATTAGATCATAAGTTTTTCTTAATAGATACTTTAACTTTGCTTAACCTTGAAAAAACAGAACACCAATTTAATATTGATGTTTATTCCGAATTAAAAGAAGCCTAATTGGCTTCTTGTTTTTTTATATCTTGATATATTTCTTCGATAGTTTGATTAAAATCATCAAAATTAACATTATACCAATGAGTATCAAATTGATGATTAAAAAAAGTATATTGTCTTTTTGCATAATGTCTAGAATTAAGTTGTATTTTTTGAATTACTTTCTCTAGATTGTCTTCTCCTAAAAAATAAGGAATAAATTCTTTATATCCGATTGCTGTAGTTAATACTCTAGAGTTTTTATAATCTTCTTGTAAGGATAATACTTCTTGCAATAAACCTTGATCCATCATTTTTTCTACTCTTTGATTAATTCTATCATAAACTGTACTTCGTAAAGAAGTAAGACCAATAACAAAAATAGGATATAGGCACTCATCTTTTTTGCTGGTTATGTTATCTCCGTTTTCATATTTATTTAAAGTTCGAACCAGTCTTTTACGATTATTAGGATGAATAGATATGTGACTATCATATTCTTTTATTTTTTCTAATATTTGTTCATTCGTTAAATCCTCATACGTTTGCTTGGTGCTTTCTGGTGTAAAAATATAATTATATAGTGCAGCTTTTATATAAAGACCGGTTCCCCCTACTATGATTACTCTTTTGCCACGGCTATCAATATCCTTTATTACTTCTCTAACATCTCTTTGATAATCATAGACACTATATTCTTCCGTAGGATCTTTTATATCCACTAAATGATGAGGAGCTTCTTTTCTTTCTTCTCTGGTTGGTTTTGCACTACCAATATCTAATTTCTTATATATTGCAACAGAGTCTCCATTAATAATTTCGGCGTTCATTTTTTTGGCAAGTTCAATACTTAATTTAGTTTTGCCAACTCCTGTTGGTCCGACAATTACAATAATTGGTTTCATAGTTCACCTTCTAATCTAAAGATCTTTTAAATAGTTTTTCCAAATCATATTTAGTATAAGTAATAATCGTAGGTCGACCATGGGGACAAGTAAAAGGATTTTCACAACATCTCAAAGTATCTAATAACCACACTTGATCGTCATAGGATAGATAATCATTCGCTTTTACCGACATACGACAGGCCATAGTAGCTGCCATGCGCCATACAAATTGGTCAAAATCAAATTCTTCTTTGGTAATTATAATATCGATTACTTTGCGAGTACACTCTTCAGCAATATCATCTTCTATCCATTGTGGATGACTACGAACAATAATCGTATTCATACCAAACTCTTCGGCAAAAAAACCATATTTATTTAAAATATCTAAGTGATTTTTAATGATTAAAAATTCATTAGATGCAAGTTCTATTTTTACTGGAATCAATAAATCAATAGGGATAACTTTCTCTTTTAAAGCTGCTAATACTTTTTCGTAATTAATTCTTTCGGCGGCTGCATGTTGGTCAATAATATACATACCATCTTCGTTTTCCGCAATAATATAAGTCATATAAACAATTCCTCTAGGAATCATTGGTTTAATCCGTGGCTCTCTCATAGGTGGCACTTCTTCTTTAGTCTCATCTTTTTCTTCGAGGCTTGGTGTAGTTGTTGCACTATTTTCTTCTGCAACAGAAAAATCTAAGGCAATCTCCTCGTATTTAGGTTGTACTACCTCTTCTTTTTTAAATGCTCGGTAAAGTGGAAGTGTCGTTTCTCTTACTGCTTCTTCTGTTCTGGTACTTATTTGAGGGATTAATGTCAATTTCTTTAATTGCTTTGTAAATTCTTCATTTACCAATTCTTTTAAAGTATCCATTTTAGAAAATTTAATATCCATCTTAGTAGGATGAATATTAATATCAATTAAAATAGGATCTACGTCGATATTTAAGACAATAATAGGAAATTTATCTTTCGGTATATAGGTATGATAAGCATCTACGATGACTTTGTTTAATTCATTATTTTTAATAACTCTTCCATTTACTAAAGTAGTAATAGAATTACGATTACTCTTTGTCATTTCAGGATAAGACATATATCCATGAATATAATAATCGTCATTTTCTCCTGATACTTCAATCATTTTTTTGGTAATATCTGCTCCATATATTTCATAGATTACTTTTCTTAAGTCACCATTGCCATCCGTATCTAGTAGCACTTTTTCGTTATTAATTAAAGTGAATTTAATATTTGGATATGATAACGCCATTTTGTTTACATATTCTGTAATATTAGCAAGTTCTACATAAAGATTTTTTAAGTACTTTAGACGTACCGGGGTATTATAAAATAAATCTTTGACAGTAATTACAGTTCCTTTTTGCAAGTCACTATCTTCAACATGCATGTCTTTTCCGCCAGATAAGGTAAGGTATGTTCCTTCTACACCATTAGAAGTCTTTAATTCAATATTAGAAACAGAAGCAATGGATGGAAGTGCTTCTCCACGAAATCCTAATGACTCAATATTAAATAAATCATCCAGATTTTTTAATTTAGAAGTAGCGTGTCTAGAAAATGCCAAAGTAGCATCTTTCCTATCCATACCAATGCCATTATCAGCCACTTTTACTTCTTTTACGCCTGAATCGATTAGTGTTATTTTTATTTCGTCACTACCAGCATCAATAGAGTTTTCAACTAATTCCTTTACTACATTCATAGTTTTTTCAACTACTTCACCTGCAGCAATCTTATTAGCTAAAATCTCATCCATTACTTTTATTTTGCTCATATTTTTTTACCGCCTTATCTTAAGGATATTGTTTTTCTATTTTATGTCCACCACTACACCTTACTTCTACTTGATAACGATAATCAGCAAGTCCTACGGTAGCAGAACTAGTTTCATTCGTAACCGTAACTGTACCTTTACATGTTGTTCCTTTATTATAAGGATCAATTGGTTTTTCAATATATTGTTCTTCAAATAATGTTTCTATATCAATTGTTGCGGAACTATTAGGTTCTCCTTTCGGATTTAGTAGGATATTTTTTTCCATCATATAGTTTACCATGCCATCATAAGAACTTGAAGCAATAGTATCCATCGCTTGTTCTCGAGTCCTGTTTAAATAGATTGTTACTGCTCCCACAGCCACTGAGATTAAAATTCCTAAAATTGCAATAGTTGTTAATAATTCAACTAAAGAAAATCCTTTTTTATTTAATTTTTTCACACTCATCACCCTTTCATATCCATTATACTACAACTCTTGTAAGTAAGTAACTAAATTTTTTGCAACGTCTTTAGATACTACTTCTGAAAGTTCATCTACACTTGCTTCTTTTAATTTCTTTAAAGAACCAAATCTCTTTAATAACTCTTTTTTTCTTACTTCGCCGATTCCAGGGACAACATCTAAAACACTAGATAACATACCTTTCGATTTTATATTTCTGTGATATGTAATTGCATAACGATGTACCTCATCTTGAATTCTAGTAAAGAATAAGAATAAATTAGAATTCTTATCTACATTTAGCACTTCATACTTATCATTCATAATATAACTAGTTCTGTGATTGTCATCTTTAACAAGACCAATAATAGGAATATGTAATCCTAAGGAATCAACAATTTCTTTCGCAACACTAATTTGTAATTTACCACCATCCATCACAATTAAATCTGGTTTTTCTAAATTCTCCATCAATACCTTATAATACCTACGATATAAAACTTCCTTCATTGCTGATAAATCATCTTTAACATCTGTAGATATCTTAAATTTACGATATTCATTTCTTAACGGTAAAAAATCTTCAAAAACTACCATACCACCTACATAGAATGTTCCAAATAAATGAGAATTATCAAACGACTCCATTCGTGATACTGAATCAAGCTGCAACAACTCTTTTAACTCACGGATAGCATCCATTCTAAGCCTATCATCTTTCTTTAATGTCTCTTCTTGTAAATCTAACTGTTCTTTGGCATTTTCCTTCGCTAAATCTAATAGTTTTTTTAACTTTCCTTTTTGTGGACTATACGTTTTTAGTTGAAAATACTCACTAATAAGTTCCGAGTTTAACTCACCTGGTAAATATAACTCTTTAGGTAACACTCCTGACTTATCATAAAACTTAATTAAATATTCCACTACTTCTTCTTCCGGATCAATCATCGTCTGAATAATTTCGTTATGCCTTCCAAACAACAAACCATCCCTAATAAAGAAAATCTCTATCGATAAATAATTCTCATCTTGATAATAATTTACCAAATCAAATTGGTATCCCTTATTAAGATCAATTTTTTGTTTACGTAAAGTAATATCGATATCTTCTAACATCTGTTTTAATTCTAATGCTTTTTCATAATTCATAGCTTCACTTGCTTTTTCCATAGAGTCTTTAATTTTTTCAACAATTTCTCTAGAGTCACCCTTTAAAAAAGCAGTAATTTCCTTCTTCATCTGATTAATATCTTCTTCTGGAACTTCTTTTATACAATATCCTAAGCACTCATGAATATGATAATAAAGACATAATTCTTTCTGTAGTCTATCACACTTTCTAAGCGGATAAATTCGGTTAATCATCTCTACTGTCTTTCTTGCTGCTGCTACATTAGGATAAGGACCATATAAATGATCTTTCGACTTCTTTCGTTTGGCATTTCTAACAATTTTAAGTCTTGGATATTTTTCGTTCGTAAGTTCAATATAAGGATAAGTTTTATCATCTTTTAATAAAATATTATATTTAGGATCATACTTTTTAATTAATGTAATCTCTAGTATTAAAGACTCTAATTCTGAAGAAGTAACAATATATTCAAAATCATCAATTTCTTCTACTAATCTTCTGGTCTTACCAGTAACCGTGCCTGTAAAATAACTTTTTAACCGATTCTTCAAATTCTTAGCTTTTCCTACATAGATAATGACTCCATCTTTATTTTTCATCTGATAACTACCAGGTTTGGTAGGAACTAACGCTAACTTCTCTCTAAAGTTTTTCATCAAATCACCAACAATTCTAATTTATTATATCGTATTTTAAAAAAAATAAAAAGAAGATTTCTCTTCTTATTTTACTTGCGTTTTTGATAACCGCATTTTTCATATTTTTTTAATGTTTGTTGATATCCTTCGTTTAGTGTTGCTACATCCTTTCCAAGTAAATAATCTAAATACTCCTGTCCAAATTTTTTAAATAAAAGCTTCTTACTGTTCTAAAGGCAAAAGGCGAAGAACCTGCATTTTTTTGATAACCATATTCACCTTCTCCATCACACTCAAAAGGCCAATGATATACAATAGCGTCATCAGTTAACTCATAAGTATATTTTCCTATTGCTAAATTAGGTTCCGGTATTGTATCTCTATAATAACGCGTACCAGTTCTCAAAAACTCTTGTTGTTCCTCTTTGATATCTTGATTATTATTTGTTGCTTTCTTTAGTAAAGCAAAAAATTCAGAAGTTGATACTCTAGTTGCAAAAATCTTTTTTTCATATTCAACTATTTCCTTCATTTAATTATGATAATTTATTCAACAGTATTTATTGATATTTTTGCATAGCTTTCATCATTTGGTTAATTTGCTTTTGATTAGGTTTTCTACCCATTTGCATCATTAATCCTTTAATCATTTCTTCATTGATTGGAGGATTATCTTTTAAATATTTCTTCATTAATTTTCTAGCAACAACGACTCCAATAATTAAGCCGATAACTAATCCTAATAATACCATTAATATATCGTGTAACATAATTTCATCTCCTTACTACTCTTATTTTACTAAAAAAACATCTATTGCACAAGATTATTTATATGTTTTAAAACTTTTCATCCCATTTTCTTACTAAAATAGGTGGTTTGTTTAATAAGTTTAATTGTCTATCCGTTAAATATTTTTTGTTGATGCAAATTTTAAATACATAGCGATTTAGCCAATCATTCGTTGCTACATATTGTCCATTCTTACCAAAGTTTTCTCCCCAGGTATTTTCAATTTTCCATTTTTTTGGTTGATTATCCACCAAATCCACACCTGTAATTAACATAATATGACTTTCTGTGATGGCATTCGTCTTAGAAATCTCATTTCTATTGAAAACTAAATCAATATCAAAAATATCACCATATCTTTCTATTGTATCTATCCAAGTTCCCTCTATTCTTTTGGATGTTGTGGAACAGAAAAAATATACAGGCTCATATCCTTTGATTTGCTTTAATATTAAATTATTAAACTCTTCTTCCGGTAAATTTAATAAAACCTCATCTTTTCCTCCGCTAATTTTAGAACTTTCTTCTATTTGATATCTATGATTATATTGAAATAAATCATCAGTATAAGAACCGATTTCAACATATTCTCTTTCTAAATCTATTCCAATATACTTTTCATAAAAATCTAACGGTGTTAAATTTTTATCGATGCAATATTTATTATTTTTGTCTGTGTATGAAAAATCAAATTTTTCAGGTGGAACACCATATAAAGAAGCAACAATTTCATATACCTTTTTCATATAAGTATCCTTTAATTTTTTTGTATCATTAGTAGTTTGTAATTCTAAATAAAACTTCCTAATTAATCTAGATAAAATTTGATTTATTTCATAAGTATGAGAAGAAGTAAATGTTTCTGGAAAATTATTGTAAGGAACAACACCATATTTTTTTACTAATTGTGCAAATTGATTAAAATACCCGCTATCTTGTAGCCCTTTTTTTAAAAGATCAGATACATATCTATCATATAAATCTTTCTTTTCATTTTTATATTTTATTAATCGTTCTAAAAGAACATTTACTCTTTCTAATTTATCATAGAATGCAAGATAACTACCTGACAACTCAAAATTATCTAAATTACATTTTTCAATCACTTTTTCTCTTAAAATATTTAGCCCTGCAAACGACCAGCAACGACCAGATTGCTTTTGATTAATTACACCATGCGTTGTAATAGTAATACTAAAATTATTATCATTAGTATCAGTATCTAAATCATGAATCAAATCTACTAAAGCAACATTTCGTACCATTCTCTCCCTTACTTTATTTTCTTTTTTTGCTCTATATTCTTTCTCATATTTTTTTATTTTATCTAGCTCTAACATATCATACTTCCTTCCTTATTACTTATTGTAATCTATAGATATTCTTTCTTCAAGTTATATCGACTCTTTTTCTAAGGAATCTGTGAAAAATTAGTAAAAATGTCATGTTCTAAAAAAACGAATAATTAGTGAAAAT
>ERZ1643246.4028-NODE-4028-length-12015-cov-9.184114_pt1 | contig 12015 bp, 6 predicted proteins | sample MGYA00579265_ERZ1643246 | MGnify/ENA primary metagenome ERZ1643246 (study PRJEB29033, sample SAMEA4952261) | chicken gut metagenome | biome: Broiler Chicken; feature: Gastrointestinal Tract; material: Caecum | place: Ireland | collected 2018 | study: Broiler...
ATGCCGCAGGCAATACGACAGGAGAGACGACGAATACCGCGGCAGCGGCACAGACGGGATTATTTGCCGGCGTGCTGGCTGCAGCTGCAGGCGCACTGCTCGCGGTAAGACGCAGAAAGAATCAGGAATGATCTGTCATTCATGAAAGTCATCAGCCCCGGAAGGATATGCCCTCCGGGGCTTTTGCTGTGAACCTCAAGCTTGACAGCGCATAACCAAAGCAAACTTCTGCCAAAGACCAAAGCGCATTACAATGAAAGCAGGAGGATTGAGCACATGAAAGTAATGCTGGTAAATGGAAGCCCGCATGAGCGCGGCTGTACCGATACGGCGCTGCATGAAGCAGGGCGGATGCTGGAACAGGCCGGCATCCAGACCGAGTATTTCTGGATCAAAAGCGAGCCGCTGGCCGGCTGCAGCGGCTGCGGCTATTGCGCGCGAGCGAAAAAATGCTGCCACGACGATCGCGTAAATGAATTTCTGGAGGCCGCGGAAGAGTGTGACGGCTTCATCTTCGGGGCGCCGGTGCACTTTGCGTCGATCTGTGCGTCCATGTCTGCCTTCATGGATCGCGCGTTTTACGTCGATCATTGCGCGGGATTAGACCGCTTTGCGTTCAAGCCTGGCGCAGCCATCGTCTCTGCCAGACGCGCAGGGACGAGCGCTTCTCTGGATGAGCTGAACAAATACATGCTGTATGCGCAGATGCCGATCGTTTCATCACGCTATTGGAACATGGTGCATGGACATACGCCGCAGCAGGTGCGGATGGATGAAGAGGGCATGCAGATCATGCGTGTGCTCGGGCGCAACATGGCCTGGCTGCTGAACAGCCTGAAGATTGCCGCGGCTGCGTGTCTGCCGCTGCCTGAACAAGAAAAGCGTATCAGCACCAACTATATCCGCTGAAGGAGGTCATCTGAATGCAAAACGTATGGATGATCACCGGCGCTTCTGGCGGACTGGGCAAAGGCATCGCGGAAGCGGCCTTGCGCCGCGGGGATGCCGTCGCGCTGACCTCACGTTCGCCGGCGAAGCTGAATGCGCTGGCAGCGGAATTCCCTAAGCAGGCTATGACCGTAAAGCTGGAACTGGACCGGATCGGAAGCATGGAAAAAGCGCTGCACCAAGTCTATGCGCGTTTTGGCCGTATCGATGTGCTTGTCAATAATGCAGGGCATGGCTATCGCGCGGCCATTGAGGAAAGTGAGCCGACACAAGTGCGGGAATTGTTTGAGACCGATTTCTTTGCGCCGATGCGTCTGATCCAGCTGGCTCTGCCGGGCATGCGGGCGCGCCACAGCGGCATGATCATCAATGTATCTTCGATCGGCGCGGTACGCGGTGCCTTAGGCAATGGCTATTATTCCGCAGCCAAAGGCGCGCTGGAACTGGCCAGTGAGGCATTGGCCAAAGAAACAGCACATTTAGGCATCCGCGTCATGCTCGTGGAGCCTGGTGCTTTCCGCACGGCATTTTATGGCAGCGAACTGAAAGAGAGCGAGATGCGCATTCTTGATTATGATGCGTTGGCGCAGCATTACCGCAAGCAGACAGTGCGGCATGATCAGCTTGGCGATCCGGCCAAAGGCGGAGCGATCATCGTCGATACCGCGCTGCGCCAAGATGCGCCGCTGCGGCTGATATTGGGCAGCGACGCGCTGCAGGCGGCACAGATGACGCTGCAAGGACGCCTGGATGAATTGCGGACGTGGCAGGAAATAAGCAAGAAGAGTGACCATGAAGATCATATCCAATGAGATATGGTCTTTTTTTGCCGGAAAACCGCCTGATCTTGCCACTTGTCCAGATTTTTTTCACATCTGTATCACACATCTGTCAAAATGAAAAGAGAGGATGAAAAGGTGAACAGGGATAGGAAAAGAATGATATTTTTCTGATTCGGAGGTGGGAAAATGCTGAGAAAAATATCAAAGGTCATTTTATCTGCGCTCATGGCGCTTTCTGTCATTTCATGGAGCGATATCCGCGCATCCGCGCAGGAAGAGAACCTGGCGCTGAATCGCCCGGTCACGGTCAGCGGTGTCGAAGGCGGCGTTCAGGACGATGGGACCCTGACGTATCCGCAGTTTGACCCATCCAACCTCACCGATGGCAATGCGTCCACGCGCTGGAGCAGCGATGAGGCGCTGACCTCCATCAATCTGGAGGACAATCCGGATCAGAATGTCTGGGCCATGGTGGATCTGGGCGAGGAAAAAGAAATCGGCACGATCGTCATGAAATGGCAGAATGCCAACTCCCGAGACTACGATGTGCAAGTGAGCAGCGATGCTCAGCAATGGACCGTGCTGCATCATTATGTCGATCCGGACAACGATGGCAGAGACTACACCGAGACGCTGAGCCTGGATGCTCCGGTCAGCGCGCGTTATGTGCGGATCTATGCGCGGCTGGGCACCATCATCGCGTCGATCGCGAACATGCAGTGTCCGACCATCTCGCTTTATGAGCTGGAAGTATATCCTTATTCGGATGAGGCGACCCTGAATGATGTGCTCGCATCCGTATTGGAACAGCCGGCACAGGCCGACGGGGACATGATCGCATTGCCGCAGGTGCCTGAAGGCTACAGCGTGCGTCTGTACGCGACGAGCAATCCTGCGGTAGTGAGCGAAGCAGGCAAGATCATCACGCCGCTGGAAGACATGAATGTCAACTTGTTTTATGAAGTCAGCGACACTGAGGGCAATGTGTTGCAAGGAGATGATCCCAAGAAAGTGACGATCGCCGGACAATATGCCCCGCAGGAAAGCATAAACGAGAAACCAGATGTGATCCCTGAACTGCGGGAGTGGAAGGGCGATACGGGCAGCTTCGTCTTCAACGGTCGGATCGTGATCGAAGACGCGCGGCTGCAGCAGACAACCGAACAGATCGCGATGTATCTGAAGGAAATGTCCGATCTGGATTGTGTGATCACCCAGGATGAACCGCAGGCAGGCGATATTGTGCTGCAACTGGATGAAAGCAGCGTGCTGGGAGAAGAAGGCTATGCCATGGAAATCGGCGATATCCTCACGGTCAGCGCCCTGAGCGAAAAGGGCATCCTGTATGGCGGAACGAGCATCTCGCAGATCCTTTCCCAGGATGAAGACCATGATGAGATCCCGAAGGGACAAGTGCGGGATTATCCGCAGTATGCGGTACGTGCGGTCATGCTCGATGTGGCCAGACAATATATCCCGCTCGATTATCTGAGCGAGCTGACACGCTATGCCGGCTATTTCAAGCTGAGCGAATTCCGCAATCACATCAATGATAATGGCGGCGAACAGACAGCGGCGTTCCGGGTGGAAAGCAAAGTGTATCCGCAGCTGAATGAAGGGCTGCCAAAAGATCAAGTCTACTCTCAGGAAGCCTATAAAGCGTATCAGAAAGACGCGAAACGATATGGCGTGGATGTCGTGACCGAGATCGACACGCCGGCGCACGCGGGTGCTTTTGCCAATATCGATGAATCGCTGCTCATGGATGGCTATCATATTGATTTGCGCACCGAGGAAGCGTATCAGAATGCTGTGGGCGTCATGAAGAATGTCTTTGATGAATTCCTCGATGGCGAAGATCCGGTATTCCAGAACGGCAAGTTCCATATTGGCACAGATGAGTATGACAAGTCATATTCAGAAGTCGTGCGCCGCTATATGAACGAGCTGATCGAATATGTCAATGGCAAAGGCTATGAGACACGCTTCTGGGCGTCTTTGGGCACCAATGGCTTTGCTGGGGAGACACCGGTCAGCACCGATGTCATCGCGCATATGTGGAGCCACAGCTGGGCCAGCTTTGATGAGATGAAGGACGCAGGCTATCGTTTCATCAATAACGCGGACGGCATCCTGTACATCGTGCCATGGGCCGGCTATTATAACAATTATCTCAATATCGCGAGCCTCTATGACACTTGGGAATATTCCAACCTCAATGGCGGGCATTATTTGCAGACCGGTCATCCGCAGCTGCTGGGCGGAGAAGCAGCGCTGTGGTATGACATGAAAGTGGGCGCCAGCGAATTTGATATCTTTGACCGTCAGCGCGATCAGGTCATGCTCATGGCTGAAAAAGGCTGGTATGGCGAAGACGATGACGAGACGAGCGATGAGTTCATGGAACGCGTGGAAGCATTAGGCACGCATGCGCCGAATGCCAATCCAGGCCGTTATGTGGAAAGTGAGTCCTCGCTGGTGGCTTCTTATGATTTTGATGATATCGCGGATGGTATCGCAGAAGATGCCAGCGGCAACGGCTATGACGCAGAAGTGCATGATCTGTATGCGAAAGACGATGCGCTGCGACTGAAAGGAGAAGGCTATCTCTCATTGCCGTTTGATACGCTTGGCTATCCGTATACTTTGCAATGTGATATCACCATTGATTCCGCGACCGGGGAAAACGCGCTGTTATTCTCAGGCAAAGACGGAAAGTTCTATTACAATTATGATGGCACAGGTCATTTCGGCTATGAACGCAAAGGCTATGCTTACCTCATCGATGCGGATATTCCGCTCGGCGTGACCTTTGCCATGACGATCGTCTGTGATGAGACCAACACTTCGCTGTACATCAACGGCATGTTTGTCGGCAGCGGTGAGTATTATCAGGTCAGCGGCGCATCCAGCCAAGGTTCCTCTACCTTTGTGATGCCGACCGAGAAGATCGGTGAGGGCATCTATGGCACCATGGATGATCTGAAGCTCTACAACTATGCCATGAGCGCCGCGCAGGTAGCGGGTGCTTCAGAGAGCGAAGACAGCGGCAACATCGCCCTGCATAAAAACGTGGAAGTCAGCGGCGTCGAAGGCGGGTATAACGAAGACGGCACATTGGTCTATCCGCAGTTTGATCCGTCCAACGCGACCGATGGCAGTGAGTCCACCAGGATCTCGCTGAATACTGATGATGACGCATGGGTCAGCGTAGATCTGGAAAAGCCTTATCTGCTGGACCGTGTGATCATCCGCTTCAATGAGCTTCCTAACGCGTATGCCATTCAGGTCAGCGAAGACGGGCAGTCCTGGACCCAGGTCGCGGAATATCGTGATCTCAATGGCGGCGCCAAACAGACCATGACCGTGAATTTTGATCATCTGGTCAAGGCGCGTTATGTGAAATATCAGCAGCTGGAACGCTTTACTTATGGGCCGACCGGCGGCAGATACTCTGGCAACTTTACTGAACTTGAGGTATATGGCTATGATACCGAACGCTTCGTGCAGTTCATCGCGGAAGCGCAAGAGCGGCTGAGCAGCTGCGATGATGGCAGTGCCTTTGCACAGTCTGTCTATACGGATCTGCAGACATTGGAGGCGATGCTGGAGACCGGACCGGTCAGCACCATGAATCAGCTGGCCAATATGATCTCTGACAAGCTGACGATGCTGGAAAACGACAGCGCGCCGCAAGCCGTTCCGGATAAGTCCGCGTTGCAGGCATTGCTGGAAGAAACGCTGGATGAGAATGAATATTCTGAACAAAGCTGGAACAAATATGCGCAGGCCCTGGACTATGGCAGCACGATCTATTATCATGCCGGCGCGGATCAGGCGCTTGTCGACTATGCATGCGCACGCATCGAAGAAGCTAAGGCCGGATTGAGCATGCGCAACTATATCACCATTTCCAGCAACAAGAGCGTCTATCAGGATTATGCGTTATCCAGGCTGATCGATGGCGACACATCTTCAATGACCTGGCTGCAGAATAACCAGGCACAAGGCGATCATATCCAGTTCAGCTTCCGGGAACCGTTAGCTCTTTCGCAGATCGACATTTATTCTGTCAATGCTGGTTCAGATATCTTGCATCATGGCAGAGTGGAGATTTCCGCAGATGGCAATAGCTGGCAGAGCATCGCGGAAATCGGTGAAAATGAACATGAGGTCGTTACACTGGAAGAAACGCCGGTCATGGCAGTGCGGATCACCGTCACCCAGGCGGCTGAATACTGGTGGAAGATCACGGAAGTCATGTTCAACGAAGCACAGATCCAAGATAAGGCAGTATTGGAAGAAGAGCTGAACAAACAAGTGGATCTCAGTCTTTACAGCGAAGCGAGCGTACAGGCGTATGAAGCGGCTCGGGCACAGGCCGAAGCGGTATTCGCTGATGAACAGGCGACGCAGCCGCAGATCGACACAGCCGCCGCCCAGCTTGTCGCCGCGCGTGAAGCGCTGGAAAAGAAGCTCGACAAGAGCGCGCTGGGCAGCTTGTTAGAGACGAAGCTTGAGGCCGACGCCTACACGCCATCCAGCTATGCGGAATATGAAGAAGCATATCTCAATGCGCAGGATGTCTATGATGATGCGAATGCGACCCAGAATGAAGTCGATCAGGCCGCATGGAAGCTGCAGGAAGCCGTAAGCAGACTGGTCATCGCCGATTTCAAGGATGAGCTGAATGATCTGATCGCACAGGCGTCAGCATGGAATGAGGATGAATACACGGCAAACAGCTGGACACCATTTATGGAAGCGCTGGATCAGGCAAAAGAGATCGCTGCCGATGAGCAGGCGACAAAGGCCGACGCGGATGAGGCCGCAGCGGCATTGCGTGTCGCGATGGATGCTTTGCAGAGAAAGGCAAGCGAGGCCGCCATGGCCGCATTGCAAGATATCGTCGATCAGGCAGAAGCGTTGCAGAACGATGAGCTGAACGATCTGATCGCCAATGCCAACGCATTGCTCGCTGATCCGGATAATGCTTCCGCGACCGCGCTCGTCAGCGCATTGCTCGACCTGAGCGAAGCGATGCAGGCGCTGAATGCCGGTGAAAGCACAGATGCGCTGAAAGCTGACCTGGAAGCAGCGATCCAGTTCATCAATGCCAATATCCTGCCGAATGTGGACAATGTCCGCCCAGGCAAAGTACAGGCATTGAAAGATGCCATCACCGCTGCGCAAGATATGCTTGATAATGAAGATGCAACTGCCGATCAGCTAAAACAAGCAAACCGAACACTCACTAAGGCAGCACAGGAACTGTGGCAGATCGTTTCAAAGAATGAGCTGAACGCGATGATCACGGCCGCAAACGGATACGCGGAAGGCAGTTATACCGCAGAAAGCATCGCGGCATTGCAGGATGCGATCACCGCGGCACAAAGCGTGGCAGACAATGACGACGCCACGACGGCAGAAGTCACAGAAGCCATCACGAGCCTGGCTGATGCGATCGCCGGTCTGGAAAAGATCGTGCTGGATACCAGCGCATTGGCACACGAGATCGAACTGGCAGAAGCGATCCTGGCCAACATCGATGATTATGTGCCAGGCACGGTAGAAGGCTTGCAGGAAAAAGTCGATGCGGCAAAGACCGCGCTTGACGCGATGACGCAAGAAGAGATCGATGCAGCGACCCAGACCTTGAGAGAAGCGCGTCTGCGCGCAAGGACCAAGGCCGATAAGAGCGCGCTCGATGAGCTGATCGAGACCGCCAATGCGATGACTCTTGGCGGCTACGGCAGAGCGCAAGTGCTGGCATTCCGACAGGCACTTGTCCAGGCCCAGCAGATCTCCATAAAGGAAGATGCGACCCAGGAAGAAGTGAATGAAGCGACAGAAACACTGAACACCGCGATGCGCGAGATGATGGAAAGCACGGCATCTGCAGGAACAGACAGTGAAGCAGCCAAGACCATGGCTGAACTGCAGACCGGCGCATTCGCCCTGCTTCTGATGACCTCCGCGCTTATGGCATGGATGTTAAAGCGAAGAAACGTCCGTTCATGAGATGATCGAAAAGAGCTCTGCGCACTCAGCCAGAGCTTTTTCTTCGGGCAAATATGTCAGAAACGACAAAAAAAGTGTACGCAAAGGTACACCTTTGCGCATGGACAAAAAGAGGTGGTTGTGATAGGATAATAGTGTTTAGAAACAGTGAAAATAGATTGAGTTTTGATCTGAAAGCGCTGTTTCAGCTGCATTGCTGTCATGGAATGGCGTGTACGCAAAGGTGTACCTTCCTGCACACCCTTCATAAGACGAAGAGGAGGCAAAATGAAGAAAAAGTATCCAGGAGTGAGCGCAGAGCATATCAGATGCACGCCCGAGGATATCGTCCATCTTCCTGATATGAATGAAGATGAGATTAAACAGCTTCTGCGCCAGAGCGTGCCAGCTCTCCAATAAGACCGGCCAATACATGAGCGATCATGCAGATACGATAATACAGAAACAGTACAGAAAGGGGTTTTTGAGTATGAGAGAGTATGTAAGACCAATGATGATGAGTGAAGCATTTGCGCCGAATGAATATATTGCGGCATGTTATACATTGGTATGCGCGATTCCGGGAGATTCGGCAACGGAAATAGGAGATGGTACTGCTACAAGGTATTTTAATGGAACTGAAGGATTCCGTTGGAATCGATACACAACATGGGATGGAAACAGAGTATATGCCGATGGCCTTGCTCATGGAAACTGCGGAAATGAGTCTACTTCATATGATGTCGATCATAGTATAGGCTATGAACATAACAATGATGGCACGGTAAAAAATGCAGTGATATCAAACGTAGATATTGGTTCACGCTATAATGACAATACGTATTATGCACATTGGCAATCTGATAATGGTACGCGTTACACCCATTATGGGTTTGCCATCATGGATGCAAATCCTAATCATTCCTAATCAAACAACAAGCTGTTGCTTGCTCGAAGATCGAGCAGGTGACAGTTTTTGTTTTGGTTGTATTTGAGAAATCATATATATATGTATACGATGTTTTGATAAGTCTGTTTTTCTTAAAAAATCGTATCGGATGCTCGATTGTGAAGGTTAGATGAAAATGGATGGAAGCGCTTGAATGGCTGTGGGATTAGCGCTATCATACAGTTGGTTGATGATCGTGTCATCAATGAGAAAGTGAGGAGATTGAAGTGAAGCAGAAGTATTTTGCCCATATGGGCAGGAAGCTGTGTGCGGCATTTGTGGCTTGTGCCATGGTGCTGAGCGGTTTCTCTGTTTCAGCGCAGGCCGAGGAGACGAGCACGACATCCATGCCTACGGTGAAGAGCTATGAGAAGACTTCAGGCAGTTTCGTGACCACGGATCAGACACGGATCTATTATGTCAGTGATATGGCGCCTGAAGGGGACATTGCGGATACGCTGAAGCTGGCGGCGAGCGAGAGCGCGGCGCAGGGCATCAATTCCGGCAATGTCATGGATATCGTTTATGGCCCGCAGGAAAATGTGAAGAGCGGCGATATCGTGGTACAACTGGGAGATGTCGCTCAGGATGGCGCGGATGCGCAGCAGGCCTATGAGATGGATATCACGGAAGACAACATCGTCATCACGGCGGAAGGCGCTGCCGGAATCAAGTATGCGATGAATGTCTATGCGCAGAACATGGGAACCATGGAATGCGGTACGATTCAGGATTATCCGGATGTCAAGGAGCGCAGCATCTATCTGGACTGCGGACGGCGGTTCTATAATGTGGACACATTGGAAGCGATGATCAAGGATATGTCTTGGAACAAGATGAACACCTTGTATCTGGATTTCTCCAATAACCGCGGCTTCCGTTTTGCGCTGGATGACATGACGCTGACTTGGGCGGATGGAACGATGAGCGATGATCTGAGCGACGTCGTTTCTGAGCGGACATTGACGCAGAGCGATATGGATGAGATCATTGCCCTGGCTGACCTTTATGGGGTAACGATCGTTCCGACATTGAACTCTCCGGGACACATGGATACGATCCTGGCGCAGTATCCGCAATATCAGGTATCTGCCAGCACGATCAATTTGGATGATGCGGAGGCAAGATCATTTGCGGTCAGCCTGGTGCAGAAGTATGCGGAATACTTTGCCAGCAGAGGATGCACGATCTTTAACATCTCTGCCGATGAGGCGACTGGCTATGACACCAACTCACAGACTTATGTGGATTATGTCAATGATCTGAATGAGATGCTGAAGGGCATGGGCTATCAGGTGCGCATGTTCAATGATGGCATCAAGACCGGTGACGCAGCGCTGATCGATTCGGATATCCAGGTGTTGTACTGGGATCCGAGCACTGCCAATGCCAATGTCTATGAACTGCTGAGCAGCGGCCATGACATGATCAATATCGCTGCGGATTATATGTACTATGCGTATAATAACGGTTCGTTCATCTGCTCCGCAAACAACATCTATGATGGTACTTATGTGCGTGAGACGCATAATCAGAGCGATGAGATCGCGCAGCACAATCAGGGATGGAATCCGGGCAAGTTCTCCAAGATGGGCGTCAAGCAACAGATGTCGTTCATCAATGGCGAGTTTGTCTATCCGCAGATGGGCGAGATGGATGGCAAGATCATCGGCGCCTCTTATGCGATCTGGTCAGATAACGCGACAGACAGCGTAACTGATCAGGAGATCATCGAAGATGTCTATTATCAGGTACGTGTCACGGCAGAGCGTTCATGGCGCGTCAATACGGATTCTATCCAGGATCCGCTGTATGATGACGGCGTAGGTTATGATGTCGAACAAGGTTCAGATATCAGTTATGAAGAGTTCATGAATACGCAGCTTTCTGTAAGCATGGCACCTGGCGGAATGTACAGCAACGGTACGGTGGATTCAGCACGTGCTCAGCTGCCAGAAGCCGGAGAGATCACGGCAGCTCCTGCAGCGGATCAGGAACTGGCCAGCCAGGCTGCGCTTGATGCTTTGCAGAACATGGTGGACAGGGCCAATGCGCTGGAAGGCTACAGCGAAGATGAACTGGCTGAGGTGAGCGCGGCGGTCAATGCGGCGCAGGCATTGTTAGACAATCCGCAGAGCGCGACCGCGACCGCAGTTGTCAGCGCCTTGCTTGATCTGAGCAATGCGATGCAGGCCCTGAATACATCTGCGTCCGGCGATGCGCTGCGCGCTGATGTGCAGGCGACGATCGATTTTATCAATGAGAACATCCTGACCAATGTGGATGGGCTCCGCCCGGCTAAGGTGCAGGCCCTGCGCGATGCGGTAGAAGCAGCACAGACAGTGCTGGCTGATGCGAACGCGAGCGATGAAGCGCTGATGGCTGCCAATGAAGCGATGACCAAGGCCGCGCAGGAGCTGTGGGAGATCGTGGCCAAAGATGAGCTGAACGCGATGATCGATGCGGCAAACAGTTATGTCAGCGGTGACTACACGGAGGAAAGCCTCGCTGTGCTGCAGGATGCGATCACAGAAGCGCAGGCTGTAGCAGCGAATGATGATGCGACGACTGCCGAGGTCAGTGATGCCATCATCAGCCTGGCCAATGCGATCGCCGGATTGGAAAGCGTGACGCTGGATACTTCCGCGCTTGAGCATGAGATCGAGCTGGTCAGCGAAATGGTCGCTAACCTGGATGATTATGTCGCAAGCACGGTCGAAGGACTGGCAGACAAGCTGGCTTCCGCGCAGACGACCCTGACCAGCGCAACGAGCCAGGATGAGATCGACAGCGCGACGGCAGCGCTGCGTGAAGCACGGCTGAACGCAAGGACGAAAGCCGATGTCAGCGCTTTGGAAGAAGTCATCGCTTATGCGAATACGCTGGATCTGAGCATGTATACGGATGAGAGCACGCTGAATCTGAACCGTATGCTGGTCTATGCCGCGCAGACGCTGGCCGATGAGGAAGCTACGCAGGAAGAAGTGGATGCGATGACGACATCGGTCCAGGAAGCGATCGATGCGCTCGTGCCGGTCAGTGACGCTTCGGTAAACGGCGCAGGAACGAGTGCTTCTGCAGGCAATGCTTCAGGTTCTGTGACAAATACTTCGGCACAGACGCAGACGATCTTGTTTGCCGGTGTGTTGGCAGCGGCAGCTTGCGGCGCATTGTTTGCAGGCATCAGAAGACGTCAGCACAGCGCATAAACAACGCTTGTTTCACAGGTCAAGGCAGAGAATGCTTTGACCTGTATTTTTGTGGTTCGCGCAAAATTTGTCATGTTAACGTTAAGGGAAAATGTCACCCATTGTGAAAATGTGCACAAGCAATGAT
>ERZ1643246.4030-NODE-4030-length-12012-cov-5.856486_pt1 | contig 12012 bp, 8 predicted proteins | sample MGYA00579265_ERZ1643246 | MGnify/ENA primary metagenome ERZ1643246 (study PRJEB29033, sample SAMEA4952261) | chicken gut metagenome | biome: Broiler Chicken; feature: Gastrointestinal Tract; material: Caecum | place: Ireland | collected 2018 | study: Broiler...
TCCTCGCCGTTCATCTCTTCAGAGTAAACAGCTTTGAATCTCTTAACCAGTTCTTTTAAGTCGTCAACAGTAAGTTCTGTGTCGTAATGAACGCCCTTAGCCTCTTTCACTTCGTCGATGATTTTCTCGAAGAAGGACTTCGGAACTTCCATAACAACGTCAGAATACATCTGGATAAAACGTCTGTAGGAATCGTATGCAAATCTCGGGTTGCCGGTCTTTTTCGCAAAACCTTCTACTGCAACGTCGTTCAGACCCAGGTTCAGGATCGTGTCCATCATACCCGGCATGGATGCTCTCGCACCGGAACGAACGGAAACCAGAAGCGGATCCTCAGTATCGCCAAAGGTCTTTCCCTGGATCTTCTCCAGTTCAGCCAGAGCGTCAAAGATCTGTCCCTGAATCTCCTCAGAAATCTTTTTGCCGTTGTTGTAGTAGTCAGTACAAGCTTCCGTTGTCACGGTGAAGCCCTGGGGAATCGGCATGCCCAGATTGGTCATCTCGGCCAGGTTGGCACCTTTTCCGCCTAACAGGTTTCTCATGTTGGCATTACCTTCACTGAATAAGTAAACCCATTTTGCCATTTTTTAACTTCCTCCTAAAAAGTATAGTTTGTTTCCAAAACACCTCACAGTTCTCAGGAAAAACTGTCAGATATTCCCACTCATGCCATCAGGCACTCGTATAGCATAATTGTACTCAAAATCCCAAATATAGTCAAGCCAATTCCGGAAAAAAGCAGTAAGCTTCTGCCTTACAAAAAAGATCACACAAAAAAGGCCCTTCCCGTCACCTTTCAGAAATGGGTAACGGGAACAGCCTTTTTTCATCTGTCAGTCTTATACTGCGCTGTGGTGTCCTCTGCAGGTTTACCGTTTCTTCATATCCAGCACCAGATGTCTGGGAAGTCCATTCACCATGATCGGCTGATAGTCACCCTGAATCAGCGGCTTCACATAGTCCACAAAATCTTTGGTTACATAATTGCCTTCCCGGTTCATCCACTCCCTGGGAACCAGCTTCTCCTCATTGGCGATCCGGTGTACGTCATAGATACCTGCGGAGCTCATGTACGGATCATCGGATTCTCTGTCGATAACCACCATATTTCCGTTATAGCCCTCGTCGGCAGCCTTTACAGCGGCGCCGCCCACCATGAACGCCTCATCGATATCCACCCGGGAGGCCATATGGGAGGCGCTTCTCTGCAGGGTGGAAAATTCCACGCTTCTGGTCTTGCAGCCGATCTCCGCTCCCAAAAAGCCCGCCAGATAGGCTGCCGTTCCCTGCAGCTGTTTGTGTCCAAAAGCGTCCACATAGTCTCCGCCGCCGGAAAGCTCGCACACATACCGGCCGTCCGCCAGCTTGATGCCTTCAGAAACGGCGATGACGATGGAATGTTTCTTCTGCAGCAGATCCCTTACTTTCTTCAGGAATTTGTCAATATCAAAGGGAAGCTCCGGAAGATAGATCAGATCCGGACCCTCGCACTCCTCGGTCTTTGCCAGCGCCGTGGCTCCCGTCAGCCATCCGGCATTTCTTCCCATCACCTCGATGACGGTGATCATCTCTTTTTTATAGGTCAGGCCCAGCGCATCCCGGATAATCTCCTTGGTGGAAGCTGCGATATATTTTGCCGCACTTCCAAAACCGGGGGTGTGGTCTGTCAGGGCCAGGTCGTTGTCTATGGTCTTGGGAACACCCAGAAACTTCTGTTTATGTCCCTTGATGATAGCATAATCCGACAGCTTTTTGATGGTGTCCATGGAATCATTGCCGCCGATATAGATGAAGGAATCGATTTCCAGCTTATCCAGAATTGCGAAAATTTTCTCATAGATTTCCATATTTTCATGGATCTCCGGCAGCTTGTATCTGCAGGAACCCAGGAATGCGGACGGCGTTCTTTTCAGAAGCTCAATGTCCAGATCGGAGTGAATCTGTGTGGACATATCCACATACTGCTCATCCAGAAGGCCCTGAATCCCGTGCAGCATGCCGTATACTTTGTGGAAGCCACGCTCAATGGCGTTCTTGTAAACGCCTGCCAGGCTGGAGTTGATGACAGAAGTGGGGCCCCCCGACTGTCCTACGATAATGTTTCTCTTTTTTGTCGCCATTTTTCATCCTCCTCTTTCCTATGGATCCCTCTGTGATCATCCGGACGGTCTCTGAGGAAATCCTTACTGTCATGCCGGAACCAGCGCTTCCGGCATCTGCTATTCCGTCTTTCGTCATTATACCAACTTTCCCATCTTTTTTCAATATTCATTTGTTATTATTGTACATTTTTGTATTTTTAAAATTGTTTATTTTCGTCAGAAAGTTTATTTCATTGTCTCATTGGCCGGAATAACACTGCAATATTATTGACGTTTTTCTGAAAAAAAGGTATTCTTAAAACAGACATTCTTTTTCGGCTTATCCGGCATTTTCCCCGGAGATCCAAAGCCTGTAAACCATGAGAAAACGAGGTAGCAATTCTATGAAAGAAACGATTTATACCATTCCTTTAAATGACGCATTCCACGCGGATGATGAGTGTCCCTTCTGCTATCTGGAACGGGAAGCGGAGCAGCATGCCCTGGAGTTTATTCTGGGCAGCGGAGCCTCCTACATGGAAGACGACATCCGTATGGAGACCGACAAGATCGGCTTCTGCCGTCATCATTACAAGATGATGTATGACTACGGCAACCGGCTTGGCACCGGTCTGATCCTCAGTACCCACATGAAAAAGCTGAATCAGGAGCTGACCGAGCAGATGAAGGCCTTCAAAGCCGGAAAATCCACCCTGATGGGCCGGATGAAGAAAACAGAACTGAAGCCGGACGAGCCGGAGACCGCCCTGGGACAGTGGATCACCAAAAAGGAACACAGCTGCTATGTGTGCGACCATTTTCATTCCAACTATCAGCGGTACCTGGATACTTTCTTTTATATGTACAAGAACAGCAAAGAATTCGCGGAACTGTTCAAAAACAGCAAGGGATTCTGCCTCCCCCACTTCCGGGATCTGGTGGAAGTGGGCGAAAAAAAGCTGAACGACAAACAGAAAGAAGAATTTTATCCCGTATTGTTTGACCTGATGGAAAAGAATATGAAGCGGCTCCAGGAGGAGGTCACCTGGTTCTGCGACAAGCAGGACTACATGAACAAGGACAAAGACTGGGGAAATTCCCGGGACAGCGTCCAGCGGGCCATGCAGAAGCTGGGCGGCGGTTATCCTGCCGATCCGGTATTTAAAATCGATTACTGATTGGCTTTTGCCTAATATGCGGGCTGCCGTCTTTTTGCAGACGGCAACCCGTGTTATCCGCGGATCACCAGCCGGTATTCCGGAATCAGTTTCATCTGCCGGATACCGGTTTCCCCTTCCTGCGGCACCTCATAATATACCTCGCCGGGGTTTTTGGCCGGATATACCCGCACCCGCGCGGATTCCGAATATCCCAGATCCCGCCAGCTGAGATCCCAGGGTTTTCCCTGACAGAACCAGTCCCGGCACATTTTCCCGTCCAGATACAGCTCTGCCCGGTCCCCGGACAGTTCCAGTCGGATCCACAGATCATTGAGCCATTCCGTCTTTTCCCCACGAATCTGTATCTCATACTCCACATAATCTTCTCCCTCCGCCACTTCAAGAAGTGTACCGTCCGGCCGTACCTCCCGGCAGAAATGAATCTCGGTTTCCCCCTGGGGGTATATTTTCACTTCATTGGAGGCATGTTCCGTCAGAAGGATCAGTTTCCCCTGTTCCTCCATCAGACAGCCCTCCGCCGTAAACAGCTGCTCCTGTCCTTCCTCCGGGTATTTCAGCCCATGAGCGGCTTCCCGGGAAGAAATGCAGATGGCCTCCCCTGTTCCGTCCCATACAATCTCCGGTTCTTCCTCCCCGAAAAAGACTACATCGCTTCCCAGAGCGCACAGGGGCTGCAGATTGGAGCTGAATACCCGGAAATCAAAGGTCAGCGGCAGTCCGCCGGATTCCTCCGTGGCATAGGGAAAAATTCCGTATCCATCTGCCTTCAGATGCAGCGGCGGCGTCTGGGCCGTATGGCCATTCTCCCGGATCTCAAACTGACTTGTCCGCTCCCTGACGCTTCCGTGGCGCTGATGCCCATTATAACAGAGGAATCCCATCTCTTTGCCGGTCAGATGGCAAAGAGCCGCCCGCAAGCTGTCCGAATCCTCCGGCACACTGGCGTTCCACCGGGGCAGAACCGAATCGGTCTGCGCCGCCAGATGACCGAAATCCTTCAGGAACAGATGCAGCGGCCGCAGATCATAGAAGCTCTCGTGAATCCTTCCGAATTCTCCCACCGGGGCCTGAAAATCATAGGACCACACCGGCAGCTCGTTGGGCGATCCGGTGGCGGCAGATTCCTGCAGGGTGGAATCCTTTCCCTCCGGATTTGTGCCTCCGTGATACATATAATATCCCAGCAGGTTGGCGCCGGAGCCGAATTTGCACAGGGCCATGGCGGCGGTATCCGCCCCGGTGACGAAAGGACGCCGGTGACCGGTCACCTGCAGGCCGCCTCCCAGCTCCGCGGTCAGATAGGGCAGCTTCTCCGTGTCATAGGTGAATCCCGTCTCCTCCCCCACATGCAGATCACTGCCCACGTTCCGGTCATCCTTATAATGGGTAAACAGAAAATTTCCATTCAGCGGAAGCTGCTCTCTGCTGGAATCCCAGGGCGCGCCGCAGTAGGCCGCCAATACCGGCAGAAATCCCTCGGGCACTATGCCGCCGCCCCAGCCGGTGGCGGTATAGTAAGGCGCCTGAAATCCCAGCCGGATGGCCAGTTCCTTCAGCGTACGCATGTGTTCTCTTCCGGCCTTCCCCTGCAGGCCTCCGCAGTGTCCATACTCATTTTCAATCTGAACGCCCACAATGGGGCCTCCCTGGTCGTAGAAAAAGCCCTCCGCCTGCCGGTAAACCATCCGCCAGTATTTTTCCACCAGTTCCAGATAAGCGGGATCATTGGTCCGCGGTCTAAGATCCTCCCGCTTTTCCAGCCAGTCCGGAAAGCCGCCGTTTCGGCACTCCCCATGACACCAGGGACCGATCCTGAGAAACACCGGCAGATGCTCCTGCCGGCAGATCGCAAGAAACTTCCTCAGATTTCTCTGACCGGAGAAGTCCCACTCCCCCTGCCGCTCCTCATGGTGAATCCAGAATACATAGGTGGCCAGAATCTGAACGCCGCCGGCCTTCATCTTGGCCACCGCGTCCCGCCACAGATACTCCGAAAGCCTGGAAAAATGGATTTCCCCCATCACCGGATACCAGGGTTTCCCGTCTTTGGTCAGGTAATACCCGTTGGCCCCATAGCTGCCCACCGTCTCCATCAGGGGCAGCATCCGTCTTTTTCTCTCCTCCTGCTGCTGACTGTTTTCTCTTGTCACTTCAATTTCCATAAGGCAAGAACCTCCCACATTTTTTCACATCCGCCGCAACCGTCCCTTCTGCCGGCTTCCCTGCCATAAATGCCCCCTCCGGCCCCGTCCGTAACGCTGCTTTCCCCGTGACAGTTCAGCCTTCCGGCTTCACGGTTACAAAAGCGGGACAGCGGAACGCGAAACGGTAACCTTTCTCCCATCTTATCACAGTGCCAGAGGCGATTCCATGCAGTTTTTCATGGATTCATGGAGAATCTTCCGCCTCCCCTGATTCTTTCTGATGACGGCAGCTAAACGCATTTAAAAAGAGCCTCCGCACACATCTGCGGAAGCTCTCGCCTTTTTCGTAACCGTTTTTCCTTACGGCTTCACGGCCATCCCATCAGAACTCCAGTTTTTTCTCCAGGTAGCTCTCCAGATCTTCAATTTTAATCCGCTCCTGCTCCATGGTGTCACGGTCACGAACCGTCACCGCACCGTCGTTTTCGGAATCGAAATCGTAAGTCACACAGAAGGGGGTTCCGATCTCATCCTGACGGCGGTATCTCTTTCCGATATTTCCTCTGTCGTCAAACTCGCAGTTCCACTTTTTGGACAGCATGGAAAATACCTTCTCCGCTCCCTCATTCAGCTTCTTGGACAGCGGCAGTACGCCCACCTTCACCGGAGCCAGCGCCGGATGGAAATGCAGCACCGTTCTCACGTCATTCTTCTCAGCGTCCAGAACTTCCTCATCGTAAGCACTGCACAGGAAAGCCAGCACCATACGGTCAGCGCCCAGAGAAGGCTCGATAACGTAAGGAATATATTTGCGGTTCTCTTCATCGTCAAAATAGGTGAGATCCTGTCCGGATACCTCCTGGTGACGGCTCAGATCATAATCCGTTCTGTCCGCAATCCCCCACAGTTCTCCCCAGCCGAAGGGGAACAGGAACTCCACGTCCGTGGTGGCCTTGCTGTAGAAGGAGAGCTCTTCCTTCTCATGATCGCGGTAGCGCACTTCCTCATGTTTCAGGCCCAGGCTGTACAGCCAGTCCAGACAGAACTGCTTCCAGTACGCGAACCACTCCAGATCCGTATCCGGCTTGCAGAAGAACTCCAGCTCCATCTGCTCAAACTCTCTGGTACGGAACGTGAAGTTTCCGGGGGTAATCTCGTTGCGGAAGGATTTTCCGATCTGTCCGATACCAAAGGGCAGTTTTTTTCTGGAGGTTCTCTGTACATTTTTAAAGTTTACAAAAATACCCTGGGCGGTCTCCGGACGGAGATAAACGGTGCTTTTCGCGTCCTCGGTGACACCCTGGAAGGTCTTGAACATCAGGTTGAACTGACGAATATCGGTGAAATTGTGCTTTCCGCAGGTGGGGCAGGGAATCTGATGCTCCTCAATGAAGGCGGTCATCTGCTCCTGACTCCAGGCGTCCACACTTTCCTTAAGCTCAATGCCCTTCTCGGCACAGTAATCCTCAATCAGCTTGTCGGCGCGGAATCTCTCATGACATTCCCGGCAGTCCATCAGCGGATCGGAAAAACCTCCCAGATGACCGGACGCCACCCAGGTCTGGGGATTCATCAAAATGGCACAGTCCACACCCACATTGTAGGGATTCTCCTGGATGAACTTTTTCCACCAGGCTCTCTTTACATTATTTTTCAGCTCCACGCCCAGATTACCGTAATCCCAGGTGTTGGCCAGTCCGCCGTAAATCTCCGAACCCGGGTACACAAATCCTCTGGACTTGGCCAGCGCTACAATTTTCTCCATCGTCTTTTCCATAATTTCCTCACTTTCCGGCCGAATGGCCATATAGGTATCCCCTTGCGGGGTTTCCTCTCTTTCCGGCCGAATGGCCATACAGGTATTCCCGCATCTGTCATTTTTCATAAATCACGATGCCATAAGCATCCGTAACCACCTGGGCATTTTCATCCGTAAGTCCGGTGTCAGATACCAGTCTGGCCCGGTTCTTATCCAGAAGTTCCATATTGCTGCTTACATACCGGATCTCGCCCGGCGCCAGTACACAGACAGGCTCCTTGACGATCACCACCTGCATTTCAGCGCATCCGTCGGGTACCGTACCGTCATCCACGGTTTTCCCTGCGGCATCCAGAAACGCGCAGTCAAAGGAATATCCCTCCTGCTGTGCCTCCTCCACCGTGCCTGTAAAAAAATCCACCAGATTGAATGCCCGGTAATCCGCGGCGGACGCATATTCCAGAAGAACCCTGGCCTTTTCATTCTTCACCTGGCAGGACTCCATGGACACTTTCTGTCCCTGATTTTCTTCATTATAGGCGTCGATCAGTCCCTTAATCTGTTCCTCCAGTTCCTGACTGCTGTAGGTATCCAGGGAAAAATCCTCCACCAAAGCCTGGGTAATCCGTCCGTCATCATCCACGGTCACGGTAGTCTCTTCCGCTTTTGCGATTCCCCCGCAGCCTGTCAGAACCAGAGACAAGGTCAGGAGCAGGGCCATGCTGTACTTTTTCATTCCAAACCTCCCCGTGCCGTTTTCCTGTGCGGCAGTTTTCTCAACCGGCTTCCCTGCCACATATACCTGTTTATTATAGCCTCTGTCTGTCCTGTTTTCAATAGATTTTTCACTGTTGTCAGGAATCTGTGCCGCAGCACGGCAGGAAACCGAACCGTTACGAATCCATCACTTTCAGGATTTCCAGGCTGCGGAAGGTTCTGTCCGTATGAAGCTCCATATAATGGGTCACCAGACGGCCCACCTCCTCCTCCACCTCCGGCCGCACCGTAAAAGTATACAGTTTCTCCATGGGAGCGGCAATGATATACTGAAGCGTATAAAGAGCCGACGGTGAAATCGGACGGGCATCCCGCACCTTTGGCGCGCAGCCGGGACATACGCAGCCGGAACGGTACAGGGAAAAATGGGTCAGTCTTTCCTTGGCGCCGCAGCAGACACACTCAAAGGTCTGGGGATATTCCCCGTTCAGTACCAGCGCTTTCAGTTCAAAAATACTGCGGATCAGCCGGTTGGGAATCCGGTCATTCAAAAGAGCCCGCATGGTGATGTACAGCAGATTCAGCATATCGGTTTCCCGGGCGCCTTCCCGTCCGTAATAGTCCGCGATTTCCAGGAAATAGAAACCATAGTACACCCCCGGCTGCCGGTTGGCCAGCTCCGTAAAATAATTTTTTACGGAAGCCTGTGTCAGGGTATAAGCCGTTCGTCCTTCGTAAACCTGAAAGCTTCCGAATACAAAAGGATTTGCCGCTGCCAGAAGAGGGCTCCTGCTTTTCCTGGCTCCCCGTGCAAAGGCCGTGATCTTTCCCCTCTCCCGGGTCAGCAGTACCACCCGCTTGTCATAATCTCCCACCGGCGCAGCCAGAAGCACCATGCCGGTGACAGTAATCGGCTCACTCATGGCTTCTAAATCTCTTTTCTGTTATAACCGAAATTTTTCATCTGCACATCGCTGTCCCGCCAGTCTTTGCGAACCTTCACCCAGATCCGAAGATTAACCTTTTCCTCCAGCATTTTCTCAATATCATACCGGGCGCTGGTTCCGATTTTTTTCAGCATGCTTCCCTGTTTTCCGATGATAATACCTTTGTGGGATTCCTTCTCACAGATGATGGTGGCCTCAATATCCACAAGGTCCTGCCGTTCTCTTCGATGCATCTTCTCAATAGTAACGGCAATACCATGAGGAATCTCCTCCTCCAGTGTGCGCAGCGCCTTTTCCCGGATCATCTCCGCCACAATCTGTCTCTGCGGCTGGTCAGTCACCGTATCCTCGTCATAAAACATGGGACCATAGGGCAGATATTTGAAAATACAGCGGATCACCTCATCGGTGTTCTGCCCCCTCAGCGCCGATACCGGAATAATCTCGGCAAAATCATGAAGGTCTTTGTATGCATTGATAAATGCCGGCAGTTCTTCTTTTTTGATGGTATCCACCTTGTTAATCACCAGAATCACCGGAAGATTCACCCGGGTAAGCAGCTCGCCAATGGACCGCTCTCCCTCGCCGATATAACTGGTGGGCTCTACCAGCCAGAGAATCACATCCGCGTCCTTGACAGACTGGCGGACCGCCCCCAGCATATACTCTCCCAGCTTGTTTTTTGCCTTATGCATACCGGGCGTATCCAGAAATACAATCTGTCCTTCCGGACAGGTATACACGGTCTGAATCTTATTTCTGGTGGTCTGTGGTTTTCTGGAAGTAATAGCGATCTTCTGCCCGATCAGCCGGTTCATCAGGGTGGACTTTCCCACATTAGGCCGTCCGATAATGGCGGCAAATCCCGATTTAAAATCTTCTCTCATGTAAACTCCTCTCACACTTCAGCGGACCAGCGGCTCCACTTGTTTCAGAAGACCGCGGTGTTTCTCTATGGCGGCCTCACTTCCCACCACACAGAGATTTCCTTCAGCCAGCATAGCCTCCATCAAATCTGCCAGAGCACGAATATCTTCCGGACGGGCATTCAGTATCTCATCCCGCTCCTTCTGGAGATCCCGGCGGGTCAGGCCGCCCATCCATGCGTTCAGGGCCAGGGCTCCTTTGGCGGAAGGATTCATGGGCACATCCAGTTCACTGATGGTACCGATGATATACTTTGTCATCTCATGCTCATCCGCCGTAAAATTTTTCAGATAATCCGGTGTTTTCCGGAAAACATCAAGGGTCCTGGCCAGATGAGGATCCCGATAGGAAACCAGGAAACTGTCTCCGGTTCTTCGGAAATTGCACATACATCCGTAAGCGCCTCCCTTGACCCTCAGATTCATCCACAGATAATCGTAGCTGAGAATCACCTTCAGGATGCGCAGCGCTCCGGTATACTCATATCCGGCCTCCCGGAAATTTCCGCCCACCGCCACATACTGTACCTGTCCGGCAGTCTTAAATCCTTCATTTTTCTGTTCAAACCGGTAGGCAATCTGTCCTTTTTCAGCTTCTCCCGTATACAGTTCTTCTTTCAGCCCCGCAATCTTCTCCTCCAGATGTTCATATCCCGCATCATCCGTCACCACACTGACCATCAGATTTTCCGGTCGGAAGATCACCTTCATCAGCTTCCGGAAATTCTCCGTTACCATCTCCCGTCTCTGCTCAAAGTTCTTTTCCAGATCCTCCAGCAGACGGAAGTAGGAAATACCGCTGATGCGCTCCTGAAAATAAGAGCCGGGAGAATAATAAGAAGATACGCGCATTACGGCAGTGGAATGGCCGGCTCCCGCCAGAGAAGACTGCAGCCGTGCCTTCTGCCGGGCAATGATCTCATACAGACGCTTTCCATCATCCAGACGGGAAGTCAGAAGTATCTCCCGGATCATGGAAAAGACAAACTCCTCACTGGGCGCCAGATATTTTGCCCGCACGCCGAACATCCGCGTACAGTCTTTCCTCCTGTCCTTATGGTTGAAAATCTGAATCCCGCAGCTGATTCCACCGCTTTTGGCATTGATCTCATTAAACAGTTCTCCATAAGTATAATGTGCTGTATCCACATATCCCAGAACAGATTTTAAAAGCCCCATATAGGGAATCAGTTCGTCCGGCACCTGTTTTGTATCGAACAGAAGCGTCAGATAGGTGATCCCGTTGGTCTCCATGTCGTGGTGAAGCACCGTGGTATCTCCCACCTGGTGGGGCGTGTTGTACAGCTGCACGGTCTCCCGGCGAATATCGGACCGTTTCAGCATGGGCAGCGCTGCCAGAGCCTCCGGATCATCCGGAGCGTCCTGAAATTCTTTCAGATGACGGGTCTCTTCCACCAGTTTTCGGATCTCCTCCGGTGAAAGAGACGCCTTATAGGCAGCCAGTTTTTCCTCGGTCTTCTTTTCCTGCTCCGTAGCCAGCCCCTTTTGGGGAATTCCTACCACCACTGCCGTATGGGGGTTTTCCAGCAGCCAGGTGCGGATCAGCTGTTCAAAATACCCTTCCTCCGCCTTTTTCTTCAGCGCGTCAAAAGCCCCCAGCCGCTGCAGATGAATGAACGGTTTCTCTTCGTCGTACAGCCAGCTGTCAAACACATCAATGCCATACATCAGTCCCTTGGGGTAGGAGGCATAGTCCGCTTCCCGGAAACGGAACTCCAGGAAATTGATGCCGGCGGCAATGGCTCTCCGGTCCAGTCCTTCCTGTACCAGTTTCCCAAGCGTCTCCCGGATCACCTGCAGAAACTCTTCCTTTCTGGACAGCTCGCTGTTTTTCACGATCACAGAGAAGAAAGGCTGGTAAATACCGTCGTCATATCCCCCTTCCACATCCTTGCCGATGCCGGCGTCCAGAAGCGCCTGACGAAGCGGGGCTCCGGGGGCGGAAAGCAGCACATAATCCAATACCTCAAAAGCTGTACACAGCTCCACATCCAGGCTGTCTCCCACCACCATACTGCAGCTCAAATAGGTGTTCTCCTCTGTGGATTCGTTCTCCGATACGGAGTAGAAGATTTCATGCTCCACAGGTTTTTCAAAGGGTTTCTGTCCTGGAATCCGGGAATCCACCGAAATGGCGTCAAATTTGCTCAGATATTCCCGATCCATCCATTCCAGCTTCTCTGCCATATCCATATCGCCATAAAGATAGATATAGCTGTTGGACGGATGATAATAT
>ERZ1643246.4031-NODE-4031-length-12012-cov-5.434808_pt1 | contig 12012 bp, 11 predicted proteins | sample MGYA00579265_ERZ1643246 | MGnify/ENA primary metagenome ERZ1643246 (study PRJEB29033, sample SAMEA4952261) | chicken gut metagenome | biome: Broiler Chicken; feature: Gastrointestinal Tract; material: Caecum | place: Ireland | collected 2018 | study: Broiler...
GAAGAAGGGCGAAAGGAATTGGAAACATGGAAAAAGAAGTATTCTGATAAAAGTCAGGAGTGAAGCAAAGTTCAAAGATAATATGCAAAGGGATGCCCTGTTTTGGGGCATCCCTTTTTGTTGCAGTAATCAGGAGGAAGGGGGTGTTCCATAGGGGTACGTCGCAGGGTACGTCGCATTCCGCGACGTACCAGTTGGAATCGAAGGTAAGCCAAAATCAAATTGAATATTGAGATATTCAATTATAAATTGAAATCTTTTTCGCGGTATGATAAAATAGTACATAACAAAGGGTAAACAAGGAGGAAGATTATGCCTGTTTCTTATAATAAGCTATGGAAAATTCTCATCGACGAAGGAATGAGCAAAACAGATTTAATCAAAGCCTCGAAAATCACCACGAACGCTATGGCAAAACTGGGAAAAAACGAAGATGTACGCGTAGAAGTACTGGTTAAAATCTGCCGGGCACTGAACTGTACATTGGATGATATTGTAGATATTTTACCGGATGATTCCGTAAAGTGAAGGGAGGAATGGATATGAGTCCCGTTTTACCCAAACATCAAATGAGTGAAGAAGATATTAAGCTTCAGTATATTACTCCGTCCATTACCTCCAAGTGGAGCCGGGATAAAATTACCATGGAAACCCGCATCACAGACGGGAAAATCAACTTAAAAGGTAATTTTGTGTTTCGTGAAAAGCCAAAGCGAGCGGACTATATCCTCTACCTCAATGCGAACAATCCCATTGCCGTTGTGGAAGCCAAAGACAACACTCACAGTGTTTCTCACGGGTTACAGCAGGCAATGACCTATGCCAAGATGCTGGATGTGCCCTTTGCGTACAGTTCTAACGGTGACGGCTTTGCTGAACATGATTTTCTTACTGGACAGGAACGGGAATTTGGCCTGGATGAATTCCCAACAGAACAGGAACTTGTTGCCCGATATAAGCAGGAATCCGGCTTGACACCTCAGCAAGAAACATTACAGGAGCAGCCCTACTATACCAGCCAGAACACCTACCCACCGCGCTATTACCAGCGCAACGCCATCAACCGTACGGTGGATGCTATCGCCCGGGGGCAGCAGCGGCTTCTTCTGGTCATGGCCACCGGCACGGGCAAGACCTACACCGCCTTCCAGATCGTGTACCGGCTGCTGCAAAGCGGCATGAAGCGAAAGATTCTGTATCTGGCGGACCGGAACATTCTGGTGGACCAGTCCATCCAGCAGGACTTTGCCCCGCTGGAGAAGGTCACCCACAAAATCAACGTGGCGAAGGACGACAAAAGCACCATCACGTCCCACGAGGTTTACTTCTCGCTGTATCAGCAGCTGGTGGGCGATGATGACCAGGAACATTTCAGCGAGCTGTTTACCCCGGACTTCTTCGACCTGATTATCGTGGACGAGTGTCACCGAGGTTCTGCCAAGGAAGAGAGCCGCTGGCGCAGGATTCTGGAATATTTCCAGTCGGCAACCCAGATCGGTATGACCGCCACCCCCAAGGAAACCAAGTACATCTCCAACCTCAGTTATTTCGGGGAGCCAATCTATACTTATAGCCTGAAAGAAGGCATTGAGGATGGCTTCCTCGCACCCTTCAAGGTCATCAATGTAATGACCGACATTGGTGAGGGCTGGCGGCCGCACAAGGGTCAGCGGGACATCAACGGCGAGGAGATTCTCGACCGGATCTACACCAACAGCGATTACGACTACAACATCATCATTGAGGATCGCATCCGGCAGGTGGCTGAGGAGATTACCCAGTATCTGAAAAGCACCGACCGCATGGCCAAGACCATCGTGTTCTGTGCCACCGAGGACGCCGCCCTGCGCATGCGGGACGAGCTGGCAAAGCTCAACGCGGATATGATGAAGGAGAACCCCGACTATGTGGTGCGCATTACCGGCGGAGATGAATACGGTAAGGGAAAGCTGAAATATTTCATCTCGGTTTCGTCGCCCTATCCGGTGATTGCCACCACCTCCAAATTGCTGTCCACCGGGGCGGACTGCAAAATGACCAAGCTGATCGTGCTGGACGAAATGATCGGCTCCATGACTGAGTTCAAGCAGATCATCGGCCGCGGCACCCGGCTGCGAGAAAAAGAGGGCAAGACCCATTTTGTAGTCATGGATTTCCGCAATGTGACTCGCCTGTTTGCCGACCCGGAGTGGGACGGCCCCATTGAAATCAACGAGGGCTTTGTGCCGGGAGCGAAGCCCTCCGACCCCAAGGACCCGCCGGAAAAAGGCGGCATAGACGACCAGGACCCGCCGCCGGAGCCGAGGAAAAAGCCCATTGTGGACCGGAACGGCTGCCAGGTGCAGATCATCCACAAAACTGTGTCGGTATACGACGCAAACGGTAAACTGCTACGCCAGGAGAGTATTGTGGACTACACCAAGGAAAACATCCGGGGCGAATATGCGTCGCTGGATAACTTTATCCGGCAGTGGTCGGCACAGGAGAAGAAGGAGCAGATCCGCGATTTGCTCCACGAGCGGGGCATCGACCTGGAGCTGCTGAAGACGGAGCAGAACATGTCGGACGTGGATGACTTCGACTTCATCTGCCATGTGGCCTTTGACAAAAAGCCCCTCACCCGCAAAGAGCGGGCCAACAACGTAAAAAAGCGGGACTTCTTCAGTAAGTACAGCGGCGCGGCCCGCGAGGTGCTGGAGGCCTTGCTGGACAAGTACATGAACACCGGCATCTATGAGATTGAAAAAACCGAAATTTTGAAGCTGGACCCCTTCATCCGGCTTGGCAAGCCCGCAAAGATTGCCTCGTATTTCGGCGGCAAACAGGGTTACCTGAAAGCAGTGGAGGAACTGGAACAGGCGATTTATACGGACGAGGTAGTGTAAATGGGAAAGATGACTTCATGGCATGTGGGCGTGGCCGCAGAAGCGTTTGTTGCCGCGCAGTTCGCAAGAATGCGATATGATGTGTCGGTTCAATACGGGGCCAATCAGCCGGAATACGATCTGATCGCCGTTTCGGGGGATAAAATGCTGAAAATCTCGGTAAAGGGCAGCCAGGACGGCGGCTGGGGTCTGACCCAGAGCTACAAAAAGGGCTGCGATTACCATGAGGCTATTCAAAAATGGCTGGACGGTCACCACAAAAAGACGATCTTCTGCCTGGTACAGTTTCAGGGAACCTCGGATGCAGAATTGCCGCGCATGTATCTGGCTTCGCCCACCGAGATTGCTCAGGTGCTGAACGCTTCTGCCGGTGGCCGGGGCGAGACCATTCTGTATGAGTACCACAAATGGGGACCGCGCGCCGCGGGCAGCGGCACTATCGACCGTATCCCGGAGGAATGGCGGTTCACTGAGGAACGGGCACAGTTTATGTTTGAATATTACGGACAGTAATAAGAGAAAGGTATTTTCATGAGCAATTTAACAGGATTTGTAAAACGGCTGCGCGATATCATGCGCAACGATGCGGGCATTAACGGTGACGCACAGCGTATTGAGCAGATTGCGTGGATGCTGTTTTTGAAGGTGTACGACGCAAAGGAGCAGGACTGGGAATTTGAGGACGAGGAATATCAATCCATCATCCCTGAGAAATGCCGCTGGCGGAATTGGGCTCATGATGATAAATCCGGCGCCGCCCTCACCGGTGAGAAGCTGCTGAATTTCGTCAATAATACGCTGTTCCCAGTGTTGAAAGGCAATGACACAAAGGACGCTGACGGCAAAACCTTGATTCCCGGAATTAAGGTTGATTCCACTACCCCTATCAGCAAAGCCATTGTGCAGACCACCTTTGCCGATGCCAATCAGTACATGAAGGATGGCGTGCTGCTGCGGCAAGTGCTCAATGTCATTGACGAGCTGGATCTCAGTGACTATGAGGAGAGCCATGCCTTCGGTGAAATTTATGAGACTATTCTAAAAGAGCTTCAGAGTGCCGGTTCTGCGGGTGAGTTCTATACACCCCGTGCTGTCACCGACTTTATGGCCCAAGTTGTCAAACCCCAGATTGGCGAGACCATGGCCGACTTTGCCTGCGGCACCGGTGGCTTTATCATCAGCTGGCTCAATCAGCTTCAAAAGCGCATCAAGAGCACCGCAGATGCGGATAAGTACAGCAACTCCATCTATGGTATCGAAAAAAAGCAGTTTCCCTATATGCTCTGCATCACCAATCTGCTGTTGCACGGGCTGGATGTTCCCCGCGTTTACCACGACAATTCCCTGACGCAGGATGTGCTGGACTATACCGAGGACGACCAGTTCGATGTGGTGCTGATGAATCCTCCCTACGGCGGCAGCGAAAAGGCCGATGTGAAAAATCACTTCCCGGATGACCTTGCCAGCAGTGAGACCGCCGACCTATTCATGTCGGTCATCATGTATCGACTGAAGCGCAATGGTCGGGCAGCAGTGATCCTGCCCGATGGCTTCCTGTTCGGCACCGACAACGCCAAAGTTAATATCAAGAAACAGCTGCTGCGGGAGTTTAATCTGCACACCATCATCCGGCTGCCGGGCAGTGTGTTCTCGCCCTATACCTCCATCACCACCAACATTCTGTTCTTTGACAACACCCACCCTACCGAAGAGACCTGGTTTTACCGGCTGGACATGCCGGAGGGGTACAAGCATTTTTCCAAGACAAAGCCCATGAAGCTGGAGCACTTCAAGCCGGTGCTGGACTGGTGGAACGACCGGCAGGAGATCACCGAGGACGGCTTCGACAAGGCGAAGAAGTTCACAGTGCAGCAGCTCACCGAGGAGCTGAGTTACAATCTGGACCAATGCGGCTACCCCCATGAGGAGGAAGAGATTCTAGCCCCGATGGACCTGATTCACCGGTACGAGGAGCAGCGGGCATCGCTCAACGCGGAAATCGACCGGGTGCTAGCTGATATTACAGGGATTCTATCAAAATAATAGGAGCTGAAAATAAAATGACAAATCAGGGTATGCTTGTATGTAGTTTTAATATGAAAAAACGCTTCTCCAGAGGAGAAGAAAACACATATTCACTGAACCATTCGTATCAAACGGATAACGAAGAAAATCCCATTGCTTTTGAGAATGCTATGGAAATGTTCCGAAAATTTTGTCTGGCTAATGTTACATTGTCTGATGATGAAAGAAAAAAGAAAGTTTTTGCTATAAAAGAAGGTACTATTCGTGAGGCTCAAGAAGCCACCTTTACAGCAATGTCATTTGTTGTTAAATCTGGAAGTTATGGAATTGAGGGAGATATAACAGATAAGGTAACACAAGAGGTTAAGTACCATCGTAATGAAGAAGAACCCGATATAAAAGAGTTTTTTTGCGTTGTATATATTCCTCTTGATGTAGGAGGATTAGAGATCAAAAAAGGAATCTTGGTATTCCAAAGTATCGGCAACTATGGTGTGAAAACTATAACGACAGACAGGATGCGTGCCTTTTTTGCAGGTATTGACTTGACTTTTGAAACTCGTGGTGTATCTGTTTCTGCTTTCATTGAAAAATTGATTCAGCAAGGAAGCATTTATAAACTAACTTTGATCCGGAATAGTCTTTCCAGAAATGGTGCCGATAATATGCTTATCACTACAGGTCGTGAAGAGCAGGTTTACATTCATCCTACACTTCTTCCAGAGTGGCAATTGAAAATGCTTACAATGTTTCGAAAAGCAGATGAAACGGGGTTAATTGAAATTCCAGAAAGTGATGACTACGACGATATTTCAATCCAGTTTAAGCTGGGTGATAAAAAACGTACTGTGCGCTTACGAAATTTGGAAAAGTTGAGTATTGTAGAGGATATTCCGAGCGAAATAATTCAGACACGAAATCCTGATATGGTTATTAGCTACATGCTTTCTACTGCTGATGCGTATAAGGAGCACATGGTTTGGGGTAATAGGAGTGATATATAGCTATGTGTGGAATTAAGTTCGGTGGGCTTCTATTAGTTTTTATATCGCTGGCAGTTATGATCTTCTCCCTTTTGCGTAAAGAAGAACCGTTTTTTAACTTGCGCGATATAATCAAAGCACACAAGCAGTTAATTCGAGGTTCCGAAATTTTATTCTGTATACTACCGATGTGCTTTGCTGTGGGGTTATCATTACTGTATACAGCAGGAGCTCAGTTTTATACGGAAATCAGTGTGATTTTAGGAATTTTTCTCTCAATGCTGCTGGCTTCACTCAGCATTTTAAGCAATTATGATTTTTCGACAGTTAAGGATGCTAGTCAACGAGAAAAAGGGAAAAAAGTAGTTAGGCAAACAATCAATGCGATTATGTTTGACTCTTTATTATGCGTATTCCTTCTGCTTTATGGGTTGACCATAATCGTTTTAAGTAGCGGAGATTTTTCTTGGATACCGATAAGCATGAATATTATCAAAGCAATTGTATCTGCAATTGCATATTATCTTTTTTCTGTTATTTTGTTAAATCTTTTGCTGATTGTAAAGCAAATGAGCAAAATTATTGAGTTTAATATCGTTGTAAAGAGGGATTTATAGATGACCCCACAGGAACTAAAGAATAGCATTTTGCAGCTTGCCATTCAGGGCAAGCTAGTGGAGCAGCGCCCCGAAGAAGGCACCGCCAAGGAGCTTTTTGTCCGGATTCAGGAGGAGAAACTGCGGCTGATTGCCGAGAAAAAAATCAAAAAAGAAAAGCCGCTTCCTGAAATCACCGAGGATGAAAAGACATTTGATATTCCCGAGAGTTGGATGTGGGTGCGTTGGGGAGATTTATCAGAGTCAATTCAATACGGCTATAATGCGCCAGCTCAATCTACCGGTAGAATTAAAATGGTTAGAATTAGTGATATTCAAGAAGGAAAAGTATTATGGGAAACAGTTCCTTTTTGCAATATTCAAGAAGATGAAATACCCAATTATCTTTTGAAAAAGAATGACATTCTTTTTGCAAGAACGGGCGGAACAGTTGGCAAATCCTACCTGGTTAAAGACGTTCCAAATGAATCAATTTATGCCGGCTACTTAATTCGCACAAGATATAGTGAATCTCTGTGCCCAGAATACATGAAATATTTTATGGAAAGCTCATTGTACTGGACACAGTTAAAAAATGGTACAATTGCGACAGCGCAGCCAAACTGTAACGGAAAAACACTTTCAAAAATGGTTTTACCCCTCCCTCCCCTTGCCGAGCAAAAGCGCATTGTTGCCAAAATCGAGGAATTGCTGCCCTATATCGACCGCTACGAGCAGGCGTGGAGCAAGCTAGAGCAGTTCAACAGCCGTTTCCCGGAGGATATGAAAAAATCCCTCTTGCAGTACGCCATTCAGGGCAAGCTGGTGGAACAGCGCCCCGAAGAAGGTACCGCAGAGGAACTCTTTACCCAGATTCAAGAGGAAAAACAGCGGCTTATTGCGGAGAAGAAGATCAAGAAAGAAAAGCCACTGCCGGAAATCACCGAGGACGAAAAGCCGTTTGATATTCCAGAGAGTTGGAAGTGGGTGAGATTGCTTGATGTATGTAAAACGGTTGCAGACGGAGATCATCAAGCACCGCCACAGGTGCCAAGTGGTATTCCCTTTTTGGTTATTTCTAATATTTCAAAAGGAAATCTGGATTTTTCTAATACACGTTATGTAACACAAGAATACTTTGATTCATTGGCATATGACCGAATAGCAGAAAGCAATGATATTCTCTTTTCGGTAACAGGTTCCTATGGAATCCCTGTCATTGTGGACTGTGAGCAAAAGTTTTGCTTTCAGAGGCACATTGCGCTCATCAAGGGCATGATCAATATAAATTACTTATGGTTACTTCTTGGAAGTCCAGTGGTAAAAGCGCAGTGTGATAAGGTGGCAACTGGAACAGCACAGAAAACAGTTGGTTTGAAATCTTTGAAAAGTATTGTTGTTCCTCTCCCGCCTCTCGTTGAGCAAAAACGCATCGTTGAAAAACTGGAACAGCTGCTGCCACTGTGTGAGCGGCTGAAGTGAGGAAATATGATAAAAGGGTTTATTGATTATAGAGAAGGTAAAATCCCGTTTGTCATTGAAAATTACCGAATGGAGTTGTTTACAGACAATGACCTCCTCAGTGACTTTTCAAAGGAGCATAATTTTAAGAAAAATTATATTCTCCACGGGCAGTATTTCGGTGTAGGAAGCCAAGGTCAAGCGGCCACTTTTTTTGTGGAGCGTTCGATGGGCAGTACCTGCTATTTGCGCTGCTATATTATCAATACAATAGCCTCAAAAGGCAACTACGATACCATAGGTTTCCAATCACCATTTCTTGATGATGTGTTCCGGTACAAATATAAATACCTGGATATGGTTAGAGAGGGTATCAACTTGGCACTGGAACCCAAGGTTGTACATGCGATTCCGTTTGTTATGAATGGTATCCGTTATGAACTGAAGTATCGCATCGGACAAGATTCTCGTTTGGGGCTTCTTGAGGACTTTGATAAAAAAGGAGAGCTTCTTCTCCAGATACAGACAGATGATATACAAGAACTCCACGATATTTCGACGGTTTTGTATCGGCTCACAATGTTTATGCTGTCTACATCAGAAGTGCCGTTTCAGCAGATCACACTATATAAAAATGGTCTAAAAGCAGGATGGTTTTATTGCCCTATGGTTTCAGAAGAAGCGGTATCTTGTAGTGATGGATTTTTTTATCAGTTTGATGCCATGAAATATGTTCCTCGCATCCTAAATAACATAGCGAAAGATTCTGGAAGCAGAATTACAAAAAGTATACCGTTAGGCCACTTAGGAACTTCCGATACATTGTTTTCTCCACAACGCTTTTTACAACAGGTCATGTCATTTGAATATCTGTTTGATAAACTAGAGCCAGATAAGGCAGCAGATAGGAAGTTCCCCTTAAAAGCTGAATTACAATATATGTTTGATGAATTTCCGCAGTTGTTGTCAAATCCCAATCTATCCTCAGGCAAGATTAGTGAGAGGATCAAGGAAACGAGACATCAGATCACTCATGGACATGCCTATTATTATGATTTCAAAAGTGATCCTGAACTCCAATATTTGATTATCATTCTTGATAAGTTGATTAGGAACATGAGCTTATGGTGGGCTGGATTTACAAAAGAAGAAATTCAAGAATACCCCATTTTGTAAGTTGGAAATGTCCATCGTTAAACGTGAAATGGTTGCGGCTATTTAGGTAGACTAGGAAGGAGAATGCATACACATGGCTAATATCATTGCCGTAATTTGGGACTGTGACAAAACCCTTGTAGATGGCTATATGCAAGACCCGATTTTTGAAGAATACGGTATCGACCCAACAGAGTTTTGGAAAGAAGTAAATGCCAAGCCAAAAGAATATGAAAAGGCTGGCATTCGTGTTAACAAAGATACATACTATTTGAATCACTTCATCAAATGCGCGCACAACGGCACCTTGAAGGGATTAAATAACAAAAAACTGCGTGCATATGGCGAGAAGCAAAAGTTTTATAAGGGTATCCCTGAAATATTTGAAAAAACCAAGCAAATGTTCCGAGATGATAAAACCTATTCCGAGTACGGCATCCAGGTAGAGCATTACATCGTCAGCACAGGATTTGCAGAAATTATTCGCGGCTCCAAGCTAATGCCTTTTGTTGATGGTATCTGGGGATGTGAGCTCCTGGAGACCCCTGATGCAGAAGGGAATCTAGTTATTGGTGAGATCCTTTATACAATCGACAATACCACAAAAACCAGAGCCATTTTCGAAATTAACAAAGGTATTGGAAAAATCGAAGGTATTGAGGTGAACTCTAAAATCCCGCAGGAAAATCGTCGAGTGCATTTTGAGAATATGATTTATATTGCCGATGGTCCCAGCGATATTCCGGCTTTCTCTGTGGTGAAAAGAAACGGTGGAGCCACCTTTGCCATCTATCCCAAAGGGGATTGGAAGGCTATGCGGCAAGTAGAGCAGATGCGCGAAGATGGACGTGTGGATATGTATGCAGAAGCGGACTATTCTGAGGGAACTACCGCATATATGTGGATCACAAATAAAATCCAGAAAATAGCTGACAGAATTCGTGATACAGAGAAAGCTAAAATTACGAGCTCTGCTTCCGGGGTTCCCCGTCATCTTGTCTGATGTGATTCCTACTATATGTATAAAAACCAGAGGGCCAAGGCACATCGTACCTTGACCCTCTGGTTCTGTTTTGACATCACAGCCACACTCTTACGGCAAAGCCGCCTTTGAAAAAGTAGGTGTTCGTGTAATGTCCATCTGGTGGAGGCGGGGAGAGTCGAACTCCCGTCCGAAAACCCTTCCATGGGAACTTCTCCGGGCGCAGACGGTTATTGCGGGAGTCTCGCTCTCCCTGTTCCCGTCACCCTGGGCAAGCCGTCACGCCCAGGGGTCTGGTGAGCTTCATGATTCATGGCCGGCGCAAAGCTTTGCCGGCGCACGTGCACCACTAAACGACGCCCAATCCCGGCTCGTGGTCCTTCCGGGTTGGACGGCTGCTGTTAATTAAGCAGCGTAAGCGTAATTTTCGTTGTTCTTTAATTTATAAAGAAGTGCCCGTTTTAAGGTGGCCAGGCGCCACCGCCCGCTATTCCCACTTCCGTGTCCCCGTCGAAACCGGTACGCCCCCGCGTCGTCGTCGCAAAGTCCGCTCAGCTCCGTTTCCGCCTAGCGGCGAAAACTGCGCCCGCTCCCTTGCTCCTCCTCTCCAAATCGAACCCGCTTGCGCTGGGCTTCGATTTGGCTGGCGGCTTCGCCGCCGTTTGGGAGAAAACCGTCCTGGCTTGGGAAAATTAAAAAGTTGGGACCGTACCGGCGCGCAAACGCGCGCCGGTACGGGAGACGCTTACTCGGGAAAAATCAGACCTTCTCCGGCTCGGGGTAGTCCACGCCGAAGGTGTCCACAGTGACCTTCTTCATGCGCTGGGGCTGACGGGGCTTGTCGTTCCAGTCCCGCTTGGCGTTGACGATGGCGTCGGCAACCTCCATGCCCTCAATGACCTTGCCGAAGGCGGCGTACTGGCCGTCCAGGTGGGGAGCCTTCTCCACCATGACGAAGAACTGGCTGCCGGCGGAGTCGGGGGCCATGGTACGGGCCATGGACAGCACGCCCCGGTCGTGGACCAGATCGTTCTGGAAGCCGTTCCCGGTGAACTCCCCTTTGATGGAGTAGCCGGGGCCGCCCATGCCGGTGCCGTCGGGACAGCCGCCCTGAATCATGAAGCCGGGGATGACCCGGTGGAAGATCAAACCGTCGTAGTAGCCCTTCTGGACCAGGCTGATGAAATTGTTGACCGTGTTGGGCGCCACATCGGGGTAGAGCTCCGCCTTCATGACGCCGCCGTCCTCCATCTCAATGGTGACGATGGGATTCTGTGCCATGGGAAACACTCCTTTTCTACGGGCGGCCGCGCCGCCCGGCTCAGATTTTCAGTTAATACCGGCTGTTCCGGGACTTCATGGCCCGGTCCATCTCCCGTTTGGCGTCCTTTCGGGCCGCCGTCTCCCGCTTGTCATAGAGCTTCTTGCCCTTGGCCAGGCCGATCTCCAGCTTGACCCGGGGGCCGCGGAAGTAGATGGACAGGGGGATGAGGGAGTACCCGTCCTGCTTGATGCGGGCGAAGAGTTTTAAGATCTCCCGCTTGTGCATCAGGAGCCGCCGCTGGCGCAGAGGGTCCTTGTTGAAGATGTTGCCCTTCTCATAGGGACTGATGTGCATGCCGATGACAGACATCTGCCCGTCCTTGACGATGCAGAAGGAGTCCTTCAGGTTCACATGCCCCTGGCGGATGGACTTGACCTCGGTGCCCGCCAGCTCGATGCCGGCCTCATATTTCTCCTCAATGAAGTAATCGTGGTGGGCCTTGCTGTTCTTGGCCACGATCTTGATGCCCTTGCTCTCAGCCACGGCGGACACCCCCTCTCCTCTGTGCCGTTTTGCGGTATTGTACCCCCATTGGGGTGTTCAGTATAACACAATGCGGGGGAAAAAACAAGGGGGAGGGGGTCACTCCCGGTCCCGCTGG
>ERZ1643246.4033-NODE-4033-length-12012-cov-3.012461_pt1 | contig 12012 bp, 11 predicted proteins | sample MGYA00579265_ERZ1643246 | MGnify/ENA primary metagenome ERZ1643246 (study PRJEB29033, sample SAMEA4952261) | chicken gut metagenome | biome: Broiler Chicken; feature: Gastrointestinal Tract; material: Caecum | place: Ireland | collected 2018 | study: Broiler...
CCGTATCGCGGACAGTTTTCCCCATCGGCCCAATCTGATCCATCGAGGAGGACAGCGCAAACAGACCATAACGGGACACAGAACCATAACTCGGCTTCATGCCGATGACATGGCAGAATGCCCCCGGCTGCCGGATAGAACCGCCGGTGTCGGTTCCAAAGGCCAAGATCGCTTCCCCTGCTGCAAGCGCGGCAGAAGAACCGCCGGAGGAACCACCGGGTACACGGGTCAAATCCCAGGGGTTTTTCGTCTTTTTATAGTAGGAAGTCTGGCAGGAAGAACCCATGGCAAACTCATCCAGATTAAGTTTGCCAGGGATTACCGCCAGGGAGTCTTTTATTTTTGCAACAACCGTGGCGTCATATGGCGGCAGGAACCCCTCCAGCATTTTAGAGGCACTGGTTGTCTGTACCCCTTTTGTCGCCAGGTTATCTTTTACGCCGACCGGAATCCCGGCAAGCAGAGGGAGTTCTTCCCCTTTTGCAAGCTTTTCATCCACCAGGCGTGCTGTCTCCAGCGCACTTTCCTTGGTCAGGGTAATATATGCTTCTACCCTGTCTTCCACCTGTTCAATTCTTTCAAAAACAGAATTTGCAATTTCCACTGCACTGCACTCCTTGTTGCGGAGCATATCATGCAGCTGCGATGCACTCAACGTATATAACTGCATAGCGGAAACCCTCCTATTCCACAATTTTCGGTACGACAAAGCAGCCAGCCTCCACCTGGGGAGCGCTCGCCAGCAGGTCTTCTCGTTTGGTCGACGGCTGTATCTCGTCTTCTCTCAATTTCATGGGAATTACCTGCGGCTGTACCTGAAAATCACCAGCCTGCGGAAGCGTCTCAATGCCTTCAAGCGCCTCTCGCAGAAGGGTCTCATACTTTTGTTCTTCCTGCTCGGTCAGAGTGAGCATGGAAAGCTTTGCAATCTTCTGAATATTAAATGGAAGTTCCTGCACCTTCTGATTCTCCTTTGTCTGATAGTCATATCGTCACATCACTCGCCGGAAAGCAGGGAAAGCAGCCCTGTCTCGTCAAGGATGGTAACTCCTAATTGCTGTGCTTTTATCAGTTTGCTGCCGGCTTCCTCCCCGGCGACCACATAGTTTGTCTTTTTGGACACGCTGGAGGATACTTTTCCCCCTTCGCGTTCAATCATCGCCGCCGCTTCGCTGCGTTTGAGCGTGGGGAGCGTCCCGGTCAATACAAATATCAGTCCCGCAAGGCGTTCCCCTGCTGGGGCGGCTTTGGACTGCATATTAACCCCCGCCTCTTTCAGCCGTTTTACCAAAGCCTTTGTCTGCGGCAGGCAGAAAAAGTCGACCACACTTTGCGCCATTACATCCCCAAAACCATCAATGGCTGCAATCTCCTCGGCGGAGGCTTCAAACAGCAGATCCATGGAAGGGAATTTTCCCGCAAGCAAAGCTGCCGCCTTTTGCCCGACATTGCGAATACCAAGTGCAAACAGAAGCTTGGACAAATCATTTTGTTTGGAGCGCTCGATGGAATCCAGCAGATTCTGTGCAGATTTTTCCCCCATGCGCTCCAAGGAGGCAATCTGCTCCTTTTGCAGGGAATAGAGATCAGCCGGGGAATGGAGCAAACCGTTTTCCAACAAACTCTCAATCACTGCCGGGCCGAGCCCTTCAATATTCATGGCGTCTCTTGACGCATAGTGAATCAAATTGCGCAGCAGCTGCGCCGGGCAATCTGCATTGAAACAGCGCAGAGCGGCCTCATCCTCCAACCGAAACACCTCGCTCCCACAGGAGGGACAGCGATGCGGCATCTCATAGGGCGCACTGTCCTGTGCATGCGAGACAACTCCCAATACTTCTGGAATGATATCGCCCGCTTTGCGCACCAAAATGGTATCCCCAATCCGAATATCTTTTTCCCGGATAAAATCCTCATTGTGCAAAACCGCGCGGCTGACGGTTGTCCCGGCAAGTTCAATCGGTTCAAATACCGCCGTTGGGGTTAATACCCCTGTACGGCCGACCTTTACTTCAATCGAAGTGAGAGTGGTCTGTTTTTCTTCAGGCGGATATTTATAGGCAACTGCCCATCTGGGGTATTTTGCCGTGGAACCCAGCTGTTCCCGCTGGGAAAAGTCGTCCACCTTGACAACCGCCCCGTCGATATTATAGGGAAGCGTCCCTCTCATCTGCCCGATTTCTTCGATCCGGGCAATTACATCTTCAATATTGTCATAACGCTGATAGGAGGGAATCACTTTAAAATGCTGTTCTTTGAGATAATCCAGCGATTGTTTATGCGAGGTAAGTGTTTCCCCCTGAATTTGCTGGATGTTAAACACAAAAATGTCAAGCTTACGCTTAGCAGCTACCTGTGGGTCTTTTTGGCGCAGGGAGCCCGCCGCAGCATTTCTCGGGTTTTTAAATGGAGTTTCCTCGTTCATCTCCTGCTGCTCGACAAGCTTTAAAAAGTTTGATCTCGGCATGTACACTTCACCGCGTACTTCCAGCAGGGGCAGTCTCTGTGGAAGCCTGAGAGGAATGGAAGCGATCGTCTTTAAATTGGCCGTCACATCCTCCCCCACAACGCCGTCCCCACGGGTAGAACCCCTTGTAAACACCCCGTCGGTATATTCCAGCGATACGGAAAGGCCATCGATTTTCGGCTCCACAACATACAATGGATTTTCCACTGTCTCCCGTACCCGATTGTCAAATTCCCGTACCTCATCCGTGGAGAACACATCCTGCAAACTGCCCATTTGGACGGTATGAGTCACCTTTTGGAAATCATTGAGCGTGGCGCCGCCCACCCGAACGGTCGGAGAATCCAGGGTTTTTAAATCCGGGTACTGCTGTTCCAAATCCATGAGTTCATGCATCAGGCGGTCGAATTCATAGTCTTCGATCTCCGGATTATCCAGCACATAATACTGGTAGCTGTGGTGTTCCACAATTTTTCTAAGTTCTTCTACACGCTTGACAGCGGCTGATCTTTCCATGTCTTAACCCTCCGAAAATCGCTTTTCCCATTATAGCATAATCAGGGAATTTTGAAAATAAAATCTCGAAAAATCTCACTTTTTGTGGCATAGTCCAAATTGCAGGGAAGTCCCTTCCCTGAGTATGGAGAAAATCTCCTGTTTTCATACATAACAGAATGGTTTGCATCTCTGGATTCCCAATGCTATAATAGGAACCATTCTAATTTATTATCCTGTTATGAATAGGAGAAAGCCCGTATGAAATGGTTTTACCAGCATCGGAAATTTTTGATGATCCTCCTCACCTTTTTCTTTATTTTGTTTATATTTTCAAACTCCTTGCAAAACGGAACGGATTCTGGAAATCGGAGCGGATTTGTCACAGAATTATTGAATCAGTTCCTCTCTCTGTTTCACCTGTCAATTACAGAACATTTTATCCGGAAAGCAGCACATTTCAGCGAATACCTGATCCTGGGTATCCTGCTGATGCTCACTCTCCGTTCTTTCACCACAAAACTCGGGCGTTTTCTTACGGTTCCCCTGTTTGTTGGATTGCTTGTTCCAGTCTGTGACGAAAGCCTCCAGCTCCTGATTCCAGGGCGCTCTGGGATGGTAAGCGATGTTTTGATTGACTTTTCCGGCGTCCTTTCCGGGATACTGTTATGCTGGCTTTTTGTCTTATTCTTTACTAAACCAACATCACGGCGCAAGGCGTCCCCCTTTTAAGAAAAAATCCCGTATCTCTTAACCGAGATACGGGATTTTTCATAACCATGTTCCGAATCTTAGTGGCCAAACCACCATTTCAGATACTCAAGAAGTCCATCCCAGAAATCCTGCATAGTGCCTTCCCTCCTTGTGATAAAATTGCAAGCTGTTCGCTTGTCCTCAACATATCACTCCGAAGAGATAGAAGTGCGTTGTGTTTCGCGGCACTATTTCGTCGAAAAATGCGGTTTTGGATCCTCTTTCTTTCAGCTTATCCTATCCAAACCGCAACACAGGCTCTCTTGCTTCAAAACGATTCTGTCGTTTTTTGCGGTAAATATTACTGGATAATTACCTTTTTCTGAACCCTAAAATCTTCATTCAGGAAAACATTCCAATCGGCAATGTCCATACATAAAAATCTACTGTCAACAAGAAAAAACCTGCAATCAAGTATGCATGAGAACTTGATTGCAGGTTTCACTACAATTTACGAGGCAGAAAGCAATTTGAAATTGTGAAAGGTGACGCTCATGGGGATTTCCGGCATTTCCAGAGAAAGGAAATTCCCACTTTTTTCATCCAGAATCAAAGTGAAATCCCCGTTTTCCGTCTCCCCGCTGACTAGAAATTTTCCATCTTCAAACGAAACATGGATTCCATTTTGCCTGGTAACTGCATCCAATGCCTTGACCACAGCGGAAACCGCCGCCTGGCTTAGGGCCGCATTGGGATCAACGTCCACGTGCATCCCAAGATATTCAATCGTCAACTTGTCGCTTTGATAGGTGAATTTCATCCCCTCTACTGCCTTGGGACTGGTCAGCGTAATAATACAGGTACCCGGGGCGTCCCGTCGGACAACGGCCTCAAAGGCAAAATCCCCATAGGTAAACTGGGCGCTGCTTTCAAAGGGCTGTACTGCCGTGCTGGGGAGGTTTTCTGTTTGCGTATTTTCCCCCTGAGTGCTGTTGCACCCGGTTAAAACCAGGAGCATGAAGGTACAAAGAACGATTACTGACAGTAACTTTTTGCCCATACCGCATATCCTCCGAACGGGTTCGGGCATGATCGGCGCTAAACCGCTATCTGCCCTTAATCTGCAAGAATGCATCGGACAGGGATTCTATTACATCTGTCGCCAGCATAGCATACTGGGACATCTTCTGGGCGCACAAATCCGCAGACAGCCCATGGAGGTACACGCCGGAAACCGCCGCTTTTTCCGCAGGGATCCCCTGTGCAAGCAGTGCGCCGATGATCCCGGTGAGCATATCTCCGCTTCCTCCGCGGGACAACCCACTGTTGCCCGTCTCATTAAAATAGACGCGTCCATCATTCGTTGCAATGACAGTATATGCGCCTTTTAGGACAGTTATCACCCCGTATTGTTTCGAAAAAGACAGCGCGGCGCCTATTCGATCCGCCTGTACTTCCGAAATGGTCTTGGAACACAGGCGGGCCATCTCACCGGGATGGGGAGTGAGGATTGTCGGCGCTTTACGGGTATGTAAAATTTCCGGATATTCGCTGATCACATTTAGTGCATCCGCATCCAGGACCAGTGGAATTTCCACTTCACGGATCACTGTTTCAATTACTTTGCGGGTGTCCTCACACCAGGACATTCCACACCCGGCAGCAATGGCGCTCATGGAATTGGCATGCTCAACAATACGCTTTGCTTCCCGAGAAGATATAGCGCCGGATTCCCCCATTTTTAATGGGAACATCACTGCTTCCGGGATGGAAGAGGTCAATGTCCTCGTTACGCGCCTTGGCGCGGCAAGAGTCACAAGCCCCGCAGAACAACGCAAGGCCGCCTTGGCTGCAATCTGTGCCGCCCCCATCATACTAGCACTTCCGGCAAGCAACATCAGCTTTCCAAAATCCCCTTTATTGGCGTCCGCTTTGCGGTCGGGGATTGCTGCGGAGACCATCTTTCGGGTAATGGTTCTGCTTTCTATATAAAGAGAGGAAAAAATAGGCGTGCCGATTCCAATATCCGCCACGACAACCTCCCCACAGTATCCTGCTCCGGGATAGAGGAGATGCCCCTGCTTTTTTGCTGCAAAAGTGATGGAGACAACGCAGGAAAAACACTCCCCTTCCACCGCGCCGGTATCCGCATTGGCGCCGCTTGGCAAATCCACCGCATAAACCCGTTTGCATTGTTTTCGGCACAGCTTGGCAAACTCGCTGACCGGTGAAGGCAGTTTTCCGTGGAATCCTATCCCAAATACCGCGTCGACCACAAAATCCGCGGCAAGAATTGCCTCTTTGGCTGCTTCCCCTTTTTCCTTTGCATCCAAAACCACCACATCCGCAGGCAACCGATCCATCATAGTTTTTGCATTGTCAGTCTTGGGTCTGCCCATTGTGAGCACCACTGTTACCCAGAACCCATGGCTGCTCAAATGGCGGGCAATCACAAAACCGTCCCCTCCGTTATTGCCATTGCCACATAAAACCACTGCCTTTGACGGGTTTTCCCGCTGCAAAATCACTTTGGAAGCCGCACTGCCTGCACGCTCCATCAATGGCAGGAACTCACACGCCCCGCTGTCTACATAGGCCTGTTCGGCAGCTTTCATCTGTTTGGAAGATACTACAAACATTCTCTATCCCTCCCATGCAACGACAACCGCCGCCGCATATTCTTCCGTATGTGTTAAGCTGACGCTGAACTTCAACTTTCTCTGCTCTGCAATTTCCCTGGCTTTTCCACTTAAAGAAAAATAAGGAGCGCCCAGGCTGTCTCTGAGTACGGAAACCTCCGCTAGGGCAAAGCCGCGAATTCCCGTGCCAAGCGCCTTTGAAAAGGCCTCTTTTGCGCAGAAGTTCGCCGCAATTGTCCGGACACAATTCGCTTTCTCCCGAAAAAGCTGCCGCTCTTCATCCGAAAACACCCTCGTTAAAAAACGAGGGTGCCGGATACTCTGCTGAATTCTCTTTATTTCCACCAAATCAATTCCCGATGTTAATTGCATTTCGAATCTCCCTGGGAAGATAGTTTTTAATTCCCACAAATACACGTTCCGGCATGTTCATAATCACCATGGTACGACCCTGGTCCTTGTGCCGGAATACAAGATAATACACATCCGGGGACTTAATAGAATCGCAGACTACCAGTTTTGTCTGGATATCTCCCGGCATTGGGACTTCCGGAGAATATTTTCCCATTCTTTCAATATTCTTTGCCTGAATGGTAATGAGACGTTTGCGTTTGCGCTGCGCAATGATTTTATCAATATCAATTTCACCGTTTGTCACAGCATATTCATATTCAATGCTCAGACCCGTAAACACATACCATCCGCCAAAAATAGCCGCGCACGCGACAAAAACCACTACCATGGACCACACGCTGTCTGAAGGGACTGCAAAAACCAAAGTAAGGGCAATCAAAGCCGCCAGAATCAGACCAATCCGTATGAGTACATCAAGTACTGTTGTTTTCTTTTTTACCAAATGTTCAATAAAAATGTCCATGTGTTTCTACCATTCCTTTCCAAAAAACAGCCGTTTCTTTCACAGGCCGTCTCAGTACAATCATAATACCACGCAGCAAACTACATATTTGCTTTTTTCTCTTTTTACCGGGCGATTTTATTATAACATACTTCTTGAACGATTGACAATTCTATCTCATTAGCACAATGTGAAGAAATTGTGAAGGATTCTTCTGTCAGGTTTGCACTAAAACCCAAAATTCCCCTTGCAAAAAACTGAAATTCATGTTATGTTAAAGTCCATATGGAATACAAACGCTTTGACCGAGAGAGTAATCCCTGTAAAAGTCCAGTACAAGAGAGGACATTCCACCGGCTGAAAGAAAGTCCACAGGTACTTACAAGGATGAAGTTCACTCGCGAGCGGCGCTGCTGAAACAGGTTGCAAGTAGGCGGCGACGGGCCGATGCCCCGTTATCCTGCACAAAGAGTGTCCCATATTTTGGGAAACTTGGGGTGGTACCGCGGAAGCAGTTTACAAAGCTTTCGTCCCTTTGGCTGTATGCCTTAAGGACGGGAGCTTTTTTCTTTTGTAAACATCATCCATGTTACAGAATTTTTATTTTGAGGTGAACGCCATGAAAACCGCACTGGAAAACATCAAATCCACTGCATTGTCTGCACTGGAACATGTGCAGGATTTAAAGGAGCTTGACGCGTTGCGTGTAAAGTTCCTTGGTAAAAAGGGAGAACTGACCGCTATTTTAAAACAGATGGGTTCCCTTTCTGCAGAAGAGCGCCCAGTCATTGGGCAGATTGCAAACGAAGTCCGTTCTGCGATTGAGCAGAGCGTCGCCCAAAACGTGGAACGCCTGAAAAAGGCTGCTCTGGAAGCAAAGCTCCAAGGGGAAACGCTGGACGTCACCATGCCGGGAAAACACCACGAACTCGGCAAACAGCATCCTATCAACCTTGTACTTGATGAAATCAAGGAAATTTTTCTCGGCATGGGATTTGATCTCGCACAGGGTCCGGAAGTTGAATACGATTACTACAACTTTGAGGCGCTCAATATTCCAAAAGATCATCCGGCAAGGGATACCCAGGACACATTTTATATCACGGATGATATTGTTCTGCGCACACAGACTTCCAACGTACAAATTCATGTCATGGAAAATCAGAAGCCTCCCATTCGGGTTCTGGCGCCGGGACGTGTCTACCGCTCAGACGCAGTGGACGCCACTCACTCCCCCTTGTTCCACCAGATTGAAGGCCTTGTCGTTGACAAGGGCGTCACCATGGCGGATTTGAAGGGCACCCTGGAAACCGTTGCAAAACGCCTATATGGAGAAGATGCACAGGTCCGTTTCCGTCCGCACCACTTCCCATTCACAGAACCATCCGCAGAGATGGATATCATGTGTTTCCACTGCCATGGGGAAGGCTGCCGCCTGTGTAAAGGCGAAGGATGGATTGAAATCCTCGGTTGCGGGATGGTTCACCCAAAGGTTCTCAAAACCTGTGGTATCGATCCGGAAATATACTCGGGCTTTGCGTTCGGGATTGGACTTGAACGCATTGTAATGAGACGCTTTAATATTGACGACCTCAGACTGCTGGTGGACAACGACCTGCGGTTCCTGGATCAGTTTTAACAGGAGGTAATTTCACATGAACTTATCGATGAAATGGCTGGCCGACTATACGAAAATCGAGACCACGCCAAAAGAATTTGCCGATAAAATGACCATGTCCGGTTCTAAAGTGGAAGGCTATGAAATAGAAGGCGAGGAGATTAGTAAAGTTGTTGTTGGCAAAATCCTCTCCATTGAACAACACCCCAATGCGGATAAACTGGTTGTCTGCATGGTGGATGTTGGCGCGGACTCCCCTCTGCAAATATGTACCGGGGCGACTAACCTGAACGTAAATGACTATGTCCCCGTCGCACTGGACGGCTCCACATTGCCTGGCGGTAAGAAAATCCGCAAAGGCAAACTGCGCGGGATGGAGAGCAACGGCATGCTCTGCTCCCTTTCCGAATTGAACCTGACAGTACATGATTTTCCAAACGGAATTGAAGACGGCATTTATGTTTTGGAAAACGAAGCCCCGCTGGGACAGGATATCCGGGAAATCTTGGGATTAAACGATGTGTCCGTGGAATTTGAAATCACTTCCAATCGCCCGGACTGTCTGTCTGTTATCGGACTGGCAAGGGAAGCCGCCGCTACCTATGGCACAGAACTCACCTTGCATGAACCAATCGTTGAAGAATGTGCAGGCGATGATATCCACAATTACCTGAGTGTGACTGTGGAAAATCCTCAACTGTGCCCGCACTACATTGCAAGGGTTGTCAAGAATATTAAAATCGAGCCATCTCCGCGTTGGATGCGTGAGCGGCTGCGTGCCAGCGGTGTGCGCCCTATCAATAATATTGTGGATATTACCAACTACGTCATGCTGGAATATGGCCAGCCAATGCATGCATTTGACCTCAAATACATGAAAGGCGGAAAAATTATTGTCCGCAATGCAAAAGAAGGCGAGTCCATTACAACACTGGATGGGGAAACCAGAACCCTCTCCCCGGAAATGCTCGTCATTGCAGATGAAGAAAAACCTTCGGCAGTCGCCGGCGTTATGGGCGGAGAGTACAGCGGTATTATGGATGACACCAACACCATTGTTTTTGAATCCGCTTGTTTTCATGGCCCTTCTGTCCGCCGCACTGCACAAAAACTTGGCATGCGTACCGAAAGCTCCGGGCGCTATGAAAAGGGGCTTGACCATAACACCACACTCCCGGCAGTCATGCGGGCCTGTGAACTGGTACAGATGCTTGGCGCAGGAGAGGTCGTCGACGGTATCATTGACGTCAACAACGCAAATACCCAGCCGGTTGTCCTCAAGCTGGAAACCGATTGGATTAACCGCTTCCTCGACATCAATCTGAGCCGGGATGAAATGGTTGCCATTCTTGAAAAAATTGGTTTTACAGTGGACGGTGAAGACAATATCCATGTCCCGTCTTTCCGCTCGGATATCGAACATAAGGCGGACATAGCAGAGGAAATCGCGCGCTTTTATGGATATGACCGGATCCCGGTCACACAGACAAGAGGATCCGCACAGGGCCATTTAACCCCGTCCCAAAAGTTTGAGCGCAAGGTCAATCAGACCATGGTGGCGCTTGGCTGTTATGAGATTATGACCTACTCCTTTATCAGTCCGAAATACTATGATAAAATTGCAATGCCAGCGGATGATAGCCGCCGTAATTCCGTCGTGATTCGCAATCCTCTCGGTGAGGATACCAGCATCATGCGCACAACTATGATCCCTTCCATGCTGGAAACTCTGTCGAAAAACTACAACAACCGCAATGCAGCGGCAAAACTGTTTGAAATCGGGAATATTTATTTGCCCCGGAAAACAGGTGAACTCCCTGTTGAGGAACCAACTTTGGCAGTCGGCATGTATGGTGAGGATGCGGACTTCTTTACTCTAAAAGGCATGGTAGAACAGCTGTTGACGGCCTGTGGTGTGGACGGAGTGGAATATACCGCCCAAAAAGAAAACCCCACCTTCCATCCGGGAAGATGCGCAGACGTCTCCATTGGTACAGAGCCTCTTGGAGTGATTGGGGAAGTACATCCAGTAGTATTGGAAAACTACTCCATTGGTACAAGGGCATATGTCGCTATCCTGGATATTCCGGCAATGATGGAACATGCCAATTTGGACAAACAGTATACCCCGCTTCCCAAATACCCGGCAACCTCCCGCGATTTGGCATTGCTCTGCGATGAGGAACTCCCAGTAGGAGAAATTGAAAAAACAATCCGTGGCGCAGTTAAAAATCACCTGGAGAGCGTCAAACTCTTTGATGTTTACCGCGGCGCCCAGGTAGAACCGGGCAAAAAGAGCGTTGCGTACACTATCACCATGCGTTCTGCCGACAGCACCTTGACAGATGAAGAAGCAGACAACGCTGTGAAAAAAATCTTAAAGTCCCTGGAAAAAATCGGCGTCAGCCTGCGTATGTAAACGGAATTTTCTTGCTTTCTGCACATAAATAGTGTATGATTAAGGATACATGAGCACATAATTCAATAAGGGGTGAAATGTATGCACGAACCGACTATGACGTTTAAACTCCACGAAGATAAAGAAAGCGAAATGAAGCAGATTTTAACTGCGGTGTATGATGCGCTTACAGAAAAAGGATACAACCCAATCAATCAAATTGTCGGCTATATCCTTTCTGAGGATCCAACATACATCACAACCCATAAAAATGCCCGCAGCCTGATCCGCCGAATTGATCGCGATGAACTGCTTCAGGCGTTGGTAAAATCCTATCTGCAGGCATAAAGTTCTTTCCGTTTTCTCCCTAAGCGGCCAGGCTGGAAACAGCCTGACCGCTTAGGTTTTCTTCATGGTTTCTTCATTTTACTTTATCCATTTTTTATGTTATAATAACAAGTACAGCCTCAAAACATATCCACTTTATACGAAAAAAGGAGGTCAATGCTATGGCAGAAAAGAAAAGTGAAAAGAAAAAACTGCCGTTTCCCATGTACAAGGGAAAACCCCTTGTCCGCAGCGGAAACACACTATATTACGGCGATATGTCCGATGAATATGTCATCATGATGCAGATCCTTTCCACCAAAGAATTTGATGGGGAGCAGATTGCAGATAAAGTTCTGGTTCAATTGATGCTGACAGACCCTGAAGTTCGTCCTAAAAAGCGGATTGTCAAAAAGAGCGAACAGGATGGACTGTACAACGCCATGGATATATCCTATATCTGGCTGTCCAGGGCATTAAAACCAAAGGAAGCTACGGAAAATTGATAAAACCCCTGCA
>ERZ1643246.4034-NODE-4034-length-12004-cov-4.589756_pt1 | contig 12004 bp, 12 predicted proteins | sample MGYA00579265_ERZ1643246 | MGnify/ENA primary metagenome ERZ1643246 (study PRJEB29033, sample SAMEA4952261) | chicken gut metagenome | biome: Broiler Chicken; feature: Gastrointestinal Tract; material: Caecum | place: Ireland | collected 2018 | study: Broiler...
ACAGGAGATGGAAGGCCTGTCCATAATTTATCTCGCAATTGGCGGCCAGCTGACTGGAATGATTGGAATCGAAGATCCTGTGCGCACAGAAGCGGCTTCTGTCATTGCCAGCCTCAGAGAAAGCGGTTTTTCCCGCATTATTATGATGACGGGGGACAGCGAGGCGTCGGCCAGGAGAGCCTGCCGGGAGCTGGGAATTCGGGAATACAGAGCCCAGGTTCTTCCCGAGGACAAGGCAGAGATGGTAAAAGGCCTGAAGCGGCAGGGACACCAGGTGGTTATGGTTGGAGACGGAATCAATGATTCTCCGGCACTGGCCGCCGCGGATGTGTCAATTGCCATGAAAGAGTCTTCGGACATTGCCAGGGAAGTGGCAGATATTACGCTGCTGTCAGAAAATCTGATGGATCTGGTCCGCCTGCGCAGTCTGTGCAGGGGACTGATGCAGCGGATACATAGAAATTACGGATTTATTCTGAGTTTTAATACCTTGCTTCTGGAACTTGGGATTGCCGGAATTATGCCTCCCTCTACCACCGCGCTGCTTCACAATGCTTCCACTATGATCATTAGCGGAATGAGCATGCGCCCGTATCTGAAAGAAGAGGAGAAGGAATCATGAAGCTTACTTCATCGCAGATGAAGTATATTCTAGCGCTCTGGAAATTGGATTGCGGAGACAAGATCCGGTGTACAGATGTGGCCAAAGTTCTTCGGGTGAAGAAACCCAGCGTTTGTGGGATGTTGTGCAGACTGGAAAATATGGGGCTGATTATGCAGGATCCCTATTCAGATATCCGAATTACGGAAGAGGGAAGAAAAATTATGGAGGAATGCCGGCGCAGCGTCAGCGCACTGGCCGGCATTCTGGCCAGACAACTGAAACTTTCGGAGACGGCAGCAGAAGAAATGGCATTTCTTCTGCTGGGAAATCTGGATAAGCCGGTCCTGCATGAAATTATGGAGCAGGATGAGGAGCCGGGAGCGTAAAAAAATAAAAAAATACTTTACAAATTTGCTCGGGTATGGTAGTATAAGGATGTGGTTAGAAGCAGCTAACCAAACTGCATACAAAAATCCTTTCAAATGATGTGAAGACTGCAGAATAGACAGGATTCACCACTGCCCGGAGAAAGACGGGGCAGGCAGATCCCCGTCTTTCAATGGACAATAGTTAGAAGAGGCTAAGATATGCAGAACTTTTATATGGTTACTATCTATATTTGTATACATTACCCATCATTTATGGCGGGATACGCTCATCTGAAAAATTATCCCGCCACCTCCTCAGAAAAAAGCAGGCTGTCAGCGGCATTCATACCGTAGGGCGGCCTGTTTTTTGCCAGAATCGAAAATTTCCGATGGCCGGAGCAGGGTGGATGCTTCAGAAAATGAAAAAAAGACTTTACAGGGAAAGGAAAGTATGGTAATATCATTTTAGGTTAGAGATAGCTAACCAAACTGCATACAAAATCCTTTCAATGAAGTGGAAGATTCACTTCCTGTCGAAGAGAAAAACGGGGAACTGGGAACTCCGTTTTTTAAGAGGCAGTAGTTAGATAAAACTAACCAAATATGCGGATGCGGAAAGGAAACATATGGAAAGTCATTTACTGGAAACAAGACTGCAGAGCGCCAGACAGTGCGCGCCGGTTCTGGCCGGCGTCAAGCCCTCTAATCTTCTGATCCTGGAGGGGGTCAAGCCCTTTGAAATCCTGGAATTAATGGATGGAACGGGTTTGTCGTTTGAATATCTGTACGGAGGAAACGGAAAGCATGTCTGGCTGGTTTACTGGCTGGAGGAGCTGGAGGCAATCCTGGAAGATCCGGCAAACCGGAATTTCCTGAAAAGTCTGGGATACAGGCGCTTTGACGGTCCCAGTGTTTTCAAGCATCTGAAGCAGAGATATGAGGCGTACCTCTGTGAGAGTAGCGCATATCCTCATGAACTGGGGGTTCTGCTGGGATATCCGCTGGAGGATGTAGCGGGTTTTGTGAAAAATCAGGGAAAGAACTATCTGTATTCCGGCTATTGGAAGGTATATAAAAATGCAGAAAACGCTAAGAGACTGTTCGCGCTGTACCGCGCGGCGAGGGAAGAGGCGGAAAAACTGGCCCTGGAAGGAAAGGGACTCTGGGAGATGATACGCAGGTTTTCACTGGGAAGAGAACTTTCCACGGCCGTACATTAAGACAGCGCCGACAGGCATATTCTTTTACAGGAGGTTTTATTATGAGTCAGGTTATTGTAGCTTACTGGAGCGGTACAGGCAATACGGAGGCTATGGCCCAGGCAATTGGAAAAGGAATTACGGAAGCCGGGGGCGAGGCGAGGGTTGTCTCCATGGAGGATATATCTCCGGAGGAATTGAAAAAATGTACTGCCTTTGCCCTGGGATGCCCGGCCATGGGGGCGGAAGAGCTGGAAGATACTATCGTGGAGCCCTTCGTCTCCGAGGTTGAGAAATTTGCTGCGGGAAAACGGATCGCCCTTTTTGGCTCCTATGACTGGGGCGATGGAGAGTGGATGCGGATTTGGGCGGACCGCATGAAGGATGCAGGGGCATCCATTGTAGGGGAAGAAGGGCTGATCTGCAACAATGAGCCGGATGACGCGGCCAGAGCAGAATGTGAGAAATTAGGCAAACAACTTTTATCTGTATAAATACCCATCATATGCGGCAGGATGCTTCCATATCAGGATATCCTGCCTCCTCCTCTGAAAACAAGCAGGAGTGTTGCTCTGACTGTCAGACAGCACTCCTGCTTTTGCCGGAGAAGGACGCCATCCCTTTGCCGCGTATCGGGAAAGAATGAAAGGATTCGTCTGAGAAGTAAAACTCCAGATTTGCAGGATAAAAGCACTAAAATAGAACTTTCCAATATTCATGAGCGTATCAAGATGATCGATGATCCTAGGTACGGCCTGGTGGTGCGGAACGTTCAAAAGGTGGGAACCAAGGTAACCGTTTCCATCGGTCTTTCAGCGGAAGAGCAGTAGAAATGGAAAAATAGATGTGAAAAAATTTCCGATTTTATGTAATTAGCGGCTTCGTATTGGTCTGCTGTCTGGCAGCCAGAGGGAAAGCTTGTATATCGATTTTGCGGATTGCTTCCTATGAAAGAAAATGGTATGATATTGCCAGTACAGGTACGGGCGGACAGGCGCCCGGACATTTTCATGGAAGAGGAGCTGTCATGGCAAAAAGTGATAAATGGTATGAGCTGGATAACGCGGCAAAGATCGTCCCGTCCACAGCGGTGGGGGCGGATACCCGGGTGTTCCGGATCTCCTGTGAACTGAAGGAGGATGTGCAGGAGGATCTTCTGCAGCGGGCCCTGGACAAGTCGATCCGGGAATTTCCGCATTTTAACTGTATCCTGAAACAGGGACTGTTCTGGTACTATCTGGAGAGCAGCAGCAAGCAGGCCAAAGTTTTTGAGGAATGCCTGCCTCCCTGTCATGAAATCTATAAAAAGGGCAGGAAGGATCTCCTGTTCCGTCTGTTTTACTATAAAAAGAGGATCAATCTGGAAATGTTCCACGTACTCTCAGACGGCACAGGGGCCTTTGTATTTTTGCGGAGTATTGTCTGCAATTATCTGGTCGAGAGATACGGCCTGGATCCGGGCGAGAAGCTGGAAGATCCCTCCTCTGTCCGGGAAAAGGAGGGCGACGCGTTCAGCCATTTTTATTCGGAAAAGAAAAAGAAAAACTGGCTGAAAGAGCGGCTTCCGGAGAAGGCGTACCGCCTGAAGGGGGAAAAGGACGAAAATCTGGAGATCCGGCTGCTGGAGGGAAGCGTATCTGTGAAAAAGCTGCTGGACAAGGCCCATGAATACCAGGCCACGATCGCAGTTCTGGTCACGGCCGTGTATATCGAGGCAATCATGCAGGAGATGACCGTGCGGGACCGGAAGGCGCCGGTTGTGATCAGCGTCCCGGTAAATCTGCGGAATTATTTTCCTTCCCACACTACCAGAAACTTTTTCGGAGTCATCAATGTTCCCTTCTACTATAAGGACTACGATGGCAGCCTGGAGGGGATCGTGGAGAACGTCAAGCGTTCCTTTAAGGAAATGCTCTCGGAGGAGCAGGTATTCCGGACCATGAACGGCTATGCCGCGCTGGAGCACAACAAGGCGGTGAAGATCGTGCCGCTGACCTTCAAGGATTTGGGGATCCGGGGCATCAGCAGCCTGATTCAGCGGGGCGTGACCAGCACGGTCTCCAATGTGGGAAAGGTGACCATGCCGGAGGTGATGGTCCCCTATATTGAGAAGTTCAGCAGCTTTATGGCTACGAACAGCGTGCAGATGTGCATCAGCTCTTTTCAGGATGTGCTGACCTTCGGCGTCACCTCCGCTTTTACGGACAACACGATGATCATGCATTTTTTCCGAAGGCTGGTGGACCTGGGAATTCCGGTGGAACTTGCGACGACAGGCGACAATGTGCAGGAGGTGAAGAAGCGTGCAGTACTGTCCAAAGTGCAGAATAAACATAAGAGGAAATAAGAGCTGCTGTCCCCTGTGCCAGGGAGAACTGACGGGGGATCCCACGGAAGATGTGTTTCCCGCGCTGGGGCAGAGGAAGATCAGCCAGGCCTCCTTTCTGAAGATCACCACCTTCTGTTTTGCGGCGGTGGAGATCGCTTTTGCGGCCATGTATTTTCTGCTGAAGCTCCGGATGCTGTGGATCCCGCTGACTATGGCGGGGCTTATGGCCCTGTGGCTGGATCTTGTGCTGGGTATCTATTACCGCAACCATGTAATCAAAAATATGACTGTGCAGGTATATCTGGCCATGGCGGCCTGCCTTCTGGCAGATTATTTTACCGGTTTCCACGGCTGGTCGGTTCAGTGGGTGCTGCCCTGCTGCTTTGTGGGCCTGGTGGTGGCGACCATTGCGGTGGGCAAGGGGCTCCGGTACCGTCTGGACGAGTATATTCTTTTCCTGGCTGCAGACATGGTATTTTCCACGGCCCAGTTAATCTTTGTGCTCCTGGGCAGCAATACCTTTGTCTGGCCGGCGGTGATCAGTCTGATCTTTGTCTGGATCCTGGCGGCGGCCGCGCTGATCTTCCGCTTCCGGATTTTGAAGAACGCGGTCAGAAAGAGTTTTCACATGTAACAGAAAGAACAGCGGCAAAGTGAGGAAGACAGAATGAAACAGAAGGATATGACGCGGGGGGAAGCACTGGGGATCCGCGTGGGAGATTTTGTGGAGAATTCCATAGAAAAACAGATCATCCACTCGAAAAAAGAAGCGCCGTATCTTTCGGGGGAACCCGAAATCAATACCTGGTACCGGATCTCCATCCCGGAGGGCATTACAGGGGACGGCTCCGAGTACCATATTTATATCAAGAAAGGAACAGGTGAACATCTCTGTGTATTTTTATCCGGCGGCGGCGTGGCCTGGAATGAGTATACGGCGGCACGGCCTGTGACCGGCGGCAAGGTGGCCGCCGGCCTTCCCAATTATTACTGGAATAATCTGAGACCCTTTACCCAGATCATGAATATCCACGCGGGGATCACGGAGGCCGGAAATCCCAGGAATCCCTTTGACGACTGGAACTTTATCATCATTACCTATGCCACCGGCGATTTCCATGTGGGAAACCATGATTTTCCTTATGAGGCGGAGGACGGCACCCGGCAGATCCTCCACTTTCACGGCCATGGGAATTTCAGGGCCGGAATGGCGGCGGGGAAATGCTATTTTCCCCGGGCGGACAAGCTGCTGATCGCCGGGGACAGCGCGGGAGCCTTTGCGGTTCCGGCCCTCACCCGGGAGATCCTGGAGGACTTTTATCCGGACTGTGAGGATATTACGCTGCTCTCGGACAGCGGGCAGCTGCTCTACGACAAATGGCGGCGGACGGCCAGAAATGTCTGGAAGGCAGAGGAGCGGATCTGGAAGCCGATCCACGGAGCCAATATCACGCTGGACTGGTACCGGCAGCTCTATAAAGAAAGAAGGGATACGATCCGCTATCTGTACGCCAGCTCTGTGCGGGATTATCTTCTGAGTGCCTACTACAATGATGTGGTGAACAAGACCTACAAAACCGACGCGGAAGTGCAGGAAATTTTCAGGAGCCAGCTGAAAAAAATGGTGCAGGAGCTGAAAAGCCTGACGCCGAGGTTTACGTTCTTTCTGAACGACTGGAAAAACCTCTTTCTGATGAGAGGCGGCACGGTGCATACAGCCGTGCGCCAGAGACGGTTTTATACGAAGCTCAACGGGATTTCCATGGCTTCGTGGCTGAAAAACGCAGTGGAGGGACAGCTGCGGGATGTGGGGATGGAACTGCTATGAGCGGCATTGTGAAAAAATTCGGCGCCTGTGTGGGCGGGCTGGTCAGAGAAAAGCCGGAGCGGGCCAGAAAACTGCTGGTAACGGCCTACCGCGCAAAGAAGCTGCAGCTGGATCATTTTCCGGAGAAAGCCTTAAGTCCGGCCAGGCAGTTCATGGCCAGGGAATCCATGAAAGCGGTTCTGGCGCCGCTTATCCACCCGGAGAAAGCGGCGCTGGTGAGTATTTTTATGCCCTGCGAACTCCTGCAGGTGTTTGGAATCCACCCGATGTTCGCGGAGGCCATGGCCTGCTATATCAACGGAGCGGCGGCGGAAAAGGGCTTCGCGGAGTATGCGGAGAGCTGCGGGATCGCAGAGACCTACTGTTCGTACCACAAGGTCCTTCTGGGAGGGATTCTGTCGGGCGTGATTCCCAGGATGGGGCTGATCGCCAACACGTCTCTGGTCTGCGACGCCAATAATCTGACTTTCCGCTGCGCGGCAGAACATTACGGGATCCCGCAGATCTACATTGACGTCCCTTATGAGCGGTCTGCGGAGAGCGAGGCGTATGTGGCGGAACAGCTCCGGGAATTTGCCGGGTTTCTGGAAGAATTCACCGGACGCAGGCTGGACATGGACGGGCTTCGTGCGGCTGTGGACAGAAGCGGGCGGACAATGGAACTGTTCCGGCAGTGCCAGGAGGCAAAACGGGGAAAATTTCTGAATAATGATCTCACCAGCGAGCTGTATGAGGTGTTCGGAACACATGTGCTTCTGGGAACGCCCCAGATGGAGCAGTACGCGTCCATGCTGCGCCGGGATCTTGCGGCTTCGCCTCCGGACCGCGGGATCCGTCTGCTCTGGATGCACACGATCCCTTATTATCAGGAGCCTCTGCGGGAACTGCTGAATTTCAGCAGCAGGTGCCAGGTGGTCTCCTGCGATATGAATTTTGACGCCTTCTGCAGGATGGAGCCGGAACGGCCCTTTGAGAGCATGGCCCGCCGGCTGGTCTTTAACAGCTTTAACGGCTCCTCGGACAACCGGATCCGCCGGAGCATCCGCATGTGCCGGGAACAGGAGATCGACGGGGTGGTTTATTTCTGCCACTGGGGGTGCAAGCAGACGCTGGCCGCAGCGGGAAATGCCCGGGCACTGCTGGAGGAGGCCGGATACCCGGTCCTGATTCTGGACGGCGACGGCTGCGACCGGCAGAATTCCGGAAACGGGCAGATGGCCACCAGGATCCAGGCCTTCATCGAGATGCTGGAGGAGAAAAAGAAATGATTTATTATATGTGCAAATATACGCCGCTGGAGCTGTTCGCGGGCTTTGACACAGAAGTCTGCCGCCTGGAAAAGGAGACAGACGAGTTCCTGACGGCGGACAGCCTGGGCCATCCCAATCTCTGCGGCTATGGAAAGGCGCTGCTGGAGGCGGCTATGGAGCCGGAGGTGCGGGAGATCCTCCTTGTAAACTGCTGTGACGTGGTGCGCAGGATCTATGATATCCTGAAACGCAGCCGCCGGCTGGATTTTCTGTATCTGCTGGATCTCCCGCACAAGAACGGGAACGCGGAGCGCCGCCGGTTTGCGCGGCAGCTGGAACGGCTGACAGAAGCCTATGAATCCTTTTCGGGAAGACGCTTTTTCTGGGAGCAGGCCTGGGAAGCCCTGCCGGCAAAGTTGGAAGAGGAGGAAAAATGCTGTGTCAGCCTGATGGGGGCTCACGGAGGAAGCGGGCTTCTGGAAACGATCCGGGCCTCGCTGCCCGGCGCGGTGCGGGATGATACCTGCAGCGGCCTAAGAAGGCTGCAGCGTCCGTCCGGGAAGCCGGAAAACCGGGAACAGTTCTTTGAGAGCTACGGGGAGGCTCTGCTGGGACAGTTCCCCTGCATGCGCATGAAGGACGTGAACAGACGGCGGGACAAGGATCCCCGCGTGCGCGGGATCATTTATCACACCATGAAATTCTGTGACTACTACAGCTTTGAATATGCCGGGCTCAAGGAGCGGGCAGAGGTTCCGCTGCTGAAGATCGAGACGGACGGCACGCGGCAGAGCCGGGGACAGCTGTCCACACGGATCGCGGCCTTCGGGGAGAGCGGCCTGGGACTGAAAAAAGCGGAGGGAGCCGCCCGGAGAGAGCACGGCGGTTATGCGGCCGGGATCGACAGCGGTTCCAGCAGCACCGATGTGGTGATCCTGGGGCCGGATCAAAGGATCGCGGCCTGGTCCGTGGTGCCCACAGGCGCGGGGGCTGCCGCAGGAGCAAAAAAAGCATATCAGGAAGCCCTTGACAGAGCGGGGATTCAGGCGCAGGATATAAAAAGAGTGACCGCCACCGGATACGGGCGCGAAAACACCGGCGTAGATGCCGGAACGGTGACAGAGATTACCTGTCATGCCAGAGGCGCCCGGTTTCTGAATCCGTCGGTGAGGACGGTGATCGATATCGGAGGCCAGGATTCCAAGGTGATCTGTCTGGATGAGAACGGCAATGTGGAGAATTTTGTCATGAATGATAAATGTGCCGCCGGCACAGGCCGTTTTCTGGAAATGATGGCCAGGACGATGGAGCTTTCCCTGGAGGAAATGAGCCGTCTGGGAAGCCGCTGGAAGGAAGAGGTGACCATTTCCAGCATGTGCACGGTTTTCGCCGAGTCGGAGGTGGTTTCTCTGATTGCCGGGAATACGGCTGTGCCGGATATCATACACGGCCTGAATAAGTCTGTGGCCGCCAAGACAGCGGCGCTGGTTCTGCGGCTGAAGGGGAAAGGCCCCTATATGATGACCGGCGGCGTGGCGAAAAATGCCGGCGTGGTAAAAGAGCTGGAAAAGAAACTGGGAGCAGAGGTCTGCGTATCGGAATACGCGCAGCTCTGCGGCGCCATCGGGGCAGCGCTTTTTGCCCTGGAACAATAAAGACAAAGGAGAAACGTATGCGCAACACAAAAGTATATTACGGGATCAGGATTCTGGTGGGAGGCTATCTGATTTATCTGGCAGTCCAGCTGCTGCAGGGGCTGGCCAGAGGAGACGAGGGAAATCCCATTGTCATGGGAGTGGCCGGCGTGCTCTTTCTCGCCATCGGCGTCTTTTTGATCATTCTCGGTATCCGGGGAATGGGACGCGGGGAAGACCAGGAGATGGAGAACCAGGAGCCGCCGACGCTGGAGGATTCCGGGGAAGAGGAACCGGAGAAGGCCGGACTTCCGGAAACGGAGGAAGGAGAAGAAGAGAACCGGGAGGAAGAGCCGGAGAAGGAGCAGGATACAGATAAAGAATAGGAATCTGCCCGTTTGGATCCCGTGGGATAAAGCGGAAGTCCCCCTCATACAATACCATGAGGGGGATTTTATATGGAAAAATTCAGAAAATCCGAGGATCTCCTGTACTGGAGATTCTTTTTGCTTTTATATCTGGCAGGCTTTGCGGCGGGGATCGTTTTTGCCAATCTGGCCTGGCCTTACCGTTCCCATGATCTGGACGCGCTGACGGCGTTTCAGATGCGGGGGGAAGTGGAGGTCCGCGGAACCGGATACCTCTGGTATCTGGCCCGAAAGCGGTGCGGCCTCCTCCTGCCCGCCCATGTGCTGGGGCTGACGGTACTGGGAAGCTATGCCGTCATGGCCGGCCTGCTGTGGACAGGTTTCCTGGGCGGGATCCTGTCCGCGATAGCCGTGCTCCAGCTGGGGATTGGCGGTCTGCTCCTTCTGGCGCTGTCTCTGGTTCCGCAGATCCTGATCTATGTTCCGGCGGGACTTTTCTATCTGACGAAGGTTGCCCGGATGTCTGAAAAAAGCAGAGCGGACGGCAGAATGGGCGGCAGAAGCTACAGAGAATACCTGCTCTCCTGCACGGCGGGTCTGGCGCTGATCTTCTGCGGCGTTCTGGTGGAATGTTATGTCAATCCATGGATCCTGAACCGGGTGCTGGGAGGATGAAAAATGTTACAAAAAATTAACAATTTGATTTCTTACAAGATATAGTGGAAGCCGGCGCCGGCGTTTTCGATATCTTGTTGAACGGTGTCGAAAATGCGCGGAAAGCCTGATTTTACGGTAAAAACTGCGTTTGCATTTTTTGAAATTTATGTTTATAATGGCATATATATTTTTGAAGGGTGAATTGCTTTTAGAATATTAGACAGAAGGACTTATGATATGATAAATGCAATTCAAGAGTATATTCAGTATTTACATAATGTGAAAAGAACCTCCCATAACACGGAGGTTTCCTATGAGAGAGACCTGAAAAAGGCAGAGGTGTATTTTAAAGAGCATAAAATCACGGAACCAACGCAAATTACAGCGACAAATCTGAATTCTTATATGCTGTATCTGGAACGGGAAAAGCTGTCTCCGGCCACTGTATCACGGAATATCGCAGCGCTCCGTTCTTTTTTTCAGTATCTGGTAAAGGAACGCGGCCTGAAGGAGGATCCTTCGGAGGGGCTGAAGGCGCCCAGCTGGAGCTTCTGTACGCCACGGGAATCCGCGTCAGCGAACTCACGCATCTGCAGAGCAGGGATCTGAACTGGACGATGGGCTATATTACCTGCGAGGAGCAGGGGAGAGACAGGATCATTCCCTTCGGGGACACGGCGAGAAAAGCTTTGGAGCAGTATATGGGGGAGGTCAGAGAAAGGCTTTTAAAGGGCCGGGAGAGTGAGTTCCTGTTTGTCAACTGCAGCGGCGGAGCCATGAGCCGCCAGGGATTCTGGAAAATTTTAAAAGGCTACGCGGCCAGCGCCGGCATTACGGCGGATATTACGCCGCATACCCTCCGCCATTCTTTTGCGGCGCATATGCTGCAGAACGGGGCGGATCTGAAGAGTCTCCAGGAGATGCTGGGACACTCGGATATTTCCACCACACAGATGTATCTCAATATGGGAATCTATAAAATCCGGGAAGTGTATCAGAAGGCGCACCCCCGGAGGTGACACTTCCCGCGGAAGCCGGAGGAAAGAGATGAATTACAGAAGACTGGGAAAAACAGGACTGATGGTCAGCGAGATCGGCCTGGGAGCCGAGTGGCTGGAGCGCCACAACGGGGAGGAAGTCCGGGAGATCATCGATCTCTGTGAAAAGGAAGGGATCAACATCCTGGACTGCTGGATGCCGGAGCCCAACGTGCGGACCAATATTGGAAACGCTATCCGTGCGAACCGGGAGCGCTGGATCATCCAGGGCCATCTGGGCTCCACCTGGCAGGGAGGCCAGTATGTGCGGAGCAGGGAGCTGCCGGAGGTGAAGGCGGCTTTTGAGGATCTGCTGGCAAGACTGCAGACAGATTACATTGATCTGGGCATGATCCATTATGTGGATTCCGTGGAGGAATACCATCGGATTATGGAAGGGGAATTTATCCAATATGTAAAAGAGCTGAAGGCGCAGGGGACGATCCGCCACATCGGCATGAGCACGCACAATCCCGATACCGCCAGGCTGGCAGCGGAGAGCGGTGTTGTAGAGATGCTCCTCTTCAGCATCAATCCCGCCTTTGATATGATGCCGGCTACAGATGATCTGGATAACTACTTTGCGGAGGAATACGCGGAGGAACTGGGCGGCATCGCCCCGGAGCGGGCGGAGCTGTACCGGATCTGTGAGCAGAACGATATCGGCATAACTGTCATGAAGGGATTCGCGGGAGGCCGCCTCTTTGACGCGGCCCGGTCGCCCTTCGGC
>ERZ1643246.4035-NODE-4035-length-12000-cov-8.843951_pt1 | contig 12000 bp, 13 predicted proteins | sample MGYA00579265_ERZ1643246 | MGnify/ENA primary metagenome ERZ1643246 (study PRJEB29033, sample SAMEA4952261) | chicken gut metagenome | biome: Broiler Chicken; feature: Gastrointestinal Tract; material: Caecum | place: Ireland | collected 2018 | study: Broiler...
GCTAGCAATACCTGCCTCCCGGCGGATACTTTATCAGTCCGGAAAATCGAAATTTCACTCTGGTATATCCATTTCAATTTTATCGCTGCTTGTATGTATCTCTCCGTCTTTCGTGACAAACACTGCTTCTATATTATCCATGCTTTGGATCAGCTTCATTCCTTCTTCCAGACCAAGGGTAAAACAGGTGGTGCTCAATGCATCTCCGTCTACAGATTCATCGGATATAATTGTTACCTGATCAAGATCATTCTGCACAGGATAACCGGTATCCGGATCAAGGATATGATGGTAGATCACTCCGTCTTTTTCAAAATACCGTTCATAATCCCCTGAGCTGACTACGGATTTGTCAAAAACAGATACCGCAGCCATCACAGTGCCGGTTTCTGCAAATGGCTGTTGGATTCCGATTCGGAATGCAGAGCCATCATATCGTCCGCCCAGGGTCAGCATATTCCCCCCGAGATCAATTAAAGCGTGTTCAATCCCTTCGCTTATCAGATATTCTTTCAGGCGGTCTGCAATATATCCTTTTGCAATCCCGCCCAGATCTATCTGCGCTTCGGGATCTGTCAGAGTAATAGTATTGCCGTTTATCTGTATGCACCGATAATCGATATGTGTGACAGCCTCCGCCAGTTCTTCAGGAACGGGGAGCTGTTTTGTCCTGTTGTCAGTAAAGTTCCACAGACTGCTGGCCGGCGCGATGGTAATATCAAAGCGTCCGCCTGATATTCTGCCGTATTCAACGCCTTTATTGATTAGTTCCGCAGTTTCCTCAGAGACAGTTACCGTCTCACCTCCGGCCTGATTTATCTTGGAGACTTCACTGGAATCAATTGTTGCACTGAAAAGCCCTTCATAGTATTCACACAGTTCTTTACAGTGATCCATAATTTCCTCTGTAGCGCCCCATGCCTGAACCTGAACAACTGTATCAAAATACATTCCGTTCATCGTAAGTGCTTCGCTTTCGGGAATCATTGTACATCCTGAAAGCAGGAGTGGAAGACTGAGCAGAGCCGCCGACAGCATACGAATTCTTTTCTTCACGTAATAATCCTTTCTATGTTCGCGCAGTAACCTGACAATATGATTTCGACTTATTATAGCGGATTTTCCTTTTTAAGACAACCTTCTGAACAAAAGCATGGCAACATCCGGATAATGTGACGCACGGATATTGAATCGAACACGTGGTTGCATTATAAAAGCCGGTGTGCTATTATATCAAAGGAAAAGCGTTAACTATAGTTAACCGGGAGAAGCTGATTATGAAGAAAAATGATCTGATACTTGCAGCCGCAGTTATTGCTGCGGCCGCAGTCATTCTGGCGTTTCAGTTTTTCCGTCAGGATGGCGGAGAGAAGCACGTGGTGGTCACCGTAGACGGAGAGCTTTCCGGAACATATGATCTCACTAAGGATCAGACAGTCGATATCGGAGAAACAAACCGGCTTATCATAGAAAATGAAACCGCCCGTATGGAGTGGGCTGACTGTCCGGATCAGATCTGTGTGAATCACAAAGCAGTCGATAAAAACGGGGAAAGTATTATATGTCTTCCCAATAAGGTGGTTGTTTCTGTTGAAAGCAGTCAGGACAGCGGGCTGGATGGGGTTGCACAGTAATATTTCATGAAGCCGGATATGATAAATGAAAGGCAGTGAGGTTGCAATAATGAAAAACAGAGCAGCTTACTTTGGCGTGTTTACGGCTCTGGCACTGATTTTCAGTTATATAGAGACATTGATTCCGATTCAGTTCGGCACTCCCGGCATTAAGCTTGGGCTTGCCAATCTGGTCGTTGTAATTGTTCTTTTTAAGACAGGCTGGAAAGAAGCTCTTTTACTTTCAGTAACCAGAATCGTTCTTGCAGGGTTTATTTTCGGCAGTCTGTTCAGTATTGTATACAGCCTTGCCGGAGGTGTTTTAAGTCTTGGAATTATGACGCTCCTTGCGCGGACGGGCAGGTTCAGTGTTGCCGGGGTAAGTATGGCAGGCGGTGTCAGTCATAATATCGGTCAGCTTATTGTGGCGATGCTGGCTGTTGAAACTTATCAGGTGGGATATTATCTGCCGGTGCTCTTGATTGCCGGCCTCATTACTGGAGCAGTAATCGGAGCTGTTGCGGGAGAAGTACTCAAACGGATCAGAAACATCGAAAGGATTTGAAATAATGATTTCATATATCAGAGGAGAACTTGCAGCTATAGATGCACAGAAGGCAATTGTTGATGTGGGCGGGGTGGGATACGGCGTATTCATGCCGCAGCAGGCTCTTTCCCTGCTTCCTCAGCCTGGAAATGAAGTGAAACTGTATACATATCTCAATGTGAAAGAAGACGCACTCCAGCTGTTCGGCTTCCTTACCAAAGACGATCTGGAAATATTTAAACTGGTAATCGGAGTAAGCGGCATCGGCCCGAAAGGAGGGCTCAATATTCTTTCCTGTATGTCGCCGGATGATCTGCGTTTTGCCATTATGTCCGGGGATGCAAAAGCTATTTCTGCGGCTCCGGGAATCGGCAAAAAGACAGCAGAAAAACTTATTCTGGAACTGCGGGATAAAGTAGATATCGAAGATGTACTGAACAGTGCTGCACATGGAGAAGAGGCAGGGCAATTTCGCGGGGAAGAGGCGGAGAGTGGTATGCAGGCTGAAGCCGTACAGGCTCTCGTGGCTCTCGGATACGGAAATGCGGAAAGCCTCCGCGCGGTCAGAAAGACTTCTCCGGAGTGCAGGACTGTGGAAGATATACTGAAAGAAGCTCTGAAATATCTGTTCTGACAGACTGGAGATGTTTTGACAGAACTATAACTCCACTGCAGGCTGCAAGTTTATCAGTGTATGGAAAGAGGACTGTTTAAATTATTATGGGAAAACGAATCATTACAACAGAGAATCTGGAAGAAGATATTAAAATAGAGGGGGAACTCCGTCCCCAGCGGCTGGCGGATTACATCGGACAGGAAAAAGCGAAGCAGACACTGTCCGTCTACATTGAAGCTGCAAAAGCGCGGGGGGAAGCTTTGGATCACGTGCTCTTCTATGGCCCACCGGGGCTCGGGAAGACAACTCTTGCCGGAATTATTGCCAATGAAATGGGCGTACATCTCAAGGTCACTTCCGGACCGGCCATAGAAAAGCCCGGTGAAATGGCAGCGATTCTGAACAGTCTTCAGGAACACGATGTCCTTTTTGTCGACGAGATTCACAGGCTGAACCGTCAGGTGGAGGAAGTTCTCTATCCGGCTATGGAAGATTACGCCATCGATATTATGATAGGCAAGGGCGCCGGCGCACGTTCTATCCGTTTAAATCTTCCGAAATTCACACTTGTCGGTGCAACGACAAGAGCCGGAATGCTGACTGCGCCCTTAAGAGACCGGTTCGGCGTCGTTAATCGGCTGGAATTCTACACAGACGAAGAATTGAAGACCATTATTCTCCGTTCGGCATCTGTACTGAATGTGGGGATTGAAGAGGACGGTGCGCTTGAACTTGCAAGGCGCTCAAGAGGTACACCCCGACTTGCCAACAGGCTCCTGAAACGTGTGAGAGATTTTGCACAGGTAAAGTACGACGGAAAGATTACGAAAAAGGTGGCTGATTATGCGCTGGATCTTCTCGATGTGGATAAATACGGACTGGATCATATTGACCGGAGTATCCTGTTGACTATGATTGAAAAATTTCAGGGCGGCCCCGTAGGGCTCGACACACTGGCTGCCTCCATTTCGGAAGATGCAGGCACACTGGAAGATGTATATGAACCATATCTTCTGAAAAACGGTTTTATCCAGCGTACTCCGAGAGGGAGAGTTGTAACCGAACTTGCATACCGTCACCTCGGAATTCCTATGCTCACCAGTGAAAAATAACCAGGCGGACAGCCATTTGGTAAAAAACAGTTGGTTTTTACTGGTAAATAGTTTATAATAAACTGTATGAAACGCGAGGAGGATGCTATGAGTTCAGCAAAACATTTTACGGAAGTATTGATCGGGGGAAAGGTATATACTCTCAGCGGCTTTGAAGGCGAAGAATATCTGCAGAAAGTATCTTCCTATCTGAATCACAAGATAACAGAATGTGCGAACAGTGAAGGATACAGAAAACAGAGCGCTGATACCAGGAATGTACTTCTCGCCCTGAATATTGCAGATGACTATTTTAAGGCAAAGAAACAGGGAGATTCCCTTGAAAATGATATCGAACTGAAAGACAAAGAAATGTATGATCTGAAGCATGAGCTGATTTCCGCCCAGATCAAGCTGGAGAATGCGGAAAAAGAGCTTGCAAAGATCAAAGATGAAAATAACGACCTTCAGATGCAGATTGTAAAACTGGAAACAGAGATGAAGAACCGCAGAAGGTAAATTGATAAAGGCTGTCCTAATCGACAGCCTGTTTCATTAATAAAAGCAGACATAGCAGCAAATCAGACAGACGCAGAAGGAATCCGTTTAATAAAATGACAGACAGAACAATAGAAATACTATCGCCGGCAGGATCTGCCGATGCATTCCGGGCAGCACTGAGAGCCGGAGCCGATGCAGTATATGTAGGCGGCTCCCGGTTCGGTGCAAGGGCTTACGCAGACAACTTTAATGAAAACGAACTGAAAGAAGTGATCCGCGAAGCTCATTTCTATGGGCGCAGGCTCTATCTTACAGTAAATACGCTTCTCAAGGAAACAGAAATCTGCGATTTATATGAATATCTTGCACCTTATTATGAAATTGGCCTCGATGCTGTGATTGTACAGGATATGGGTGTCGTAGAATATATCCGCAGCTGCTTCCCGGATCTGGATATTCATGCGAGCACACAGATGACCATTACAGATGCTCAGGGGGCTAAATTTGCCCAGGCACAGAGGATGACCCGAGTTGTGCCCGCCAGAGAATTGTCGCTGGCGGAAATACGGAAAATCAGAGAACAGACAGACCTTGAAATTGAGTGTTTTGTACACGGAGCGCTCTGTTACTGTTATTCCGGTCAGTGCCTCCTGAGCAGCATGATCGGCGGAAGAAGCGGAAACAGGGGGCAGTGCGCGCAGCCCTGCCGCCTGCCCTATACGTTTAACGGGGAAAAGAAATATTTTTTGAGTCCGAAGGATATCTGTACGCTTGAATTGATACCGGATCTGATCGAAGCCGGAATTGACTCCTTTAAAATCGAAGGACGAATGAAAAAACCGGAATATGTGGCAGGCGTCACATCTCTTTACCGAAAATATACCGATTTGTATCTCCGTACCGGCAGAAGCGGTTTCCGCGTTCTGCCGGAAGACAGAGAAATGCTTATGGATCTCTATAACCGTGGCGGCTCTTCATCCGGATACTTTAAAACGAGGAACGGCAGAAAGATGATGTCCCTCGACCGTCCCAACCATGCCGGTGTTCCCGCTGTAAAAGTACAGTACCAGAAAGGACGTGAAGTACACGGCATTGTTCTCACGGATCTGAATGCAGGAGATGTGCTTGAAATTGCAGGCGGAAAGAGCAATTATACATTCGGAAATGCCATTGAAAAAGGGAGATCTGTTTCTTTCCTTGTGCAGAAACAGATCCGTCTGTCAAAAGGGACTGTACTGAACCGCATCAGAAATGAGTCCCTGATTCAGCATATAAACAGCAGTATTATTGAGAAAAAGCTGCAGAGGCCGGTCTTCGGGGAACTTATCCTAAAAATCGGTGAATTCGCAGTTCTTCGTGTATTCTCCGATGGTATTTTCTGTCAGGCAGAATCTGCAGAAGCAGTACAGCCGGCCCAGAACCGGCCCATGGATAAAGAACGCATCTGTACCCAGATAAAGAAAACCGGGAATTCGGAATTCTATTTCGAAACTTTATCTGTGAATATGGATGACAATCTTTTTATCCCGGTTCAGCAGCTGAATACACTCAGGCGTACGGCACTGGAAAAACTGAAAGAGAAAATCGAAGGGCAGTATATTCGAAATCCCGGCGTTACTCCCGAATTTATGACACCTGCCATCTCAAAGACTGAACAGGTGAGTGGAAAAAACTGCCACACAGCAGTAAATCAGAGATTTACTGTCTCTGTAGAAACAGAAGAGCAGCTGAAAGCAACGGCGCATCTGATTGAAAACGACATTCCTGTTTCACGGATTTATCTGGACGGCAGTATCCTCGAAACTGCCATGGCAGAAGCCGGACAGCACAGCTTTCCCGGCCTTGTGAAACGGCTCAGAGAAAGCCGGGTGGAAATCTTCACTGCGCTGCCCCATATATTCCGCAGCACGGAGATTTTTCTGCTCGAGCAGCTTCTGGATATATCGGACGGCCTTTCTCTGGACGGCGCTCTTATTCGGAACTGCGGAGAATTTCAATTTCTTAAAGAGCGCGGATTTGACAAAACAGTAATTCTGGACCATAATCTATATGTGTTTAACAAGTATGCAAAAAAATTCTGGAACAGACTTGGAATCACAGAATATTCAGCACCGCTCGAACTGACCGGGGAGGAGCTGGAACAGCTGGGTATAAACGACTGTGAACTGGAAATATACGGAGCGGCCCCTGTCATGGTATCTGCGCAGTGTCTTTTCAAGACTTCCGGACGCTGCAGAAAGGATTACGGTTTTTCCTTACTGACCGACCGTTACGGGAACCGTTTTCCGGTCAAAGCCTTCTGCGGTTCCTGTTATAATGTCATTTATAATGACAGGCCTTTATGTCTTGCAAAATACCGGAAAGACATTCTCCGACTCAATCCCGGGCACCTGAGAATCCGCTTCACTACGGAATCTGAAGAAGAGGTCACAGAGATACTGAAGAACATGACGGAAGTTTTCGGAAATTTTGTCAGCGGCCATCCGGAGGAATCCTCTGTTGCAGGAAAGATGCCGTGCAGATATACGGAAGGACATTTCAAAAAAAGAATTCTGTGACAGAATACCGGTTAGAATAAGTAAATGGTGGTAATATGGTAAACATTATAATACAACTGTCAAAATATGTTATCATTATTCTGATGGCAATTTATACATTTTCCTGTTTTTCTATATTTACAAGAAATTATGAAGATGAAGAGAAGAGGGTGCTGATCCGTCAGGATGTACTCCTCTTTCTGCTGCAGTTTACTGCGTTCGGGACAATGTACCTGGCAACAGAGGATATGCGCATATTGTTTTTGTATGCGGCGCTTGCAATCGTATCGCTGGCGGTTATCCTGCTGTACAGCCTGATTTACCCGAATGTATCCCGCCTGGTAGTCAACAATATGTGTATGCTTATCACTATCGGCATGATTATGATAACACGTCTGTCTTCCGACAATGATTCACCTTACGGAACTGCGATCCGGCAGCTCGTGTTCGTAGTGCTCGGGATCATATTCGGACTGATCGTACCGGTTCTGATACGGAAGCTTACTTTTCTGGATAAGTGGACATATGTATATGCAGCTGTTGGCGGAGCCGCTCTTCTCGCCGTCGCCCTGTTCGCACAGTTGTCAGGCGGGGCAAAACTCGGATTCGAAATCATGGGCATTAATATTCAGCCTTCTGAATTTGTAAAAATACTGTTTGTATTCTATGTGGCTGCAAGTCTGAATAAATCACGTGAATTTAAAAACATAGTAGTAACGACGGCTGTCGCCGCCGCTCACGTACTGATACTCGTAATCTCTACAGATCTTGGAGCCGCGTTGATTTTCTTTGTTGTATACCTTGTTATGCTTTATGTTGCGACAAGACAGCCCCTTTACGCAGTGGCGGGGCTTGGCGCCGGAGTGCTGGCAGCTGTTGCAGGCTACCATCTGTTCAGCCACATCAAAGTCAGGGTTGAAGCCTGGCAGGATCCCATAGGTACTTACGGCGGGAGCGGATATCAGGTGGCTCAGTCACTGTTTGCAATCGGTACCGGAAGCTGGTTCGGGACAGGCCTTTTTCAGGGACAGCCGGATACCATCCCGGTGGCTGAGACAGATTTTATATTCTCTGCAATCACAGAGGAAATGGGCGTAATTTTTGCGCTGTGCATTATTCTTATCTGTGTTAGCTGTTATGTCATGTTTCTTAATATAGCAATGGAACTGCGTAATCGTTTTTACAAATATGTTGCTCTCGGTCTGGGGACGTGCTATATATTCCAGGTATTTCTGCAGATCGGCGGAGTGACCAAATTCATCCCTTCGACCGGCATGACACTGCCTTTTGTCAGCTACGGAGGAAGCTCAATGCTGAGCACCATGATTATGTTCGGCATTATTCAGGGGCTGTATATTCTCCGCGAGGATGAAGAAGAAAAATATGAAAAAGAAAGGAAGGCTTCAGATGGCTTGGGAAGAACAGCGACCCGAAAGACCAGAAAGGCGACATCAGAAAACGGGCCGAAATTCGAAGAGGTCCCCAGACAAAGGACGCGGAAAAAGCAAAGAACGCGCACGAGATAGAGAGTTTGCGTGGATTACCTATTTCTTTGTCATTCTTTTCATTGCACTTATGGGGTACATCGTCTATTTTACCATCGTGCGCGCGGGCACTTTTGTAAACAGCCCGTATAACCAGCGACAGGAAGCTTTTGCGAAAAATGTGGTACGCGGAAGCATTACAGACCGCAATGGCAATGTTCTTGCACAGACACAGGTATCAGATGACGGATCTGAGACAAGGTATTATCCTTACGGATCGCTTTTTTCTCATGTTGTGGGATACAGTGATCCGGATCTTGGCAGAACCGGCCTTGAGTCAATAGAAAATTTTGAACTCCTCACGTCGAATGCATTCTTTGTGGAAAAAATCCGGAATGAATTCGATGGTTCTAAAAATCAGGGAGACACAGTGGTGACAACACTTGATGCAGATCTGCAGCAGGCCGCCAGTGATGCAATGGGCGACTACAAAGGTGCGGTCGTTGTCATGGAAGCGGACACGGGCAAGATTCTTGCCATGGTTTCAAAACCTGAGTTTGATCCGAATGAAATTGCATCCGACTGGGATACACTGAATACAGATACGGAAAACAGTCCTCTTCTGAATCGGGCTACATCCGGAACCTACGCGCCTGGTTCTGTATTTAAAATTGTCACTGCGCTTGCATATATCAGACAGTACAGTAATTACAGCGATTACCAGTATGACTGCACCGGATCAATTACCGTTGACAATACTACCATTCCCTGTGCGGGCAGGGCAGTGCACGGGCATGAAGATCTCAGGAGCTCTTTTGCGAATTCCTGTAATTCTTCCTTTGCCAATATCGGACTGCAGCTGGATATTCCGAAATACAGAGAAACAGCGGAAGACCTTTTGTTTAACAGACAGCTTCCCAGCGTACTGGATTATACAAAGAGTTCATTCGTACTTGATCAGGATTCGCAGACTTCCGAAATTATGATGACTGCAATGGGACAGGGCCGTACAACTATGAGTCCGTACCATATGGCACTGATCACACAGGCCATAGCAAACGGCGGAATGCTGATGGAACCTTACCTTGTAGATTCAGTTACCAATTATACGGGAACGGAAGTGCGTAGAAATGTTCCGAAGAGTTATGCCCGTCTTATGACATCCGACGAGGCGGCACAGCTGACAGATTATATGACTGCAGTTATCCAGGAAGGAACCGGCTCCGTGCTCTCCGGACGTTCCTATACGGTAGCCGGCAAAACAGGTACGGCGGAATACAGTTCCGAGAGCAGTGACAGAACCCATTCATGGTTTACAGGGTTTACAAATGTAGACAATCCTGAACTGGTTATCACCGTAATTACAGAAGGTTCGGATGGAAGTGCCGGAGGAAGAGCAGTATCGATTGCCGGCAGAATTCTGGATTCATATTACAACTAACAAAGTCTGGAAGTAAATCGCTTATGCAGATGAAATTTTACTGTGATCTGTATGTCAGTGAATGCTGGCAGAAAAAAAAGGCAAAAATAATAAAAAAACTGAAAGCGAACCGGGTGCAGCCGCAGGTTTATGTGGCTGCATTGGCACAGGGCGGCCAAAATGAACTTGAGTTCTTTTCCAGTATCCTTTTAAAACAGCACGTATTTGACAATGCGGAGATATTTGTTGTCGGGATTGCCGATGGTTATGACGAAGCTCTCCTTATGGTCAGGGACATTACAGAGAAAGTCTACAATGCTTCCGGTGATGCCGGTCTGCGTGCGTATATCCTGAAGCGCCAGGAAGAATATGAAAAGACAGGGCGGTAGATCAGATGTTACATATTATTTTGCTCATATTAAAAATAATCGGATTCCTGCTTCTGGGGATTATCGCTCTGCTTCTGATTCTTGCTGCGTCAGTAATTCTGACACCTTTGGTTTATAAGGCAGAACTGTCGGCTGACAACAGCTTAGAGAGTATCAAAGGCAGGATACACTTTCATTGGCTGTTTCATCTCCTTGAAGGGAATTTAACCTACAAAGACGGTGAATTTGAATGGCGGATCCGGGCTGCATGGAAAAAATTCGGAAACGGAGAAAGCAGTAAAACTACTTTTTCTCAGCCGGAAGAACATCCGGAATCCCCGAAGAGTGGGCAGAAACCTGTCTTAATGACAGAAAACAAACCGGGCCCCACGGCAGCACCGTCGGACGGACCAAAACCGGAAATGCACAAGGGAAGCAGCAGTACCGGATATATTCCGGAGAAAAAAGAGATACCTGAGAAAACGGACAAAACAGATCCGGAGGGAAAAAAGCCCGTCCAAAAAGAAAGCCTTTCTTTAAAAACATCCCGAATTTATGAAAGATTCCGGAAGTTTAAGGAAAAGATAAAATATACTTTCAGGAAAATCTGTGATAAGATAAAGGCATTGAAAAAGAAGAAAGAGCGAATTACCGCCTTCCTTCAAAATACGATCCACAAAAATGCTTTTTCACGTCTGATCAGGGAAGTGCAGAGGCTGCTTCGGTTTCTCAGACCGTCAAAAGCAGCTGTGGACCTGGAATTCGGATTTACGGATCCGGCATATACCGGATATACTCTTGCATGGATCAGCATACTCTATCCCATGATCGGAGAGTTCACACAGCTGAAGCCTGATTTTGAGCACAGGGTATTTCGGGGCAGCCTCTATTTAAAAGGAAAATTCCGGATACTGTATGTACTCATATTTGTATGGAATATGCTGTGGGATAAAAACGTAAGAACAACGTACAGACATATACGAAAGTTCAGATTATAGAATTATAAACAGACAGATGTATATTCGACTGATTCACAAATAATGTCATATGAGGAGGATAAAAAAATGGCTGATGAAAAGAATAACTTTAAGACAACGCTGGAATCACTGTTCAGAGGAATGGATGGTGTCGTATCTTCAAAGACTGTCGTAGGAGATGCGATACACATCGGCGGCACGATCATTCTTCCCCTTGTGGATGTGTCTTTCGGAATTGGAGCAGGTGCATTTTCCGGTGATAAGAAGGAAAAAGGTATGGGAGGAATCGGAGGCAGAATGACTCCCAGCGCAGTAATTGTAATCCAGGACGGAAAGACCCGCCTTGTGAATATCAAGAATCAGGACACTATTACAAAAATTCTGGATATGGTTCCAGATGTGATAGATCGCTTTACAGCTGACAAAGAGGATAAGATGACAGAGAAAGATGTTATGGATATTCTTGACTCAGATGAGACAGAAAAATAGAATGCCCGAATATTTTTGCCTGTTCAGGCATAAGATAAGTAGAGAACAGATTCGGAAGTGACAGGATGAAAAAAGTATGCGGTTTCGCTTTGTTCTGGATGGCGATCGGAATGTTTATCATGATGCTGCTCCCGAATCTTGTATGGGGCGTAATACTTACTATTCTTTTTCTTGTGGCCGGATACCGGCTGTTCTGCTGTTAGACGCACAAAAGGTAAGTCGGCTGAGCAGTGCTTGAATTAACTGAAAAACCCCGAAGCTGATGTTTTAGAAGCTTCGGGGTTTATTCCGTGTCACTTAAGTGGATCTTTATCTGATTACGCACGCTCTACACGTCCGGACTTCAGACAGGATGTA
>ERZ1643246.4037-NODE-4037-length-11998-cov-31.577326_pt1 | contig 11998 bp, 10 predicted proteins | sample MGYA00579265_ERZ1643246 | MGnify/ENA primary metagenome ERZ1643246 (study PRJEB29033, sample SAMEA4952261) | chicken gut metagenome | biome: Broiler Chicken; feature: Gastrointestinal Tract; material: Caecum | place: Ireland | collected 2018 | study: Broiler...
CTCCACGATCTTGTGGGGGCGCGGGGTGATCTTGTCGATCATCGACCAGGGGAAGCTGACCTTGGTCTCGTCGCTCAGCCAGTCGATGAAATCCTGGCCCACAAAGCCCTTCTCGGCCCAGGCCTTGGCCACGGTCATCACACTGGACTGCAGCTTCTCGCCGTTGTGGGAGCAGTTGTCCATGCTGACCACGGCCAGCGGGGTGCCGTTTGCCTTGAAACGCTCAAACAGCAGTGCGGCCACCATGCTCATGGCGTGGCGGGCATGGTCGGGGCCTTCGTCCATATCGGCCTGGACCACCGGCATCAGGCTGCCGTCGGGACGGTAGAGGGCGTAGCCCTTCTCGGTGATGGTGAAGGAGATCATCTGCAGGCCGGGATCGGTGAAGATCTCTTTGAAACGGGCCATCATGGCGGCGTCGGAGCTGTCGGCGCGCAGGCCCTCGGCCACGCTGCCGATGATCTCGCGGCTGGTGGAGCCGTCCGGGTTCAGGGTGACCATCATGGTCAGGTTGTCAAAGGGGGTGTAGATCTTGTCGATGATGTCGTAGTCGAAGGTGTCGGCGGCGATGATGCCCTTGTCGCTCAGGCCCTCGTTCAGCAGCTTCTGCTGCAATGCGGCGATAAAGCCGCGGAAGATGTTGCCGGCGCCAAAGTGGACCCAGATGGGGTGCTCCTTGGTGGCGGCGGTCATGGCTTCGTGGTCGAACTGGGGCAGCGTGACGTTGACTGCCTGCCAGCCGGCCTTGTCCTGCAGGGATGCGGCATTCATTTTCATGGCAAGATCTCTCCTTGTTCTGCAAATTTTTGGGCGGCTGCCGGCGGGCCGGGGCCTCCCGTTATCCAAAGGGCCGGCCCGCCGAAAAAGCGTGCCAAAACCCTTGAGCCACAAGCCGGGACGGACTTTCCCCCGCCCCATCGATACCAGTATACCAATCTATTTTTGCAACGGAAATAGACAAGATTGCCGTATACCTTGTAAAAATTGCCCGGTCGTGTTATATAATATGTATCGGACAAGCGGCGCACCGCGCCGAAAACGGAAAGGAATGCAAACGCAATGGGCGGCATTTATCAGGACTTTACCTCGCGCCAGCACATGATCGCGCCGGATTTCGAGGTTTACCGCTACCGCAGCACCTACTTGAACGAGGTGGCGCTGCACCACCATGATTTTTACGAGGTCTACCTGCTTTTGCGCGGGCGGGTGGCCTACACGGTGGAAAACCGCATCTACCAGGTGCGGCCGGGGGACATTATGCTCATCAGTCCGCTGGAGCTGCACCAGGCGCGCATCTCCACCGACGCCGAACCCTACGAGCGCATTGTGCTGTGGGTGGCCCGCAGCTACCTGGAAAGCCTGTCCAGCGCAAAGACCAGCCTGACCCGCTGCTTTGACACCGCCGTGCCGGGCCACAGCAACCTGCTGCGGCCCTCGCCCCAGGTCAGCACCGACTTCCGCCGCCGGCTGGAGCAGCTGGGCGCGCTGCACAGCCAGCAGGACTATGGCAGCGACCTGCTGGACAAGTGCTGCCTGGTGGAGCTGCTGGTGGCGCTGAACCGCGCCGTGGCCGAGGCGGCCGTCCAGCCCGCCGACTGCACCTGCGACCGGGTGGTGGACCAGGTGGTGGAATACATCAACGAGCATTACAACGAGCCGCTGACGCTGGACGACCTGTCGGAGCGGTTTTTCATCAGCAAGTACCACCTGCTGCGCAAGTTTGACCGGCAGGTGGGCACCACGGTGCACCGGTACATCCTGCAAAAACGGCTGCTGATCGCCAAGCAGCTTTTGGGCAGCGGCCTGGCCCCCAGCGAGGTCTGCCAGCACTGCGGCTTTGGCGACTACGCCAACTTTTACCGGGCCTTCCGGGCCGAGTATCACATCACGCCGCGGCAGTATGCCCTGGCCCAGAAGGAGGGCCAGGCCGGCGCGTGAACACCGGCACAGACGAAGGTTCATACTGCATTTATTGTAACACACGCCGCGGAAATTTTCGACTGCCCTGGTTCGGTTTTAGCAGTTTTTACTAAAAGAAACGGCTGATTTTTGGCAGGTGTGCGGGCCGGCGGGGCCGCGGCGCCGGTTCAGCCGCCAAACAGGCGGTCCCACAGGCCGGACAGCCAGCCCAAAAAGCCGCCGCTGTCCTGCGCAGGCTCCTCCTGCGGGGCGGGGGAGGCGCCAGCGTCCCCGTTGGAGGTGGCGTCCTCCGGCGTGCCGGCGCTCTCTGTGGTGGCAGACTCCGCCGTGGCGGGCGCGGCGGTTTCCCTGGTGGCGCTCTCCGCTGTGGCGGGCAGAGCGGTCTCGCCTGTGGCTGTCTCCGGTGTGGCGGGCGAGCCGGCGGTCTCAGCGGTGGCGCCGGTTTCCGGCGTGGCCGGCGCAGCGGACTCCGGCGTGGCACTTTCGGGCGCGGCCGTTTCCGCGGTGGCGGGTGCGGTGGCGGTCTCGGCTGTGGCGGCACTTTCGGGCGTGGCGGCGGCCGGGGCGGTCACGGTAAGTACGCATTCTGCGGTACAGCCGTCCGCTGCCGCCGTGATGACGGCGGCGCCCGCGCCATGGGCGGTGACAACGCCGTTTTCCACCGTGGCAACGGCGGGGTCGCTGGTCTGCCAGGTCACGGCGGCATCCTGCGCCGGGGCGGTGGCGGCGGCCAGCGTCAGCGTCTGGCCGGCGGTCAGGCTGGCCTCCGGGCGGGAAAGCTGGATGCTCTCCACCGGCGTGCCCACCGTCAGCCGGCAGACGGCGGTCAGGCTGCTGCCCGGCAGCGACACGGTGATATCCGCCCGGCCCTGCGCCAGTGCGGTCACATTGCCGGCCTCGTCCACCGCGGCCACCGTTTCGTCGCTGACGGTGTAGACCAGCCCGGCCGGGTCGGCATTTTCCACGGCGGCGTCCAGGCTGGCGGTCTGGCCGGGCTCCAGCGTCAGCTGGGGCGCGACGGTCAGGGCGGCCGCCGGCTCCAGCACCGCCACCTGCACCCGGGCGGTGTAGCCGAAGGCCGCGCAGGTCACGGTGACGGTGGTCTCGCCGGGGGCGACGCCCTGCACGATGCCCAGCTCGTCCACCGTGGCCACGCTCTCGTCGGCGCTGGCAAAGTCCACCGTGACGCCGTGGGCGTCGGCGGCGGCCAGGGCGGCCAGCACGTCGGCGGCGTCGGGGTCGCCTTCGATCTCCACCGCCGACGCCAGCGCAAACTGCTGGCCCCGGAACAGGTCCACCCGCTCCGGCAGGCGCACGTCGTCGCTGCTGCACCCGCACAGTGCCAGCACCAGCACGGCCAGCAGGGCCGCCAGGCGGAAATGGCTCCATATGTTGTGTCGTTTTGTCATGGTTTCTACCCTCCGTTGTGTTTATCGTCCGCTTTCGCGCGATGCAGCGCGAAATTTTTGGTATATTACGCTATTCATACCATACCATCAAAGCCGGGTTTTGGCAAGTGGCAGGATGGAGATTTCGTGCAGGGCGGCCCGCGGCACGGTACCATCGCGGGCCGGTCTATGGTATAATGGCCGCAGAGAGCCGGCGCGCCGCCTGTGCTTACCCATAACAACGAGCAGGCCGCGCCGTTTTCCCCCGTTTTTGCCCGAAAGGAGGTCCCCGCCATGCTGACTGTCACACTGCTGGGGTGCGGCGGCACCCAGCCGCTGCCCGGCCGCGCCCTGTCCAGCCTGGCCGTCACGGCAGGGGGGCGCAGCCTGCTGGTCGACTGCGGCGAGGGCACCCAGACCGCCGCCCGCCGCTGGGGCGTCAGCACCTGCAAGATCGACGCGGTGCTGCTGACCCACTACCACGGCGACCATATCTTCGGCCTGCCGGGCCTGTGGCAGACGATGGCCGCCCAGGGCCGCACCCGGCCGCTGCTGCTGGCCGGCCCGCCGGGGCTGGCCCGGCTGGTGCAGGCGTTTTTGTGCGTGGCCGGGCCGCTGCCCTTTGCGCTGCAGCTGGCCGAGGACGCCGCAAAGGCCGGGCCGCTGCCGGTGCTGGGCGGCACGGTGCAGGCGTTCCCGCTGCGCCACCGCGCCCCCTGCTGCGGGTATGCCTTTACGCTGCCCCGCGCCGGGCGGTTCGACCCCGACCGGGCCAGAGCACTGGGCATCCCGGTGCGGCTGTGGCGCACGCTGCAAAGCGGGCAGCCGGCGGGCGGGTTTCGGCCGCAGCAGGTATTGGGGCCGCCCCGCCGCGGACTGAAGGTGGTCTATGCCGCCGACACCCGCCCCTGCGGCCCGCTGGAGCAGGCCGCACAGGACGCCGACCTGCTGTGCATGGATTCCACCTACCCCACCGACGATTTCCGGGACAAGGCCAGGGAATACGGCCACGCCACCTGCCCCGAAGCCGGCCGCCTGGCCGCGGCGGCGGGGGTGCGCCGGCTGTGGCTGACCCATTACAGCGCCGCCGTCACCGACCCGGCCGAGGGCCTGGCCGCCGCGCAGGCCGCCTTCCCCGCCGCCGAGGCCGGCTTTGACGGCAAACGGCTGGAACTGAACTTTGACGGGGACTGAACTGACAGGCCGGAAACTGCGCGGAAATGCCCCCGCAGAACGAGACGGTGCCCGGGAACTTCGGATGATGCCGCCCAACAACAAAAGCGCCCCCTTCCCGCGGGGCCGGCAGCTGCCGGTGCGGGAAGGGGGCGCTTGGCTTTAGGGGGCTGCGCGGCCGGGCGTTACTTGCCGGGCGCGGCGGGGGCGCCGCCGGCGATGCCCTGGATGGCTGCCACGGTGGCGGCCAGGTTCTGCATCTCGGACGGCACGATGATCTTGGTGGCCTTGCCGTCGGCCACCTTTTCCATGGCTTCCATGCTGCGCAGGGCCAGCATGTTCTGGGTGGGCGCGGCCTCGTTGATCAGCCGGATGGAGTCAGCCTGGGCTTTCTGCACCAGCAGCAGGGCCTGGGCTTCGCCCTCGGCCTCGCGGATGCGCTGCTGCTTGACGGCCTCGGCCCGCAGGATGGCGGACTCCTTCTCGCCCTCGGCGCGGGTGATGGCGGCCTGCTTTTCGCCCTCGGCCAGCAGGATGTTGGCGCGCTTCTCGCGGTCGGCCTTCATCTGCTTTTCCATGGCCTGGCGGATCTCGGCCGGCGGTTCGATGTTTTTCAGCTCGATGCGGTTGACCTTGATGCCCCAGCGGTCGGTGGCCTCGTCCAGCGTGGCGGTGATCTTGGTGTTGATGGCGTCGCGGCTGGTCAGCGTCTCGTCCAGCGACATGCTGCCGATGATGTCGCGCAGCGTGGTGGCGGACAGGTTCTCGATGGCCTGGATGGGGCGGTTGACGCCGTAGGCGTAGGCCTTGGCGTCAAACACCTGGAAGAACACCACGGTGTCGATCATCATGGTGACATTGTCGCGGGTGATGACCGGCTGCGGGGTGAAATCGGCCACTTCTTCCTTCAGCGATACCCGGCGGGCGACCCGCTCAATAAAGGGGATCTTCAGGTGCAGGCCGGCCTCCCAGGTGGTCTTGTACACGCCCAGCCGTTCCACCACAAAGGCGTTGGACTGGGGCACGATGACGATGCAGCGGATCAGAACGACCAGGACAAGCAAGATCAGGATGCCAACAATGATAAGCCACATACAACATTCCTCCTTTTGGTTATTGATACGAAGCGGCGCCGGGCAGTTCCCGGCGCGGTTTTTGTTTGCGGGGGATATCTGCCAACGCCCCCGGCAGGGCGGGGGGTCAGGCTTTGGCGGGTTCCACGGCGGCCACGGTCAGCACGGCGCCCTCGGCGGCGGTGACCTGGCAGGGGGCACCTTCCGGCAGGGGGCTGTCCGCCGTGGCCTGCCAGTCCAGCCCATCCACCCGCACGCGGCCGATGCTGCCGGGCACAATGGCCTTGAGCACCACGCCCCGCTTGCCCACCGTCAGCTGGGAGCCGTTGGTGACGGGCGGCTTTTTGCTGGCCCGCCGCTTGACCAGCGTGGGCACCATGACGGCCAGCGTTACGGCCGACACCAGCGCAAACACCACAAACTGCACCACCGGCGAGTTGGTAAAGATGCTTGCCACCAGTGCGGCGGCCGCGCCCACCGCAAACCATACCGAGATCAGCGCGGTGGTGGCCGCCTCGGCCACGATAAACACAATGCAAAGGATCAGCCAGATCCAGGTATCCATTCCCATAACAGCACCTCCTGATTGCGGGTCCCTGGGGGATGGCGGCAGCTGGAGACGGCGCCGGTCATGTCTCGCATCGCGCGCTGCGCATCTGCCGGACTTGGCGGTCTGCCGCCCCGCCCCGGCGCCGTCTGCCGGCGTAGCGGGGCGGAACAGCGTTTGCCGTTCCAGATTGACAGCATTTTAACATAGTCCGCCCGAAAAGTCAATATCTTACGTCTGCATGGCAATAAAACCACAATATATTGCGGTTTGCGGCGCGGCAATGGCCAGAGTTGGTGGAAATTGCCCCGCCGGAGGCCGCTTTTTGCGCCCTGCAGGGCCAAAAAGCCGGGTAAAGAATCTGTAAATTTATGGGAAACCGGGGCAGACCTGGGCGGAGCCGGTCAAGATCTGCCGCCGCAAGGGGCCGGCAGAGGGGGCCCCGGCACCCGGCGGGTCTGCCAAAATACCGGCCCTTTCACCGCAGCACTTTGCATGAATTAGCCAAAACAAACCAAATTGCGGGTTAGCTATTGACAACGTGTGTTAGCGGTGCTAAACTGCATGGTGTACGAAACCGGCTGGCAGATCCCGGCAAGGGCGGCAAACGCCCGGCGCTCCGCGCACCGGCCAGCCCCGCAAAGGGAAAGGAGGCGCCCTGCATGATGCCGCTTTCGATGGCAAAACCGGGCGAAACCGTAACCATCCGCAAGATCACCGGCAAGGACGAGGTCCGCCAGCATTTGGCGGAGCTGGGCTTTGTTGTGGATACCGAGGTCACTGTGGTCAATGAGCTGGGCGGCAGCCTGATCTTGCAGGTCAAGGACTGCCGCGTGGCGCTGGACCGCCAGATGGCCAACCGCGTGATGATCTGACCGCCGGCGCGGCTGGCGCACGGCAATCAGAAAAGGAGGAATTTGTGATGAAAACACTCAAAGACGCCAAAGTGGGCGATGTGGTCACCGTGGCGCGCCTGCACGGCGAAGGCCCGGTCAAGCGGCGCATCATGGACATGGGCATCACCAAGGGCACGGTGCTGAAAGTGCAGAAGGTGGCCCCGCTGGGCGACCCGATGGAGCTGACCGTGCGCGGGTACGAGCTGTCCGTCCGCAAAGCTGATGCCGAAATGATCGAACTGGTTTGAGCGCAGCAGAGCTGCATTGGATTACGGAGGAATTTGTCATGCCAATCAAAATTGCACTTGCCGGCAACCCCAACAGCGGCAAGACCACCCTGTTCAACCACCTGACCGGCTCCAACCAGTATGTGGGCAACTGGCCGGGCGTCACCGTCGAGAAGAAGGAAGGCCGGCTGAAAGGCCATGACGACGTGGTCATCCAGGACCTGCCGGGCATCTACTCGCTGTCCCCCTACACGCTGGAGGAGGTGGTGGCCCGCAACTACCTGGTCACCGAGAAGCCCGACGTCATCCTGAACATCATCGACGGCACCAACATCGAGCGCAACCTCTACCTGACCACCCAGCTGATCGAGCTGGGCATCCCGGTGGTGATGGCGGTCAACATGATCGACCTGGTGCGCAAAAACGGCGACAAGATCGACATCAAAAAGCTGGGCGCCGCCCTGGGCTGCGAGGTGCACACCATCAGCGCCCTGAAGGGCGAGGGCTGCATCGAGGCCGCCGAGGCCGCCGTCAAGCTGGCCGGCAAGCCCCGCACCGCCGAGCTGCCCCACGTCTTTACCGGCAGTGTCGAGCACGCCGTCGCCCACATCGAGGAGTCCATCGCGGACAAGGTGGACCCGGGCCTGCTGCGCTGGTACGCCATCAAGCTGTTTGAGCGGGACGAGAAGGTGCAGGCCCAGCTGGCCCTGCCCGCCGACCTGGCCCGGCACATCGACCAGCACATCGCCGACTGCGAGAAGGAGCTGGACGACGACGCCGAGAGCATCATCACTAACCAGCGCTACACCTACATCGCCGGCGTGGTGCAGAAATCGGTGGCCAAAAAGCGGGCCGTCCATTCGCTGACCACCTCCGACAAGATCGACCGGGTGGTGACCAACCGCATTGCGGCGCTGCCCATCTTTGCGCTGGTCATGCTGGCGGTCTACGCCATCGCCATGGGCGGGACCCCCGTCTCCATCGGCACCATGGCCACCGACTGGGCCAACGACGTCCTCTTCGGCGAGATCGTTCCCCCGGCGGTGGAGGGCTTTTTGACCTCCATCGGCTGCGCCGACTGGCTGCTCAGCCTGATCAATGACGGCATCGTGGCCGGCGTCGGCGCGGTGCTCGGCTTTGTGCCCCAGATGCTGGTGCTGTTCTTCCTTCTGTCCATCCTGGAGGACGTGGGCTATATGGCCCGCATCGCCTTCATCATGGACCGCATCTTCCGCAAGTTCGGCCTGTCCGGCAAGAGCTTTATCCCCATGCTGGTGGGCACCGGCTGCGGCGTGCCCGGCGTCATGGCCTCCCGCACCATCGAGAATGACCGCGACCGCAAGATGACCATCATGACCACCTGCTTCATCCCCTGCGGCGCCAAAATGCCCATCATCGGCCTGTTTGCAGGCGCCATCTTCGGCGGCAGCACGCTGGTGGCGGTCTCCGCCTACTTTATCGGCGTGGCGGCCATCATCGTCTCCGGCATTATCCTGAAAAAGACCAAATTGTTTGCCGGCGACCCGGCCCCCTTCGTCATGGAGCTGCCCGCCTACCACATCCCCGCCTGGGGCAACGTGCTGCGCGCCACCTGGGAGCGCGGCTGGTCCTTCATCAAGCGCGCCGGCACCGTCATCCTGGCCTCCACCGTCGTGCTGTGGTTCCTGCAGGGCTTCGGCTTCACCGACGGCGCCTTCGGCATGGTCGAGGATAACAACAACAGCCTGCTGGCGGCCATCGGCGGCGCAGTCAGCTTTATCTTCGCCCCGCTGGGCTTCGGCTTCTGGCAGGCCACCGTGGCCACCGTCACCGGCCTGATCGCCAAGGAAAACGTCGTCGCCACGCTTGGCCAGCTGTTCGGCTACGCCGGCGAGATCTCGGAAAACGGCGAGGAGATCTGGGGCATGATTCCCACCTACTTCACCGCCCTGACGGCTTACAGCTTTATGATCTTCAACCTGCTGTGCGCCCCCTGCTTTGCGGCCATGGGCGCCATCAAGCGGGAGATGAACAACCCCAAGTGGACCATCTTCGCCATCGGGTATATGTGCGTGTTTGCCTACTGCGTGTCGCTGATGGTCTACCAGTTCGGCGGCCTGATCACCGGCGAGGTCAGCTTTGGCATTGGCACTGTGGCGGCGCTGGCCGTGCTGGTCGCCATGCTCTACCTGCTGCTGCGCAAGAACCGCTATGAGGACAGCGAGGGCAACAGCCTGAAGGCCAGCCGCATGGCGGCCGCCGCCAAATAAAACTTTGGCAAATGTCACACTGACAGGAAAGGAGTTCCCGCCATGATCGCTACGATCGTTATTGCCGCGCTGATCTTCGGCGCCGTGGGATATATCATCGTCAAGGGCATCTATGACCGCGTCCGCCACAAGGGCGGCGGCTGCAGCTGCGGCGGCAGCTGTTCCGGCTGCCCCGGCGCGGGGCTCTGCCACCCGTCCGCCGATCCGTCCGCCAAACCGGCCTCCAAGTGACCGGTCAGGGCAGAACGCAAAGCCGATCGTTTGGCCGGGGCCTTTTCCTGCAATGGCAGGGCAGGGCCCCGGCTCTTTTTTGCGCGGATTTTGCCTGCGCCGGCAAACCCGCCCGCTCCCGCCGCCATGTGGACGGCGCGACTGTCGAAGCACACTCCAAAAACCCACCAGGCCCCGAACCTGCGCAAAGCAGATCCGGGGCCTGGTGGGTTGCTGTTAGGCTTAACCTTGAGAGGCAGAGGATGGCAAAACTGCGGCGGAAAGCGGGGCGTCCCGCGCCGCCGGCCGGGTCATTCCGGCAGGTAGATGTGGTGGGGCAGGCCCTCCACATAGATGGGGGTCAGCTCGGCCTGGATCAGCGGCATGGCGTAGGCCAAAAACTCCGGCATCATGTCGGTGTGGTCGGCGTTGATCCATTCCAGTGGGACCTTTTTCTCCAGGTTGGCAACCTCGCTGATGGGATGCAGCTCGGTGGTGCACTGGTAGGGCGCGTTGGAGATGCGCTTGAGCGCCACCATCTCGCCGGTGTGGCCCTCAAACGCGGCCTTGGCGGCGGCGCCGCCCACCTGGTAGGCCTCGGTGATATCGGTGCGGCTGGTCAGATGGCCGGCGCACCGCTGCAGCGTCGAAAGCTCGATGCAGCGGGTCTTGGTGTCCAGCCGGCGGGCCACGGTGTTGGCGAGGAAGCGGGCGGTGCCGGTCAGCGTCTTGTGGCCGAAAGCGTCCACCGCGTGGACGTCGTCGGCCAGCTCGCAGACATAGCGGCCGTCCTCCAGCTTGACGCCCTCGGACACCGCAATGACGATGCTGGGCTTTTTGGCCTGCATCCGCTCCACCTTCTCGATGAAATGGTCGACGTTGAAGGGGATCTCCGGCAGGCAGATCATGTCCACGCCCTCGCAGTCCTCGGCGCGGGCCAGGGCGGCCGCGGCGGTCAGCCAGCCGGCATTGCGGCCCATGATCTCAACGATGGTCACATACTTGGTGCCGTAAACGGTGGCGTCGCGGATGATCTCTTTCATCACCACGCCGATGTACTTGGCGGCGCTGCCGTAGCCGGGGGTGTGGTCGGTGACCATCAGGTCGTTGTCGATGGTCTTGGGCACGCCCATAAAGCGGATCTCGCTGCCCACGTGCTGGCCGTAGTCCGCCAGCTTGCCGATGGTGTCCATGCTGTCGTTGCCGCCGATGTAGAAGAAGTAGCCGATGTCCAGCTCTTTCAAAATGTCGAACAGCTTGACGTAGACGGCCTCGCCCTCCGGCGTGTGCCAGTCGGGCAGCTTGTAGCGGCAGCTGCCCAGATAGCTGGACGGCGTGCGCTTGAGCAGCTCGATGTCCATGGCGGTTTTCAGGTGCTCGTCCAGGTCGGTGACGCGGCGCTCCAAAAGGCCCGCCACGCCGTGCATCATGCCGTAGACCTTGCCGGCCCCGCGGCGCTTGGCGCTCTCATACACGCCCGCCAGGCTTGCGTTGATGACGGAAGTCGGGCCGCCGGACTGGCCCACGATCGCATTTTTTGCCATGGATACATCCTCCCTTGTCTGATTCGGTCGTCGCAGTGGGCGCGGTTTCCCCGTGCGGGAAGCTCCGCGCTGTTTCGTTGTATTTAGTGTATCATAACCGGCCGATTTTGCAAATTGCAGTTGTTGCGGACACATTTGCCGCCAAACGGGCGCCGCTGTTCCGCATTGCGGAACAGTGGCGCCGGAAGGACAGCACACAGCAGGGGAGAGGGTTCCGCAATGCGGAACAACTGGGTGTGAAAATTTTCGCAAAAAGACAGGGGACGGCATTGCAAAAATTGCGGTGCCGCCAAACAAAAAAGCCGCCTGCGCGGGGCAGGCGGCTTTGGCGTGTCGAGAAACTCGACACGCGCAAATGGGGCGGCAGCCCCCAAAAATACGGCGCGGTTACTGCGCGGGCTCCTCCAGGTGGATATGGCGGGGCACGCCGTTGATGTAGATGGGCGTCAGCTCGGCCTGGATCAGCGGGCGGGCGTAACGCTCGAAAGCGTCGGTGACCTGCATGCCGTCGGGGGTGATCCAGTCCAGCGGTACCCGCTTTTCCTGGTTGGCCACGGCGGTCACGTCCACCATCTCGGTGGTGATGCGGTAGGGCTGGTCGGACACGCGGCGGATGGCGGCCATGCGGCCGGTCTCGCCGTTGTAAGCGGCCTCCACCGCGGCGCCGCCCACCTGGTAGGCCTCGGTCACGTCGGTGCGGCTGGCCAGGTGGCTGGCGCACCGCTGCAGGGTGGAAAACTCGATGGCGCGGGTCTTGCAGCCCAGCCGCAC
>ERZ1643246.4038-NODE-4038-length-11997-cov-35.615307_pt1 | contig 11997 bp, 7 predicted proteins | sample MGYA00579265_ERZ1643246 | MGnify/ENA primary metagenome ERZ1643246 (study PRJEB29033, sample SAMEA4952261) | chicken gut metagenome | biome: Broiler Chicken; feature: Gastrointestinal Tract; material: Caecum | place: Ireland | collected 2018 | study: Broiler...
TTCACTGCTTTTTAGGGAGGTGCTATACATAATTGATTTCTGTTCATAACGTACCCGGCCTGCTGTCTCATGACGGCGGACGGACGTTTGCGGCGATCCTCAATGCGCTGGACCGACTGGGGTATGGCGTGGAATGGCAGGTGCTCAACAGCAAAGATTTTGGCGTCCCCCAATCCCGCCGCCGCGTGTACATTGTCGGATATCTTGATGACCGATGCAGAGGAAAAATACTACCTTTCACCGAAACAGCAGGAACTTCTCTTGCACAAATCCAACCAGGAACGCAAGGGGAGCGGATCTATTCCCCCACAGGTGTAAGCTGTACGCTTTCGGCTTTGGCTGGAGGTTTCGGCGGGCGGACCGGCCTGTATGCTGTAGGGCTGCCCATCAAAGAAGCGACCCGGAAAGGGTACAAGATAGCCTATCCCGGGGACAGTATCGACATCAGCTACTACAGCACCAACACCCGCCGCGGCCGGGTGGGGCATAAAATTGCCCACACCCTCACCACCGGATCAACACAAGGGACACCATGCTTCATCGATATGAATCGTGATCCCCAAACCACCGAGATTGCCCGCTGCCTGACCGCCAAGCAGAACGGTGGTATCCGCAATCATAAACGGGAAGCCTCCGGTGTGCTGTTCGCCGGCCGAATTCGCCGCCTGACCCCGCGGGAATGCCTGCGGCTGCAGGGCTGGCAGGATGACCGCATCGATAAGGTGTCGGCTATTCAAAGTGACAACCAGATATACAGACAGGCCGGCAACGGCGTGACGGTCACTGTGGTGGAAGCCATCGGCCGCAGACTGGCGGCGGTGGATGCTGAACTGAACGGAGGTACGGTCCCTGCCCCTTGACTTCCGTGACCAGAAATTTGGCTGCGAGATTGAGATGACCGGCATCACCCGGCAGCAGGCCGCCGGTGCGGTGGCTGCGCTGTTTGGTACAATGGCGCGCCAGACGCATGAATCCCGCCTTTACGACCCCTGGGAGGTCGTGGACGCAGACGGCAAGAAATGGCGTTTTGTCTATGATGGCAGCATCCAGGCAACGCAGCGCGTAGGCCGGCGGCAGGAACCGGCCCGCGATTCGGCCTATAAGGTGGAGCTGAACTCGCCGGTGCTGGAATATGCCGAGATGGGCAAATTGCAGGAGGTCGTGCGGGCGCTGCGTCATGCCGGGGCGGTGGTAAACGCCAGCTGCGGGCTTCATGTCCACATTGATGCCAGTAAACACACGCCGCGCAGCCTGCGGAATCTGCTGTCCATCATGTACTCCAAGGAAGACCTGATCCTGAAGGCACTGGGGACCCAGCCGCGAAGGGTGCAGCAGTATTGCCACCTGTCGCGGGAAAATGTGGTGAAGGTGATCCGCAATATGCCCCCCGGCTTGACAATGGAGCAACTCCGCCGCGCCTGGTACGAGGGCCGAGACGGTGCGCACGACCATTACAACTGGTCACGGTACTACGCCCTCAACCTTCATTCGGTGTTTTACCACGGCACCGTGGAATGGCGCTGTTTTGAGAGTACATTGCACGCCGGGGAGGTCCGCGCCGACATCACGTTGGCGCTGGCCATGTCGGCCCAGGCCATCAACCTGGAAAAGACCGTGGCCCGCAAGACGCCGGTGGAGGATAACCCTGCGTTTACGTTTCGCACATTCTTGCTTCGATTGGGGCTTATCGGCCCCGAATACAAGAATGTGCGGATGCACCTGCTCAAGCGCCTGCCCGGCGACCCGGCCTGGCTGCGAGACCGCAACCAGTATGAAAGTTACCAGCGCCGCCATACCCGCGGCGATGCCCGATAGGAGGCGATGCTTTTGGAAGAACTGTATTTTGCTTATGGCTCCAACCTGAACCTTGGCCAGATGGCCGTCCGCTGCCCGCAGGCCGGGGTGGTCGGCAAGGCTGTGTTGGAAGGATACGAACTGGCCTTCCGGCGCGGCGTGCTGACGATCCTGCCCAAAGAGGGCGGCCGGGTGAATGGTCTGCTGTGGCGGATCAATGCCTGGGACGAGTTGACGCTCGACCGCTACGAGGGGTATCCGCACCTGTACACAAAGGAACTGCTGCCGGTGCAGACGGATTCCGGGCCGCAAACCGTTGTGGCCTATGTTATGACCGCGCCCTACTGTGAGAGAACCCAGCCGCCTGCTTCCGCTTACCTGCAAACGGTTTTGGATGGGTGCCGCATGGCCGGTTTCGACCCGAAAGCCGTGCTGCAAGCGGCAGCCCGAGCCAGGGACGTACAGACACAATCGCACAAGCGGAACCACTCTGGCACCGAAAGATAAATACGAACCTTTGACCCGCGCCCGCGGCATGATCGTGTATCCATCCATGCTGCGGGCTTTTTTCATTTCATACCATAAGGAGTTTGCTTATGAATCGAAAAATCAAATGGAAAGGTGTACGGCGGGCAACAGCCGCGATCCTGGCGGGCCTTTGCCTGCTGACAAGCACCGGCGCGACTGCAATACGTGCCGATGCTGCAGACGGTGGCAAAAAGCTGGCCACAGCTGAGACAGCGGCCACGCCGGAGACGGCTGCGCCTTCCGATCTCAGCGAGCGGGCCCAGGCGTTCATTGACGCCGTCAATGCGTTAGACCGGGATGGCATGGTCGCGGCCAGCAATGCCTGGGGCCTGGCTCATGAAGCGTGGCTGGCGAACCCCGACAACGCTGAGCTGGAAGCCGCTCTGAACGAAGCGACCGCCGCCCAGGAGGAAGCCTGCGCGCCGCTGGCGGAAGCTGAGGAACTCTACAACCAGATCCCGGAAACGGAGCGCAGCGACGAGCGGGTACAGGACGCCTATGCGGTGCTGGCCACCATTCTGGCCGCGACCTACACCGCGATGGAAAACCCCACGGCGACCGGCCCGGACGGGACGCCGGAACTGGATGAGGTCCGCCGAGTGCTGTACGGCGACCTACCGGACGAACCAACAGGCAGCTATATCGGCAGCATGGGCCTGCCGATCGCCACCGGTGAGACGCGCATCTCCATTTCCGAGTGGGTCACCGATCTGTACGACGGAGTGGACGCCCACATCGACGCCGCGGCGCTCCATGCAGACGGCGAAGTCATCACGGTGGAGCGGCTGGAGGGTGAAGATTACGCCATTGTGCCGATCATGGTGCAGGTGGAGTACCCGGCCAATGGCAGTGCGACCGAGATCATCCTGCCGGACAGCGTGACGCTGCTGGACTATGAGGGCAACGCGGCCGATGCGGAAGAAGCTGAGAATATCCTGCGCGCTTCATATACCGATACCTCTGCGGCGGCCCACGGCATCTATGTGCAGGCTGCACAGGATTTCACTGCCGAATTTATGTATACCGCCTCGGACGGGACGGAGCTGCGCAAGAGCCTGGAAGTCAAGGTGAGTGACGGCGACACCACAAGCCCCATCGCTGCGGCAAAGAGCGGCATCAGCACCTATGCGGCCGAACCTACACCCCCGTTCACGACTGGCAAGATCACCTCCATCGCGTTCGAGGGCGGCACTTGGCTCATTTGGTTCAATGGAATCGAAGCATACTGCTGTTCGCACGGGCTCAGCGGCCAGCCCAATGGCTGTCCCACATATTCGTTTGCCTATGTGTCCAAGCTGGAACCCGGCCAGTATACCCCGGGCAGCCACTATGCCAACCAGATCAATATCTGGGGCGGGCTCAACCAGTTGTCGCTCGGCTTGCTGGAAGAAAAGCACAGCGGCGTTTCCGTCACAACCTATGGCCTGTCGAACGATGCAGCAGAGGAAACCGCCTACCGGTACTACGACGACACCCAGCTGTGGGTCATGGAGCACTACCCGGACAGTCTGGCCGCACAGACCTACCGGGCATCTGCCGAGGCGTTGGCCGCGCAGGAAGGCAGCAACGGCGCGTCCACCTACAGCGGCGAGAATGGCTACTACACCTACATTTATACGCCCCCGGCCGGGTACGCCTGGCAGACAGTCGCCATTGTAGGCGAAGAGATCCCTGCCGATGGCGGTGAGGATATTCTGGGCGTGCCCGAAGCGGAATACTCTGCCAGTTGGACTGCGCCGGCGCAGTCAGCCAGCGGCAGTTTCGATTTGACGTTTACTATCAATACGGACAAGCAGCAGTTGGAAACTGCCGAAAAGGTGGACGGTGCAGCCATCACGATCACGCCCAGCAAGACGGGCGGCAGCATCGACGGCGGCACCTGGCAGATGAGCCCTGCCGGTGCGCAGACGGTGACCACCAGCGGCCACACGCAGGATGACAAGTACCAGACCAACGGCGGTGACGCTACCGCCACCTGGACAGTGCATTACGAGGTGACCAAGACCAGCACTACCAGTCTGAGTGGCCAGGAAGGGCCTTTCAGCAGCCAAGGCGAGGCAGATGCGGCGGCAGAGGCAGCCAAAAACGCCGCCATTTCGCAGCTGCAAGCCGAGGCCCAGGGAATGGTGGATGCAGCCATCGCCGCTGCCCGCGCCGAACTGGCAACCATCCGCTTCTCCTACGATGAAGTGGAGATTCCGTATGGCTTCGAGGAATTCAATGGCAGTCTTGGCAGCCACCAAACCATCACTGTGCCTGCTGACAGTTCCAACGAGTATGTAATGCGCAACGATGAATGGTCCCTGCAAGTCAACCTCGTCAAAGTTGATAGCGAGACCGGCGAGCAAATTGCCGGCGACGCGCTGTATGAGGTCTATGAATGGGACGCCGTCACGCAGCAGTACATCCCCTATGGCGGGTACAACCAGTACAGCGTTGTGCGCAACCCGGATGGAACTTACTCCGTTGCCAACGGTTCCACCTATGGCACCGAGTATGACACCAGCCGCACGATGTACTATACCCAGCGGAACGAGGGTAAGTTCATCATCGTGGAAACACGCGCCCCCTCCGGCTATTACGGCGACTGGACGGATGTAGAACATCCCGGCACTGCCGGAACGCCTCTGGGCAAGCGCGGATACTACATCGAGATTACCGCCGCCAACGACGGCAGCACCATCATGCTGGACAACAACCATTACAGTGCCGACATCGCCACCAGCTACACCGGCGGAACCAAGCTGCTGACTTCCGGCGGGGTGGAGACCACTGTCACCATCTACAAGGCGAGTGATGAACCCGCAGCGGAGATCCAGTACCAGGATGCAGGCCGTACTTACAACACCGACAACTCCGGCACTGCCGCCAACGAGGATAGCTATACCATGACCCCGGTGGAGGGCGTCATGCAGAACGACCGCGTGCTGGGAGAGATCTCTCTGTCCAAGGTCGATCTGGATGCCGTGCGTTATGTGAATGGCCGCGACACGGACGGCGACGCGATGGCCAGCGGTCAGGCCCATGCCGATGCCTGGCTGGACGGCGCGGTGTATGACCTGTATGCTGCCGAGGACATCCAGCACCCGGATGGCGTGACCGGCACCGTGGACTACAGCAAAATCACCTATCCCGACGGCACGCCTATCTGGCATACCACCATCCGGGACAACTCCGGCCAGTGGGTGGATGACTACCTGCCCGTGCTCGCCAAAGACCATCTGGTAGCCAGTGCGGTTATCAAGGATGGCTGGCTGACCTTCTCGAACCTCTATCTCGGTAAGTACTACATCGTGGAGCGCGGCACCGGCGTGGTCATCCCGGTGGAGGATGGCGCTTACAAGCTGTCCGGCACCTATCCCGACATCGACGCCAAGACCAAGGAGCCGACCGGCACCACCTCGCCGCTGGCCACCAATGATGCAGGCCAGTACACCGACTATGTGTACCGCCACCAATGGTCGTATATCGGCCAGAGCAAGGCACTGGACGGCACCAAAACCTATGATGGCTACTACGAGAGCTACGCCAAAGGTTATCTGTGTGATGAGCACAACTACTACATTACCCCCACCTACGCCGACGAGGGTTGGTATGTGGAAAAGACCGCCTTTGAGGATAACAGGCAGTCTGAGGGAGAACGACTCGACACCACCGACTACAGCGCCAATTATCACCTGCACCGGGATAATGAACTGACAGAATCCCAAGATCAGGTGATGAAAGGCAACATCGAGTTGTCCAAGCACGTTTCTTCTACCGGCAGTTCGGATGGTATTGATCTGGAGGGTGCCGGTTTTACTTTCTACTTGATTTCCGACCTGTCCAAAGAGGATCAGTTTGCCCAAAGCCGCAGCGGCAAGTACCTGCTCAATTCTATTCTGGACGCCTACATCAACCCGGACTATGACGAAAGCCATCCCAAGTACGATTTCAGCGGTGAGGCCCAGGCCATCGCCAAAACCTATGAGGTCAACACTGACCAAATCGCTGCGTACAATGCTACCCTCACTGCCGCCGGTGATTTCAAGAACGGAAGCGGCGACGGCTGGGTAGCCACGGGCCGCCCCAACGAGTATCAGTTGGCGGAAATTTTCTCCAACGACACCGGCACCATCCGCGTGCAGGGGCTGCCCTACGGGCAATATTTAGTCGTCGAGAGCACCACGCCGAAAGATGTGTTCCAGGCTCAGCCCTTCATTGTGGACATTGACCCCACCGACGAAACTAACCCTCAGTCCGGCATGGCGAACCCCAAAGATGCGGTTCAGACACCCAGCAACAGCTACCAGAAATACACGGTGCTGGACGAAGAGATCGAGGTCTACCTGCGCGTAACCAAGATCGACGAGGAGACCGGCAAGCCGGTTCTGCTCAAAGGTGCCGCGTTCCAGATCTACTGGATGGATGAGCAGGGCAACCACATCTATGATGAGAACGGTCACGCCAAGCTGGTCACCATGACCGATACCACTGATCCGCTGATCCCCAAGAATGTGGACACCTTCTACACCGATGACACCGGTATGCTGGTGTTACCCGAAAAACTTCCTCTGGGCCACTACCGGCTGGTGGAAGTGAGCGGCCCGGACGGATTCTATAATGAGTGGGGAGCCTCTGCCGTCTACGACGAGGACGGGCACCTGTTCATCGACGACACCGGGCGCTTTGCAGACGGTACGTTCTATGTTGATTTTGAGGTCTCTACCGAGCGTGCTTATAAAGCTACAGGGGATGACAGCGAAAATTCGCAGGACATTCTGGTCATCGACGAGGACTATCACAACAATGAGACCTTGGGCGTGTTGACCATCCGCAAGACAGGCGAGGTCCTGACCGGCTGGCAGGAGGACGAGGGCGGTACCTTTGACCCGGAGTTTTCCGGCGAAGCTCGCCCTGGACACTTTGTATATGAGGAACGGCCCATTCCATATGCCGAGTACACCATTACCGCAGCGGAAAACATCTACACCCAGGACCGCCAGACAGACGCCAACGGGAACAGAACTCTTTGGTATGCCAAAGGCGATGTGGTAGCAGTTGTGCGCACCGGCGACGGCACCAGCGATATTGCTGCCTTTGCCCCTGGGCGTACCAATTCCACCTATGATTTCCTTTCGGTCATCCATGATGGGGCGGTAGGTGAAGTCACGGTGACGCTGCCGCTGGGTTCTTACCATGTGGAAGAGACCGGCGCACCTTACGGCTTTGTTGGCACCAGCCAGAGTTACGATGTGACTTTTGTCTGGGACAGCCAGCTGAATGATGTTGTAATGGCGACTACTATTACCAGCAATCCCGGTGATGGTTCCGCATCCCAGGCCAGCACGTATCCAATCGTCAATGTCAAAGACGCTACCGACGCCGAAATTGAAGCGCAGGTTCTGCACTTCTATAACGAGCGCGTGAAACCGCAGCTTGACATCTACAAGCAAGACATCGAGACCGACCAGCCGCTGGCAGGCGCCGTGTATAACCTTATCACGGTGGATGATATTTTCAGCGCAACGGGTGACCTCCTGTTCCATGCAGGTGACCTCATCGCCACCTCGGCCCCCACGGACGAAACGGGCCACACCACCTTTGCCTGCGACTTCCCGATACGCGGTCAGTTTTATGGTATGGACGGTGTGCAGATCCCCGAAAACACCACTGCCAACAGTGGCAAGTACTGCATTGTGGAGCTGCGCCCGCCGGAGGGCTACTTCCTGGACGCGCCGGAGCAGGCGTTTGAGTTTGTCTACCAAGACGGTGATACGCCCGTGATCGAGTTGGAACACACCTTCCAAAACGATGGAACATCCTTCTATGTGTCCAAACGCCAGCTGACCGGCGACGATGAGTTGCCCGGTGCGACGCTGACGATCTCGGACAAAGACGGCAACGTAGTTCGCCAGTGGGTCAGCGGTGACAAGCCTGCCGAAATTCGCGGTCTGGCCTTCGATACCATCTACACCCTGTCCGAGCAGTCCGCGCCCGATGGCTATACCATCGCGGAGAGCATCCGCTTCAAGCTGGTGCAGCGCAAGGACGAAAACGGCGATTTACTCAACGAGACCGACGTCTATGTTTGCACGGGCAAGGATTGGCTGATCTTCGACCACTGGGAAAAGATGGAGGACGGCACCGTCATCATGCGTGACGCCCCGGCCCCTGAGACCCCCAACCAGCCCACGCCGGCACCCACGCCCACCACAACAACGGTCACGGCAACGGCAACGCCAAAGCCTGTTGCCCATGTTCCCCAGACCGGGGACAGCACCCCGCTGCTGGCGATGGTGATTGCAACGTTGGCTGCGGCAGTCGGCTTCATCGCGCTGCTGGTAGTGCGCCGCCGTAAAAACCGGCTGGAAGAAGAAAACGACCCACAGCTGGAGCCGCGGGATGATTCGGAGGACACCCATGAGTAGGCCTGCAAAGATGCGTGTTGTCATTGTGGAGCCGGGTCAGTATGCCCGCGAAGCCGAGATCGACAATACGCTGGAGGCTGAGCAGGCGGTGGTGGGTGGCCTGATCGACGTCATCTGCCCGTGGCCGGACGATAAAGCCTGCCTTATCCTCAACGATGAAGGCAAGCTCATCCCGCTGGAACCCAACCGCGATCTGCCAGAGTACGAGGACGTTGTGTTTGGCACCTTCTTTATCTGCGGCGATGGCGGAGAAGACTTTTGCAGCCTGACTGATGAGCAGGTCAAGCGGTATCTTAAACGCTTCCGGCAGCCGGAGGTTATCTTCGACACGCCCGCAGGATTTCTTTGTGCGGCGTGTTCGCCACAGGGCTACAAACGATACATGGAAGCCGTAAACGGCGGGAAGGGTCCGAACCAACCTAACCGTAAAGATGAACCATCCCGATAACACAGACACCAGGGGCGCAGCCGGGAGGCTGCGCCCCTACATTTATTATAAAAGGAGAAGTCTATGAATGACATCTATCTGCCCCATTTTTACTCCGCCGAATCCGTGACCGAAGGCCACCCGGATAAGCTCTGTGACCAGATCGCCGACGCAGTGCTGGACGGTTGCCTGACACTTGACCGCAATGCCCGCGTGGCCTGCGAGGTCGCGGCCACCAAAGGGCACATCTTCCTGATGGGCGAGATCACGGCGAGCGCCCGACCCGACGAAGCCGAGATCGCCCGCGAGGTATTGCGCCATGTCGGTTACAATCCGAAAGATTACGAGATCCACACGCTGATTCATCCCCAAAGCCCCGACATCGAAGCCGCCGTCAACGCCCCGCTGGATACTGGGGCCGATCCCGACGCCATCGGGGCGGGCGACCAGTGCGTGGTGGTGGGCTATGCCACCGACGAGACGCCCGAGATGCTGCCGCTGCCGGTCGTGCTGGCGCATCGCCTGACCAGCCGTCTGACCTGGGCGCGGATCAACGACGAACAAAAGCGATTCGGCCCCGATGGCAAGGCAATGGCGATCGTCGAGTACGAGGACGAGCGGCCCGTGCGGGTGGCGCGCATCGTTATGTCCTTCCAGCACGCGCCCAGCGTGGAACCTGCCGAACTCGCTGAGACCGTCTGGCGGGATGTGATTCTGTCAGCCCTCAAGGGGATGCCCTACGATGACAGCCTGGAACTGATCCTCAACCCCGGCGGCCGGTTCGTGCTGGGCGGCCCGGATGCCGACACCGGCCTGACCGGCCGCAAGCTGGCGGTGGATGGATACGGCCCGTTTGTGCCCACCGGCGGCGGGGCATTTTCCGGCAAGGACCCGACGAAGCTCGACCGCAGCGGGGCCTACATGGCGCGGTGCGTGGCCAAAAACATCGTGGCCAGCGGCATCGCGCGGCGGTGCCAGGTCACACTGACCTATGCCATCGGTATGGCCAAGCCGCTGGCCGTGGAGGTGGATACCTTCGGCACCGGCCTGCTCTGCGAGGATGACTGCCTGGCCGCTGCCGTGCAGACTGCGTTCGACCTGACCCCGGCCGGGATCATCACCGAGCTGGACCTGCAGCGGCCGATCTATGCCCGCACAGCGGTGGGCGGCCACTTTGGGCGGGAGGATTTCCCTTGGGAAAAGCTCGACCGAACCGGCCTGCTGATGGCGACCCTGATCTGAGATGCCCGGCGTCACAAAAGAACAGGTCGCCGCTGCGCGGCAAATGACGGCGATCGAATTTTTGCGGCGTTACCGGGCGGACGATCTTGTCAAAAGCAGCGCCCGCGGGGAATTTGAACTGAAAAGCCACAACAGCTTCAAGATCAATGGGGAAAGCAGCCTCTGGCACTGGAAAAGCCGTGGCATCGGGGGCAAGTCGGCGCTGGATTACCTCATGCATGTGGAAGGGTGTTCCTTCGTGGAAGCGGTGAAAATGCTCTGTGAGGAGCAGCCCTGCTTCATCCCGCAGCGTCATGAGGAGGTGGAACGCAAGCGCCCGCCCTTCGAACTGCCCGAAAAATCCCCGACCACCACGCGGGTGGAAGCCTACCTGCGCTGCCGGGGCATCTCGCAGGCCGTGATCGACCACTGTCTGCAGACCGGTATCCTGTATGAGAGTCTGCCCTACCACAATTGTGTGTTTGTCGGGCGGGATGCAGGCGGTACCCCCAGATACGCCGCCCTGCGCGGCACCTACACCTACGGGAAACAATTCAAGGCAGAATCCACCGGCAGTGACAAGCGGTTCGGCTTTTACATCGAACCAACGGCAGAAAGCAGTGCGCTGGCTGTGTTTGAAGCCGCCATCGATGCCATGGCCGAAATGACGCTGGCCGGGGATGCGGCGGACAAATACCGCCTGTCCCTCGGCGGCATCTATGCGCCGGAGGAAGGCCGCGACATCTACCCGCCCGCTGCGCTGGAAGAATTTCTGGCGCAGCACCCGCGGGTGGACCGCATCGAGTTCTGCCTCGACAACGACCCGCCCGGCCGCGCCGCCGCTGCAGCGTTGGCCCGGCTCTACGGTGAGCGGTATCAGGTGGCCGTGCGTCTGCCGCCGATCGAGGGCTTCGACTATGGCGATTTGGCGCAGGCAGCCTTGGAGTATCGCACAAGGAATAAAGCAAAAAACTGTGCAAGACAACAAACCAAATATAAGGAAGGCACGAGGTGATTTTATTTGAATGAATTAACTTTTAAACTATATTCTCCGCTGACGGCGGAACTGGTCTGCCATGACCCGGAGGACTGGTGCGCTGATGAGGTGCTGGCCTTTGACGGCCGTGCTATTGTCGAGAATGAGGCGGAGATCCTTGCACAGATCGAGCAGGAGGGCGACCACTTGGAACAATACCTCGATACGGAGAGCGACTCCTATCTGGCCGCCCATGTGAAAAGCATTGTGGTTTCTGTGGAAAAGCGAAATGGTTCTCTTTGCGGCTGTGCAACCGTTGTGGTGGATGAGGACCTGACCAAGCGCGGTTGGAAGGAACTGAAAGACTACCTCAGCGGCCAGTATTCGGATGGCTGGGGAGAAGGCTTCGAGCAGCGCGATATCCAGATAGCGGAAGGTATACTCAACGTCCATTTCTGGCAGCCGGAGAACTTTGCCATCACGGTGGTGCTGGCCGAGAACAGATCGCAAGCCGAACGATCTGCAGCGAATGTGGCAGCCACAGGGAACGGCAATCGGACGCTGCAACCGCCCCAGCCTGACAAGAAATACGAAATTACCGACATTGCTCACCCCGTCTACCCGGAACTTCACCGCATCCG
>ERZ1643246.4039-NODE-4039-length-11996-cov-5.632527_pt1 | contig 11996 bp, 9 predicted proteins | sample MGYA00579265_ERZ1643246 | MGnify/ENA primary metagenome ERZ1643246 (study PRJEB29033, sample SAMEA4952261) | chicken gut metagenome | biome: Broiler Chicken; feature: Gastrointestinal Tract; material: Caecum | place: Ireland | collected 2018 | study: Broiler...
CAGGGGGCGCTCCGGGTCCGCCGGTGGGCGGGGCCCTTGTGGGCCGCCGCGCTGAGCACTGCCATCGTCCTATGCACGGCAGTGCAGTTCCCCGACACCTTGACCGCCGGGTGCCTGCGGGAGCTTTCCAACGGCACGGTGGCCGCCTACGCCGCCGAGCGGGATAGCCGCCTGCCCGCCCTCCTGGACCCCAGCCAGACCGACGTGCGCTTTCCGGCCATTGTGCACCAGTCGCCCCTGCTCTATCCCGGCGATATCTCCACGGATCCCGGCAGCTGGACCAATCAGGCCCTGGCCGCTTTCTACGGGAAAGCGTCAGTTGCCCTATACCCATCTCGGAAATAGAATTCCTGTCAGCAAGTTCCAGAGAGAAGGGAATCGGCGGTCAGACTAACTGACCGCCGATTCCTGTTCTGCTGTGTTTTTCACATTAACTTCTGGCTAGGCTCACCTCGTCAATGTGTACGGTTGTCCCACCGGGGCTGGAGCAATAGAAGCCAATGTCCAGATAACCCGTTGTGACATTGACCTCCACATCAACCAACTCCCATCCCGAGCCGGTATAGGGCATATCGACATAGATGCTGTCACCGCCGTAATCTGTGATCTCCATTCGGCCAATCTCCGGCGCGGTGTTGGAGACCTTCACCCACGCCTGCACCGTATAGGTTCCATTCGGCACATAGATCCCTTGGTGGATGCTCTGTTGGTATGCACTTCCGCTATAGAAATACTGGCTGGTCACCCTGCAGTGTTCAGCTTCTGGCACAGAATTGGAAGTTCCGCCAGCGCAGAAATGGAATAGTCAACTTCCGGTGCGTTCGCCGCATCTCCAATGCCAACGGCGAAAAATCCGCCGGCCTTTGCCGCCTGAATCCCGGCGACGGCATCCTCTACCACAATGCACTCGGATGGGCAAAGGTTCAGCTTCCGCGCAGCCAGGAGAAATACCTCCGGGTCAGGCTTGGAACGTGTAATCTGGCTTCCATCCGCCACAGTGTCGAAGTATCCCTCCAGGCCGGTCCGTTCCAGAATAAGAGGTGCGTTTTTGCTGGAGGAGCCCACAGCGAGTTTCCAGCCTTGCGCCTTCAAATCGCGCAGCACATCCACGGCCCCAGGAGCCAGAGCCTCCGGCCCCATTTCCGCCAGGTAGTTGCGGTAGCGTCGGTTTTTTCCCTCCGCCATCTGCTCTTTCTCGGCCTGGGTAAACTGCTTTTCACCCAAACTGAGCACGATCTCCAGGCTGTCCATACGGCTGACGCCGCGGAGACGGTCGTTCACCCGTTCGTCAAATGGGAGCCCCAGCCGGTCAGCCAAGGCTTTCCAGGCAAGATAGTGGTAGTGATCGGTATGACACAGTACACCGTCCAGATCAAAAATTACGCCGCGCATTTCCATATCAGCATCCTTCCGCGGGAATCACTTCCCAGGTCAACGGGAAGGGACAGGAGCCGTTTATATGGGGCTCACCGCCGGTCCAGGTGATGGTCAAGTCGGTGCCCAGCTCATCCCGGAACCGGAACTGGCCGCACGTCCCGGCCAGCAGCAGGTGAAGAGGAGCGCCTGCTGCTGCCCGGTTCCCCACCGGGGAGTCGAGGGACCGACTCTCATCCAGCCGGAGCGCCAGGCCGGAACCCGCCCGCAGGAAGACCGGAAGCCTCCCGTCACCGCCGGCCGTAACGGCCTGTCCGCCTGCAGCAGCGCGCCGGTCAAACAGGCCGATCCACTGCCCCTCCGGCAGATAGACGGTGCGCTTCTCAGTGTTTTCCTCCAGAAGCGGCGCCACCAGCAGGCTGTCACCCAGAAGAAATTCATCCTCACAGTCCCATGCCAGCGGATCTTCCGGCCATTGATAGACCAGCGGCCGCATCATGGGTATGGAGGCCTCCGCACAATCCAACGCTGTGCTGTACAGATAAGGCAGAAGATTCATCCGCAGGTTGTGCCAGAACCGCATCTCGTCCACAAACTCCGGCACACCGTAGGCCGCGGCCAGATTCCATGGGCTCCGCTCGTTGTTCCCCTCTCCGCCGGGCATCAGCTCCCGGAACTGGCCTCCGTCCGGCTCGGAATGCCACTGCATCACCGGCACAAAGCAGGCCAGCTGGGTGGCCCTGCGGTAGAGGTCCAGCGTGGGAAGCGGGCCCGCGAAGCCGCCGATGTCGAAGCCCCAGAACGGGATACCGGTCAGTGCGGCGGACAGCCCCGCCCGCAGGGCGCTGGCCAACTCGCTGCTCTGGGACTGCTGATCGCCGGCCCAGTGGATGGGCGTGGTGTGCTGACCGGCGTAGCCCGCCCGGCTGAACAGCGCCTGCTCCGGGGCCAGGTGCCGGGTGTACGCTGCCGTATACTGCTGGGCATAACGGTTCTTTCCGGCCCGGCCGGAGCTGCCGTCCGCAAAGCGGACATCGTCCCGGTAGATGAACTCGCCCCCGTCAGTCTTGAAGCCGTCCACGCCGAGCTCTGTGAGATACTGCCGCTTGGCAAACCAGGACTCCTCTGCGACAGGGTTGGTAAAATCGGGGATCATAGAGCCGGCAAACCAATGCCCCTCCGGGATGGTATAGGGACTTCCATCTGCATTGCGGACACAGAGGCCCCGGGCGGCGGCATCTGCCCGATCCAGCTCGTTCTCAGCATTGAGCGGCTCATCCTGCCCCTGCTTTTTGTAGACGGGAATCTGCCACAGCAGGAAATGAATTCCCTTCTCATGGAGCCGCCGCACCATGCCGGCGGGATCCGGCCAGGGGGAATCGGAAAAATCAAAGTCCTCCAGCCGGAACGCGCCGCCATCCGGCCTGGGCGTGTAGCGCGCACCCCGGAAGATATAAAAGGTGGCCTCGTCGCTCCAGGCCTCTGCCACCAGGGCGCAGACAGGAAAGCCGTACTCTTCCGCCTGAGCCGCCGCGCGTTCTACCTTCTCCTGGCTGTCCCAGTGGTTGGCGGAGATCCACGGCCCGAAGGCCCATTTGGGAGGCACTTTGGCCGGCCCGAACAGGGCCATGTACTCCCGGATGATCTCTCCGGGGGCCCCCGCAAACAGGACCAATCGGCAATTTTCGGGGAGCTCTGCACGGATTTCGTTCTCTCCGAAACGGAAGCTGGTGCGCTCATCCGTGGCCGCATACAGGCCGAAGCCCGTATTCGTCCAGAAGAATGGGGCGGGGCAGTAGGTCTTCTCTCCCTGGAAGCAGAATTTCTCCTCCACCTTGTTCACCGCCGTGCGGCCCTTCTGGTTCACGGCGTTGTATTTCTCGCCCATTCCATAGGCGCCGTCATAACACAGGGAGGCTGTCAGTTCTCCGTGTTCCCCCATCGGATTCCAGTACAGGGCCGCGCTGCCGCCCGGATAGGGGAACTCCAGAGAAAATGCCTGGCCGGAACACAATACCTCTTTCATGGGCTCACCCCTTGATGCCGCCTGCCATCAGGCCGTTTTTGAAGTGCTTCTGCGCAAACAGGTAGATGATGATAATGGGGATCATGGAGATCAGACTGCCCGCCATCAGCACATTGTACTCCGTGTTGTACTGGCCGTTCAGTGTGGACAGGGCGATGGGCAGGGTCATCTTGGCCCGGTCGGTCAGCATCAGCAGGGGCCACAGATAGTCGTTCCAGGACTCCATAAAGGTGGTTACCGCCAGCGTCGCCAGGGTCGGCGCGCACAGCGGCAGAGCCACCCGCGCATACACCTGGAAGATGTTTGCCCCATCCACCCGCGCGGCATCCAGGTAGTCCGCCGGTACGGTGCGCATCTGCTGCACCAGCATAAAAACCGCGAAGGGCCGGAAGATGGAGGGGAGGATTACGCTGGCATAGCTGTCGATCAGGCCCAGCTTGTTCATGATGACAAAGAGGGGGATCATGGTCACCTGGGTGGGGATCATCATGGTGGCCAGATAGAGCTTGAGCAGCAGGTTGGCGCAGCGGAACTTGATTTTGGCAAAGGCAAAGGCCGCCATGGAGGCCGAGATCAGGGTAATGACAGTATAGGATACAGAGATAAACAGGCTGTTCCCGATAGTCTTCAGAAAGGGGAACCGGGAGAATACCTCAGCATAGGCGTTCAGGGATGGATCCTCCGGAATCCACTCGATGGGGATGGACATGAGAGCTCCCCGGCTCTTGAGGGAGGTGGAGATCATCCACAGGAAGGGGATCATGGCCACCACAGCCAGAAGGATCGAAATCACATAGTAGCCCGTGGTGCCCAGTCTTCGTTTAGCTGTCATAGTTGACCCACCTCTCTTGCCCCTTCATCTGGATAGCGGTGCATACCATGATGATGGCGAACAGGATCCAGGAGAAAGCCGCCGCGTAGCCCATGCGGTAGTAGCGGAAGCCGTACTTATAGATGCGCTCCACCATGACCTGCGTGGCCCCGTTGGGGCCGCCGTCGGTCATGATCATGATCTGCGGGAAGAGCTGGAAGGCATTGATCAGGCTGACGATCAGCACATAGAAGATGGCTGGCGTCATCAGCGGCAGGGTGATCTTCCAGAATTTCTGCCAGGAGCCCGCTCCGTCCAGGGAGGCCGCCTCATAGTAGGCCTTGTTGATACCCACCATGCCGGACAGGAGAATGAGGCCAAAGAACCCCATATCCTTCCAGACCGACACCAGTACAATGGCCGGCATGGCCCACGCCTCGTCCAGCAGCCAGCCCGGCCCCTGGATGCCGAATATGGCCAGGATGTTGTTAACCGCGCCGTACTCCGGCGAGAGCATGGACTTCCAGATCATAGAAGCCGCCACCCAGGAGGTGAGCACCGGGATGTAATAGATGATACGGAATGCGGTCACACCACGGCGCTGGCGGCTGAGCAGATAGGCCACGCCGAGAGAGGCCATCAGCATCAGAGGAATATACATGATGATGTAGCGGAAGGTGTTCCAAAGCACCCCCCAGAACTCCGAACTGGAGAGGATGGCCTTGTAGTTCTCCAACCCGATAAAATGCTCCTGGAAGAAGCCGGGCGCCGTCAGCTGATCCAGGCCGTTCCAGTCCGTCAGGCTGATAAAGGCGGATATGATCAGCGGCAACAGGGAAAATACCAACAGGCCGATGAGGCTGGGCAGCAGGAAGGGAGACGCGGTAATCAGCCCCTCCTGCCCGGGGCCCTTGCGCCGCTTCCGTGTGGCTAACATGGGTGGGAACACCTCCTCAGAAAATCAAAAAGGGGAGGGGCACAAGCCCCTCCCCTGCCCCTAATCAGCTAAGGGAAATCTGCGCCTCGCACTCGCTCTGCGCCTGATCCAGGGCCTCCTGAACGGTGATGGAGCCATTGGCCGCGGCGGACAGCTTCTGGCCGATGATGTCGCTCATCAGCGCATAGTCCTCAATCACGGGAGGCACAACCAGGTAGTCCAGGGAGTCAAACACGGCCTGCCGGTTGTCGGGCGGCGTGATGTCCAGATAGGAGGCCAGGGTTTCCTCGTCATTGACGGCGGGCAGATCCCAACCGGCCTCAATGCGGATCTCGGCGGCGGCGGGGCTGGAGGCCAGCCAGGTAATCCAGGTGGCGGCGGCGTCCTTGTGCTCGCTGTCGGCGTTGATGACCAGACCGTTGGAGAAGAAGTGGGTGGCCTTCTGCACCTCGCCGGGCTCAATGGTGATGTCCCAGTCGAAGTCGCAGCCGTCCGTGAAGGTCTGGAAAGCCCAGATGCCGGTGGGGATCATACCCAGGCGGCCGCTCATAAACAGATCCCAGTCGCCCATGCCGCCCATCTGAACATCGGTGGGCTGGACGTTGCTGACCAGCACGCGGTCAGCCATCATCTGAGCGGCGGCCACGTTCTCGGGAGAGTTGATGGTAAACTCCGTCTTGTCCTCATTCAGCAGGCTGCCGCCGAACTGGGCGCAGGCCTTGTAGAACTCGTTGTAAGTAAGAGGCTGGTAGTAGCCGTAGATGTCGTCGCCCAGGGCGCGGATGGCCTCGGCCGCCGCCTGCACATCGTCCTGCGTCCAGTCCTCGTTGGGGTAGTCAATGCCGGCCTGGTCGAAGAGATCCTTGTTATAGACCAGCACCACGTTGGAGAAATTGCCGGGCAGGCCGTACTGCTTGCCGTCCACGTTGAAGGCACTCAGCGCGGTTTCGTCCAGGCTGCTCAGATCCACATCGGTGATCTCCGCCAGCACACCCTTATTGGCATAGGAGGCAAAGTTCTCAATGTTCAGCTCGTAGCAGTCTGGGGCGGTGCCGCCCGCCACCCGGGTCTGCATCTGGGTGAAGTAATCGTCCATGGCGATGGTTTCAATCTCCACTGTGATGTTGGGGTACTCCTCATGGAAGGCCTCGTACATCCGCTGGAGGGTCTCCTCGTTTCCGCCGGAGGCGTTGAAGTTGCAGTAGGTGATGGTGACGGGCTCCGCCTCCGCTGTCTGCTGCTGGGTTTCCCCGGCAGGCTCGGAAGAGGGGCTGGCGGCGGGGGTGCTGGCCGGGCCGCAGGCTGAGAGCAGAAGCGCCAGCGACATTCCGCCGGCCAGGATTGCCAGAGACCGCTTTTTCATTGCAAGGTTCCTCCTTTTCAATTTTGAGATATGTTTGCTCCATTCTTACCCTATTTTGAGACCTTTTCAGGTTGTCTCCGTTTTGATCTTGCGGACAGACCCCCGCTCCACCAGGGACACCGGGAGAATCAGCTCTTGCTTGGTCAGCTCCGGCTCGTTGATGTTGCGGATCAGCAGCTCCACAGCCTTTTCCCCCTTCAGGGAGATCTGCTGTTTTACGGTGGTGAGCCCCGGAGTCAAGTACTGGGCAATTTCCAGATCGTCAAACCCCATAAGTGAGACATCGTCCGGCACGCGAACCCCCCGCTCATAAAAGGCCTTTGCCGCCCCGATGGCCAGAATATCCGCTGCAGCCACCACCGCGGTGGCGGGGAGGCCTGCGTCCATGAGCCGCTGGGCGGATACAATCCCATCCTTGTAATCGATGTTCCCCTCGAAGATCAGCTCTTCACGGAAAGGGATCTCATACTCTGTCAAGGCGTCCCGATAGCCCGCCAGTCGTTTCTTCATAACGCCGTTTTCCTTGATTCGGCCGCTGAAAAAGGCGACAGCCCGGTGCCCGCAGTCCAGAACATACTTGGTGGCCAGATAGCTGCCATAGGCGTCATCAATCCGGACATTGTGATAGTAGTGATCGTTGCAGTAGCTGTCGATCAGGACAATGGGAATCTGGCTCTTCTTCATCTGCTGATAGAAGGAGTCCGGATACATACCGATCACAATAATACCATCCAGGTTGCGCTCCTTGGCCAGCGTCAGGTAGCTCTCGTTGGCGTCGGTCGCGGAGATGATCACATGGTAGCCCTTCTGCCGGGCGCACAGCTCGATGCTGCCCAGAATCTCGGAGTAAAACTGGTTCTGGAACATGAGACGGCTGCCGGCCTCGGTCTGAGGCACCACAACGCCGATCAGCCTGGAGTCCCTGGTGGCGCTGCTCAGGGTGCGGGCCGCCATATTGGGGGTATAGCCCAGGCGTTTGATCGCCTGCTCCACCCGGCGGCGGGTTTCTTCGGAGATCGGACGCTTCCCGCTCAGCGCATAGGAGACGGCCGCACTGGTAACCCCCGCCTCTCTGGCGACATCCTTCATGGTAACCCGGTTGGCCGGCATGCTATACCACCTCGTTTAATTTAATCGCTTAAACTAATCTGTAAATAAATAATAGCCAATCTCATTGCTGTTGTCAAGATGTAAATAAGCATTTTTTACAAATAACGATTGACTTGAGCCTGGAATGTGTTATATTTAGATTGTCCAATTATTTAACCGATTAAATCTGACAGTGAGGGATCTCTATGCAAGAGCAATATCTGCCTACCGGTAACGAGTGGGTCTCCCTGCCCACGCTCCAGGCCCGTACCGGGGCGCTGGAGTCCTTTTCCTTCCTGCACATGGGGTATAAAGGACTGATTGAGCAGCGGGGTGCGGCCTCTCTCCCCCTGATGGCGCCGTTTTTTGAGCTTGACGGCGAAAAGATTCCGCTCCAGTCCCTTACTTGGGCACGGAAGTCCGACTGGATTCCCACATTCCGCGGAATCGCCGGCCCGCTGGAGGTGGAGGGGATGCTCCTGGCCCCGGTGGGGGAGCGTGGCTTTCTCTACCAGCTGACAGTACGCTCCACATTGGATAGGCCGCTATCCGGTACCTTCGGGCTGGAGGGGTGCTGGGCCTCTGCATGGCACTGTGTCAACGAGGACAAGGAGATCGACGGGGTGCGCCGGTGCTACACCAGCCTCTGGAACGACAGCCTGATCTTCGATATGCGCTGCGGGCTTCCCCTCTTCGCGTTTGCGCCCATGATGGACCAGCCCTGCTCGTCCACCTTCCGGGAGACGGATGCCGGTATCGCCTACCGCCTTGCCCACGACTGTACGCTGGAACCCGGCCAGGCCGCTGCTGTGACCTTCTACTGGGGTGTCGGCTTTGAGGAGGTGGCGGCCGCCACCAGCGCCAAGGAGATGCTGCGCCAGGGCTGGCAGCATGAACTGGAGATGACCGTGGACTGGCTGGAGGCCCGCCGCTGGCCCATTCCGGACGCCCAGCTGGAGCGTCTCTACAATACCAATCTGTTCTTCTGCCTGTTCTACTCCGCGGGCCTTACCCTGGACACCGAGGAGCTGGTCCTGGTTACCAGCCGCAGCCCGCGTTACTACGTGAGCGCGGCTTACTGGGACCGGGACAGCCTGCTGTGGAGCTTCCCCACGGTAGTGGACGCTGACCCGGCCCTGGCCCGCCGGATGCTGGACTATGTATTTGGCCGCCAGCGGCGCAACCTGGGCATCCACTCCCGGTATATCGACGGCACGGTGCTGGAGCCCGGCTTTGAACTGGACGAGCTGATGGCCCCGGTGCTGGCCCTGGAACGCTACGTGGCGGCTACAGGCGACCGGGATTGCCTGGCGGACAGCGCGATCCGTACCGGGCTTGCCGATATTCTCCGCACCCTGAACACCAAGCGGCACAGCACTATCTCACTGTATGAGACCTTCCTCCAGCCTACCGATGACGTGCGCAGCTACCCATACCTGACCTATGACAATGTACTGGTGTGGAAGGGGCTTCGCGCACTGTCCACTCTGTATCCCGAAACATACGGCGGCCTTGCCGGGGAGGCCGAGAAGGTGCGCTTGTCGATCCTGGAGCACTGCGTTGTCCAGGGCCAGCATGGCCCGTACTATGCCTGGTCCACGGATTTGAAGGGGCATACAGACGTATATGATGAGCCGCCGGGAAGTCTGCTGCTCCTGCCCTACTTGGGCTTCTGCACGCTGGATGACCCTGCCTATCAGAACACGGTGCGCCAGATCCGCGCACCGGAGTACCCTTACAGTTTTGCCGGGTGTGCCTTCGCGGAGATCGGCTGCGCCCACGCCCCGCACCCCTGGATGCTGAGTGTGGCCAACAGCCTGCTCAGCGGGGAGGCGGAACGTTCTCTGGAACTTCTGCGCCGGGCAGAAATGGACAACGGCATCGTCTGTGAGAGCATCGATGAGCACACGGGCCGGTCTGCGACAGGAGACGCCTTCGCCACCTGTGCGGGGTTTGTGTGCCATGCCCTGCGGTATGCGTTAGGAGGCGTATCCTATGAGAACTGATGTGAAGCGCCGGGGGTGGACGATTTCAGCGGAGGGGAACGATTTTGCCGATCGATTCCTGGAGAGCGTCTTCTTTACCGGCAACGGCCGCATGGGGGCCCGGGGGTACCCCGCTTACCGGCCGGTTCGCCGGCCGCTGGATGCCGGGCTCTTCTTGGCTGGCTTTTACGACCGGATTTCCGACAGCACAGATTTGACGGACTTTGTCAATCTGCCCACCCCTATCTGGTACCAGATCCGGCTGAATGGCCGCACACCGCCCCTTCCCTCCCGAGTGTCCCGGGAGCTGGATCTGCGTACAGGGCTGCTTACCTTCCGCTACCGGCTGAGTATTGCGGATGACTGGGTGGATGTGCGGGAGCAGCGTTTTTTCTCATTGGCCAGGCCGAGCCTCCTGTTTCAGCGGCTTGAATTCCGGGGCTGCGGACCGGTGGAGCTTCTGGCGGGAATTGACCACCAGAGCTGTAACAGCCCCATCCCTGATGATCAGGTGAAGGAGAATACCCAGGTCATCCAGATGACCCGTTTCTGCTCTGGTGCGGAGATCAATGACGGGTTCACCGCCCGATATGAGACAAAGCACACAAAGCTGGCGCTGGTTCAGACGATCTCCTGCCACACAGAGGGCTTTTCGACACCCGCTTTTGTCCCGGATACCGGTGACGGCGTGGGAGTGCGCTGTACCGGTGACGCTTCCCATGGTCCCATCGCCTTGGAACTTGCCATCCGGCTGACTTCCAGCCGCGACGTGGATCCCCTGCTCCAACTGGACGTGGAGCCAGGCTGGGACTTTGCAGGTGCGCTGGCCGAGAATCAGACCGCATGGGAGCAAAGGTGGGCGGACTGCGACATTGTCATGGAGAGTGATGAAGACGCGCAGACGGCGCTGCGCTATGTGATCTATCAGCTGGTGGCCAACTGCTCTCCCCGGGACCATACCGTGAGTATCGGTGCCAGAGGACTTACTCATACCCGGTACAAGGGCTGCTATTTTTGGGATACAGATCTCTTCCTGACGCCGTTTTATAACCTGACCGATCCCCAGGCCGCCCGCAGCCTGGCAAATTTCCGGATCGGCACACTTCCCCAGGCAAAAGCGCATGCGGCGCGGATGAACGGCGCCGGGGCCCGTTACCCCTGGATGGTGTCTTATGACGGGACTGAACAGTGCGAAAGCTGGGACATCGGGTGCAGCGAGGTCCACGTCACCGCTGACGTGGCCTATGCTCTGGGCCAATACCTGAATTGGACCGGCGATGACAGCCTTTTCTTCCAGGGCGGCGCACAGGTATTGGTGGAAACAGCACGCTTCTGGGTCAGCCGCTACTCTCCCGCCCTGGAACCGGGGAAGGTCAATCTGCTGTTCTGTAAGGGCCCGGATGAATACTGCGGTATTACCAGCAACAATCTTTTTACCAATACCATGGTGAAGCACAACCTCTCTTTGGCGCTCGCCGCCGCTGCGCGGCTGAAACAAGAAGCCCCGGAGCAGTATGCGGCTCTGGGACTGTCCGAGGAAGAGTGCGCCTCTTGGGAGAGGCTGCGAGGCGCTATTCAGCTTCCCAGGGATCCGGTCACCGGACATTATCGCCAGGACGATACCTTCCACCTGCTGGAGCGCGTTGATCCGGCAGAGCTCAAATCTGGTGATGAGGCCAGCTATCATCAGGTCTGCTTTGACAGGCTCCAACGGTATCAGGTGATCAAGCAAGCCGACACGCTGCTCCTTATGACTCGCCTGCCAGAGCAGTTTACCGAAGAGGAGAAGCTGGCCGCCTGGGAGGATTTCGAGCCGCTGTGTATCCATGACTCCACCCTCAGCTTCGCCAGCCATGCCCTCTTTGCGGCTCAGAATGGGCTGGCAGAGGCCGCTGAAGCCTACTGGCGGAAGGCCCTCTATCTGGATCTGGATGAGATCATGGGCAATACGGGCAAGGAAGGGCTCCACCTGGCCTGCCTCGGAGAGGTCTGGCAGACAGTGGTGTTCGGCTTTGCCGGCCTGCACATCGCGGATGGTGTTCCTCAATTGGCTCCGCACCTTCCGCACGGCTGTACGTCTCTGAATTTCAAGTTTTTCTATCATGGCAAAAAATACGAAGCTAAGATTTCTGAATCTTCTTGGAGTGTTCTGTAACCTGGATTTTCGAGTAATATAGCCTATGCTAACCAATAACGATTAGAGGTACGCCCCCCATTCTTGCGAAACCGTATATGCTTCTTCACCCGGCCCTGGCGGATCAACTCCGCCAGGGCCCGTTTTATCGTTGAGCGGGAGAGGCTGAGGTCTTTGGCCATGGTGCCAATGGCGTACCAGCTCTCGCCATCCTTGTTTGCCCGGTCGTGGAGGTAGACCAGCACCTGCTTGGCCCTGGCGCTCAGTTCCGGGTCAT
>ERZ1643246.4040-NODE-4040-length-11993-cov-4.936673_pt1 | contig 11993 bp, 13 predicted proteins | sample MGYA00579265_ERZ1643246 | MGnify/ENA primary metagenome ERZ1643246 (study PRJEB29033, sample SAMEA4952261) | chicken gut metagenome | biome: Broiler Chicken; feature: Gastrointestinal Tract; material: Caecum | place: Ireland | collected 2018 | study: Broiler...
GATCGCCTCGTCGCCGGGGTCTTCGTCCTCGTCAGGCATGGCAGCCTTCGCGACGTCCCAGCCGGGGATGTCGTACTGGTTGTCGAGGTCGGTGAAGTACTCCGCGTCTTCCAGCTCGGGGTTGTCCGGGTCTTCGTCCTCTAAATCGGTATAATAGACATAATCATTATAATCTTTGATGAACGTGCTCCAGTCGACGGAGGTGTCCACGATGCCCGATTTCGCGACGGAGGAACTCGCGCTCACGCCGTTGTCGTTGCTGCCCGCCGAGCTTGTCCAGCTTTCGGGGGAGGCGATGCGGTAAGAGCCGTCGCTGTCGTCGAAGTACTCGAAGTCACCGTTGGCAAAAGTCTGCGTGTCTGTGCGGGTGACGGTGGAGTCGTCCTCATCTTCGTCAGCCTGCGCGCACGCGGTGAGAAGGAACGCCGAAGCCGCTATGAGCATTACAGCGGTAAGCAGCCAGGTCGCGATTCTCATTTTTTTCGTTTGCTTCATTTTAGCCATAGAAAACACCTTTTTCACTGAACAGTTCAGCATGAAGATTTTGAAATCGTACTACACTATTTTAATATAAACGGCAATGAAAAGCAAGCGATAACGGTAAAAAAAAGATGAAAATTAACGATTTATTTTGCCGCGGGCGGCGGAACGCCCCGCCCGGGGCGGCGGACGGCGCGCAAAAGGCGTCCGGGGGAGCGCTTTCCGCCCTGCCCGCGGCATCTTTTCCGCGGGCAGGGCGGAAAGCGCGTTTAATAATTCTGCAACGGCACAAACTTTTTGAAAAGGCCGCCGCGCGCGGCGGCGGGAGGTTTGCCATGACGGATAAGAAGAGCGGTGCGAAGCTGGCGGCGGCGGGGTGCGCGGTCGGCGCGGTGAACGGCGTGTTCGGCGGGGGAGGTGGCATGATCGTCGTGCCTCTGCTGACGGGGGTGGGAAAGAAGCCGCCCCTCGTCGCCCACGCGACGGCGATCCTCGTCATCCTGCCCGTCTGCATAGCGAGCGCGGCGGTGTACCTCGCGAACGGCTGGTTCGACGCCGAACTGTTCGTCGCCGTGAGCATCGGGATGCTCGCAGGCGGAGTCGCGGGCGCGAAGCTGCTCGGCGCGGTCTCTCCGGCGGCGGCGACGCTTGTCTTTGCCGCGGTCATGTTCGCCGCGGGCGTGCGGATGCTCGTATGAGGAGGGGAGAGATGCGCTTTCTCGTCTGTCTTCTCGCGGGGCTTGCCGGCGGCGTTCTCGGCGGCATGGGCATGGGCGGCGGCACCGTGCTCATCCCCATCCTTACCATGCTCTGCGGCGTGCCGCAGCACATGGCGCAGTCGGTGAACCTCTTTTCCTTTCTGCCCATGTCGCTGTTTTCGCTGCGCATCCACGCGAAGGGCGGGCTGCTCGACGCGCGCGGCGTGGTCTGGATGATCGTTCCCGCCACGGCGCTTTCCGTGCTGGGCGGGATCTTCGTGCAGGGGCTTGCGCCCGGCGCGCTGCGCATATGCTTCGGCGCCTTTCTCTGCCTGCTCTCGCTCTGTCAGTTCTGCAGCGGACTGCGCTCGCTCCGCAAAAATGCGCGGCAGCCGCAGAAAAAGGGCGCCCGATCGGCATAAACCGCCTTCCCGTCCTTTACAGACGCGGCAAAATATGGTAAAATAAACGTATCAAGAAGGTAAAGACGCCCGTCCGCAGGGGCGGGACCGGAGGCAGCTTTTGGCAATTTTCTCAAAAGGCATTCACCCGAAGGGGTGCAAGGAAAGCACGTCGGGGCAGCCCGTCGGCAAACTCCCGCCGCCGCAGAGCGTGTGGGTGCCGCTCTCGCAGCATATCGGCGCGCCCGCCCTTCCCGTGGTTTCGGAAGGGGAGCGCGTCCTCCGCGGGCAGCTCATCGCGCGCCGTGCGGAGGGGCTTTCCGCCAACGTGTACGCGCCCGTGGCGGGCACCGTCAAGGGGATCGTCGGGCATATCCTGCCGGCAGGCAAAAAAGGGGATCACATCCTCATCGAAAACGATTTTTCCGACGAGAGCGTTTCCCTCCCCCCGTTGGGGGAGATCACGGCGGAGAGCGTGCTGGCGCGCATCGGCGAGGCGGGCATCGTCGGCATGGGCGGCGCGGGCTTCCCCACCGACGTCAAGCTGAACGTGCGGGGCAGGGCGGAGGTGCTCGTCGTCAACGGCGCCGAGTGCGAACCGTACATCACCTGCGACGAGAGCATCATGCTCGGATATCCCGATGAGTTTCTGCTCGGCGTGCGCTTTGCCATGCTCGCCTGCGGCGCGGAGCGCGCCGTCATCGGCATAGAGGGCAACAAAAAGCGGGCGATCTCCCTCCTCGCGCAAAAGTGCGGCGGGAAGGGGGATATCTCCGTGAAGGCGCTGCCCACCCGCTACCCGCAGGGCGCGGAAAAACAGCTCATATACGGCTGCACGGGCCGCGTCGTGCCCGAGGGCGGGCTTCCCGTCGACGCGGGCGCCGTCGTGGTGAACGTGCACACCGCCCTCGCCATTTTCAGGGCCGTACAGGAAAATACTCCCTGTTACGAGCGGATCATGACGGTCAGCGGGGGCGCCGCCGCCCGTCCGCAGAACCTGTGGGTACCCAACGGAACGCCGCTGCGCGACATAGCGGAGTACTGCGGCGGAGACGAAAACTGCGCGCGCATGGTGCTGGGCGGGCCGATGATGGGCGACGCCGTGTTCTCCCTCAAAGTCTGCACGGCGAAGACCACCTCGTCCCTCCTGTTCCTCACGGAAAAGGAGTGCGAAAGCAGGGTCGCGTCGGTATGTATCGGCTGCGGGCGGTGCGTGCAGGCATGCCCGATGGGGCTGCTGCCCGTATACATCGAGGCCGCGCTTTTCGCGAAGGACTACGAGGAGGCGAAGCGCTGCGGCGCGCCTTCCTGCATCGGGTGCGGGTGCTGTTCGTATGTGTGCCCCGCCAAGCGTTACCTCGCGCAGAGCGTCAGGCTCGCAAAAAAGATCATAAAGGAGAGGGGCATCTGACATGGCAGAAATATCCGCATATAAAGTAGCCGCCTCCCCGCATAAGTCGGACAATGCGAACACGCGGCGCATCATGCTCGACGTGCTCATCGCGCTGCTTCCCTGCGTCGTGTGCGGCACCGTGTTTTTCGGGCTGTATTCCCTCATGCTCGTCGTCATCTGCACGGCCGTCTGCTTCGCCGCGGAACAGCTGTGCAACCTCGCGCGGAAAAAGCCGTTCACCTTCGACCTTTCCGCGCTGGTCACGGGCGTCATCCTGGGGCTGAACCTTCCGCCCCGCGCCCCGTGGTATATCCCCGTCATCGGCGGCGTGTTCGCCGTCGTCATCGTCAAGATGCTCTTCGGCGGGCTGGGCAAAAACTTTGCCAACCCCGCGGCGACGGCGCGCGTGTTCCTCCTCCTCGCATATAGCGCGACCATGTCGCAGTTCATAGGCGCAGACCCCGCCGGCAATCTCCTTTCGGCGGATGTTTCGACGGGCGCGACCTATCTCACGGGCGGCACGTCTGCCCTTGCCGGCTCCTTCTGGGGCGCGGAAGGATATTGGGCGAACGTCCTGCAGCTGCTGTTCGGCAGCGTCGGCGGCAGCATCGGCGAGACCTGCAAGGTCGCCGTTCTCGCGGGCGGGGCATATCTGCTCGTCCGCCGCGTGATCGACTGGCGCATCCCGCTCGTCTATCTCCTCACGTCCGCGGTGATGGCGCTCGCCCTGTGGGGGAGCGCGTCCGAAGTGCTGCTGCAGCTTCTCTCTGGCGGGCTGCTGTTCGGCGCCTTCTTTATGGCGACCGATTACGCTACTTCCCCGAAGTGGCGGTATAACCGCGTGCTCTATGCCGTCGGACTGGGCGTGATCACCATGCTCATCCGCAGGTTCGGCTCCTATCCGGAAGGCGTATCCCTCGCCATCCTCATCATGAACCTGATCGTGCCGGTCATGGACAAATTTATCCTGCCCGTGCGCTTCGGGCAGAGGACGAAGGCAGGCAAGCCGTATCCGCAGGTCATGAAGTGGGCCATGCGCGGGCTGTGCGTCGCCCTCGCCGCCTCGCTCGCCGTTTCGGTGCCCGTCGTCTTTGCGGCGGAGCGCAACCGCCCCGAGGAGCAGGAACTGCCCGCGGCGTACCGCTATGTGCAGAGCATGGCGACGGATCCCGCAGGCAACTATATCTTCGGCGTGAAGGGTTCCGCCCTCATCGAGGAGTACGACTACACGCAGCCTCTCGAATATGAAGTGACCCTCTCTTCTTCGGAGGGAACCGTCACCGCCATCCTTCCCGTAGAGCAGAGCACGATGGGGTACGAAGCGGAGATAAGTCTGTTTATCGGCAAGACGTATGCGTCGATCCGCGACATGACCGACCTTTCCGGTACGGACGCGGACACTTCGGCGACGTATACCAATACGGCGCTCAAGGCGATGATCGAGGAGTGTTTCGTCGCGATGGACGCGCACGCCAACGCGCTCGCGCTGCCCGCGTCCTTCCGCTATGTGAAGGCGGCGGCGGATACTTCGCTCGCGGATGGCAGGGCGTACCTCGTTGCGGGTTCGGCGAAGATCACCGACGAATACACCCAGCAGTTATTGTATTATGTAATCGTGAAGGACGGAAAGGTCGCCGACATCCTCCCGCTCGTGCAGAGCACGAGGAGATACACGGCAGAGCTTTCGCTGTTCATCGGCAAAGATTACGCGGGCGTGAACGCGTTGAGCGATGCGGACGTGTCCACATCCGCCACGCTGACCAACACGGCGCTGAAAGGCATGGTGCTCGAAAGCCTCGTCGCCGACGACGTGCTCACGAACGCGCGGCCGCTGGACGGGCAGTATACCTATGTGCGGGCGGCGGTAGCCTCGTCCGCGCTGGGAGGGGAGCGGTTCCTCGCCGAGGGGTATGCAGACCTGTACGAATACGACTATAAACAGCCGCTCCTGTATTATATACGCATCGAGGGCGGCAGGGTGGAAGAGATCCTTCCGCTCGTGCAGAGCACGATGGGATATGAGGCGGAGCTTTCGCTGTTCGTCGGAAAGACGCGCGCGGAGATAGAAGGGCTGTCTTCCCTTGCGGGCGCGGATGCGGGGACTTCCGCAACGCGCACGAACACCGCGCTGAAAGCCATGCTCCTCGAATGTTTCGAGGCGGAGGTGGACAATGGATAGGAAAAAGATATTCCCCATGCTCAAGGGGGTGCTCGTCCTCGCCGCCATCGCGCTGGTATGCGGGCTCCTGCTCGGCTTTTTCAACATCCTCACTTACGTCGACCCGCTGCAGTCCACATATGAGCAGTTTGCCGCCGATACCGGCACTGCCTTCAGCGAGATGACGGACGAAGAAGGAGAAACGTACGGGGACGGCGCCGTTGTCTATTACGCACTTTCCGACGACGGGAGATATCATGCGTTCCTCGCGGAAGGAAATGGGGGATACGGCGGAACGGTGCGCCTGTATGTTTATATTGCGGAAGGTAAAATCGAGAAAATCGTGATCGGCGAAAATTCCGAAACCTTCCTCGGCAACCTCTCTTCGGCGGGCTTTTACGATAACTTTATCGGTAAAGATGTCGCGTCTCTCGATGTCTCTTCCGTGGATGTCGTATCGGGTGCGACCAGAAGTTCTACGGCCGTCAAAAACGGCATAAGCGCCGCGGTCCAATATTATAACGACAGGATTGCCGGAGGTGAAGGCAATGAATAAACGAAAAATCAAAGAGACCGTGCTCGGCGGGCTGATCCGCAACAATCCGACGTTCGTCCTGGTGCTCGGCACCTGCCCGACCATCGCCATGACGGGTACGCTCGCCAATGCCTTTGCGATGGGCATCGCCACGACCTTTGTGCTCATCTTCTCCAACCTGTTCATCAGCCTGCTGCGAAACGTCATCCCGGACAAGGTGCGCATTCCCTGCTACATCGTCATTATTTCTACGTTTGTCACGATCGTTCAGATGGTCATGCGCCGCTATATGCCGGAATTGTATTCAACGATGCAGGCGTTTATCGCCCTGATCGTCGTCAACTGCATCATCCTCGCGCGGGCGGAGAGTTACGCTTCCTGCAACCCGCCGCTGTATTCCGCGCTCGACGGCATTTCGATGGGGCTGGGCTTCACGGGGGCACTGTGCGTCATCGGCATCGTGCGCGAATTTTTTGCGAACGGCGCTTTCGCGGGCTTTGCGATCCCCGGGTTCCCCGTCATGAGCGGGACGGGCGCGAGCGCCTTCGGCTTCATCGTCTTCGGGTGCATGATGGCGCTGTTCAACTTTATAGTGCAGAAAGTCAACGATAAAAAGAAAAAGATGCAGGCTTCTTCGCTGCCCCTGTCCGAGGGGAAGGTCGAAACGATGCCTGCCGCGGAGGTGACGAAATGACGCTCACCGTTCTCTCCGTCATGTTCACGGCGATCATCTCGCAGAACATCGTGCTGTCGCAGTATCAGGGCATCTGCCCCTTCCTCGGGGTGTCGAAAAAGATGTCTTCCGCAGCGGGCATGGGGCTTGCCGTCATCTTCGTCATGGCGATCTCCTCGGTGTTCTGCTGGCTTGTCTATGAATACGTCCTCACGCCGCTGGAACTGGAATACCTGTCGACGATGGCGTTCATCCTCGTCATCGCCTCCCTCGTGCAGCTGCTCGAGATGGCGCTCCGCCGCTTCTCGCCCACGCTGTACAGCGCGCTCGGCGTCTATCTTCCCCTCATCACCACGAACTGCGCCATCCTCGGCACGGCAAACAGCACCATCGTGTTTTCATCGTATGAAAGTTTCGGCATGGTTTTTGCCGCGTCGGTGGCGACGGGTATGGGATTCCTGCTCGCCATCTGCCTGCTCGCGGGCGTGCGGCTGAAAACGGACAAAGCGGATATCCCCAAATGCTTCAAGGGCTTTCCGATCACGCTGGTGACGGCGGCGATCATGGCTATGGCGTTTGCGGGCTTCTCCGGCATGCTTGCGGGGTGAACGTATGGCTGAAAATGTGATCGCGATTCTGACGGCGGGCGGAATAATGCTCGCGGTGGCGGTGGTGTTCGGCACCGTGCTCACCGTCTGTTCGCACGTCTTTTCCGTCAAAAAGGACGAAAGGGCGGAACAGGTGGAAAATCTGCTCGCAAAATCGAACTGCGGCGGATGCGGCTACGCGGGCTGCGCGCAGTTCGCGGAGGCGCTCGTCAAGGGAGAGGCGTCGCTCTCTTCCTGCCGCGCGACTTCTTCGGAAAATAAGGAAAAGATCGCCGCTCTCCTCGGCGGCGGAGAGATAGGGGAAGAGACCGTCGCCGTCGTGCATTGCAGCGGCGGGCACGCCTGCTTCGACAAGTACGATTATCAGGGCTACGGCGACTGCGCCTCCTGCGAACTCATCGCGGGCGGCGTCAAGGCCTGCCCCGTCGGCTGTATCGGAAAAAAGACCTGCGTCAATATCTGCCCTTACGGCGCGATCTCCGTCGGGGACGGGGGGTATTCCGTCGTGGATAAAGAAAAATGCGTGTCCTGCGGCGCCTGCATAAAGGAGTGCCCGAAGGGCATCATCTCCCGCATCCCCAAGAGCGCGAAGGTGTTCATCGGCTGTTCCAACCACGGCAAGGGCAAGGATGTGGCGGAACTTTGCAAGCGCGGCTGCATCGGCTGCGGCATCTGTGCGAAGAACTGCCCCGAAGGCGCCATTTCCATGAAAGACGGGCTGCCCGAAATAGACTACTCCAGATGTACGGGGTGCAAAGTATGTGTGCAGAAATGCCCGCGCAAATGTATAAGGGAACACTGAACTTTGCGGCCCGCCGCTGCGTGCTCTTCGATTTCGACGGGACGCTCGTCGATACGGGGCCGGGCATCCTCAAATGTATGCGCCATGCGCTGGAAAAGAACGGCGTCCCCGCGGGCGACGACCGCAGCCTGCACCGCTTCGTCGGCCCGCCCTTCGTACAGGCGCTGCGCGAGTTCTGCGGGGTGGAAGGGGAGCTCGCCGACCGGATCATCCGCGATTACCGCGCGATGTACGCAAAAGACGGGCTTTACGACTGCGCGCCCTATCCCGGCGCGCTCGATTGCGTAAAGGCGCTCTCCGCTGCGGGCAGACGCACGGCGGTCGCCACCTCCAAACCGATCCGGTTCGCGAGGGAACTGCTCGATAAATTCGGTTTCACTCCGTGCTTCTCCTTCATAAGCGGCGCGGAGAGCGACGCCCACGCCGGCAAGGCGGAGATCGTGCGCCGCGCTATGGAAGCCCTTTCCGCGCGCGCGGAGGATACCGTCATGGTCGGCGACCGCAAATATGACGTGTTCGGGGCGGCGGAAAACGGCGTGCCCTGCATCGGCTTTTGCGGCGGATATGAAGAGCAAGGGGAGTTTGAACGGGCGGGGGCCGCCGCCGTCGCGGAAGATTACGCGCGGCTGCGCGCGCTTCTTCTCGGTTAAAAGTTTGTGAAAACAGAAGGGGATTGTGCAGGTTGCACAATCCCTTTTTATGTGCCAAAACCTTACAAATAAGTATATTTTTTCGCTAAAAGTTAATAATTTACAAAAAAAATGTAATAACGTTTCAAAGGTGAAAAATGCGATGAAAAATTTTGAAAAAATGCACAAAATTTTCAAAAAACCCTATACAAAAGGGGCAAACAATGTTATAATGTATACGGTTCAGTATATTTATCTCGGTATTTCGGATAAAAACACACAAGGTATTATCTTCACAGAGGTGGCACATTGGAAAAGATTGGCATCATTGATTTAGGATCGAATTCCGCGCGGCTCGTCATCGTCGAGCTGTTCGGAGAAGGGCATTTCATGGTGGTCGACGAGCTGAAAGAGAGCGTGCGTCTGGGCCAGGACATGGAGAGAGACGGCTTTCTGAAGCCGCAGCGGGTAGCGGAAACGATAAAAACGCTCAAAATGTTCAAGAAGCTCGCCGATGCGAGCCGTGTGGACAGGATCATCGCCGTCGCCACGGCGGCGGTCAGGCGCGCAAAAAATCAGCGCAGTTTTCTCGACGAGATCCAGGCGACCTGCGGCATCAAGGTAAAAGTTTTAAGCGAGGAAGAGGAAGCCACGCTCGTCTACCGCGGCGTCATCAATTCGATGGATATCCCCAAAGGGGTCATTCTCGAGATCGGCGGCGGCAGCACGAAGATCGTCTATTATAACCGCCGCAACATGCTGCATTATTCCACCCTGCCGTTCGGCGCGGTGACGCTTACCGACCTGTTCAAGAACGACGGGCTTTCCCCCGAAGAACAGGCGGCGAAGGTGGAGGAGTTCTTTACCGAGCAGCTTTCCGGCATCGAATGGCTGAGCGAGGTCGACCCCGACGCGCAGATGATCGGCGTGGGCGGCTCCTTCCGCAATATTTTCAAGATCAGCAAGCTGGTGCGCAAGTACCCGCTGGATACCGTGCACAATCACGTCCTGCCCGTGGAGGACTTCGTTTCCATCTACGACATGATCCAGTTCCTCGACGTCGACAGGAAAAAGAAGATCAAGGGGCTTTCCTCCGGCAGGGCGGACATCCTGCCCGCGGCGCTCGCCGTCGTGAAGGCGTTCACTTCTTTCATGAAGTTCGAGACCTTCACCATCGGCGGCTCGGGCCTGCGCGAGGGCATCATGTTCAACCAGGCGATGCCCGTCACCCTCGAAAAGCCCATTTCCGACATCCTTTCGTACAGCCTCAACAGCCTCGTCAAGTATTACGAGTGCGACGAAAAGCACGTCGAACAGGTGGTCAGCCTTTCCGTGCAGCTGTTCAAGCAGCTCCGCGTACTGCATAAGTTCCCGCGGCAGTATCTGAAGATCCTGAAAGTCGCCGCGACCCTGCACGACTGCGGCAACCGCATCAAGTTCTACAATCATCAGAAGCACAGCTGCTACATGATCCTCAACTCCACGCTGTACGGCATCACCCACCGCGAGATCGTCCTCGCCGCGTTCGTCGCCGGCTGCCATAAGAAGGAGGACATCTCCCTCGCGGATTGGGCGAAGTACAAGGACATCGTGCAGGAAGAAGACCTCGAAGCCGTCAAAAAGCTGGGCGTGATGCTGCGCATCGCCGAAAGCCTCGACCGCAGCTGCAGCGGCACCGTCAAGGGCATCAACTGCGACGTGCTCGGCGATTCCGTCATCATGAAGACGGAAGTGGAGGGCGACGCTTCCCTCGAGATCCGCGACGCGCTCACCGCCAACGCGGAGTTCCGCAAATCCTTCCGCAAAAACCTCGAAATACTCTGACCGCAGTCCGGTATGTGGATAGCCGCAAAGTTTCTTTGCGGCTATATCCGAGCGGGGGCGTCCCCGCGCGTATTTTTGAGGTGAAGAGATGGAAGTCGTTCTTGCGAGCGCAAGCCCGCGCCGCAGCGAGCTGCTGCATACAATCCTCCCGCGCTTCCGCGTGATCCCCGCGGCGGGGGAGGAAAGGGCGGATCTTTCCCTGCCGCCCGAAGAGATCGTCAAATCACTCGCCCGCGCGAAGGCGCGCGAGGTCGCCTCCGCCGAAAAGGACGCGCTGGTCATCGGGGCGGATACGATCGTATACTTTGAAGGGAAGGTGCTCGGCAAACCGAAAGACGAAGAAGACGCGGCGCGTATGCTGCGCGCGCTTTCGGGCAGAGGGCATGAAGTGTACACGGGATACTGTCTGCTTTCCGCGGGAAAGGAGATTTGCGGGGCGGTGTGTTCCCGCGTCCTTTTCAGGGATCTGAACGAAGAATATATCCGCCGGTACGTCGCGGGGGGATCTCCGCTGGACAAGGCGGGCAGCTACGGGATACAGGACGAGGACGGCCCCGTCCTGTCTTTTGAGGGCAGTTATACGAACATCATCGGGCTGCCCGTCGAAGAGATAGGGGCGCGTCTGGCGGAATTTGGAGTACTGCAATGATAAAACTTGCCATAGATCTCGGTTCATCGGTCACAAAAATATTCAAGATCGGCAGCGGCATCGTCCTCGCCGAGGCGAGCTGCGTCGCCGTCACTACCGGGACGGACACGGTAAAGGCGATCGGCGAGGAGGCAAAGCGCCTCATCGGCAAGACGGCGGAGTTCACGACCATCGTGTTCCCCGTGTTCGAGGCGGATATCGTGAACGGGAACATGGCGGCGGTCATGCTCTCTTACTTTCTGAAAAAGATCGGCATCGGCCGCGCGCAGGCGCGGCGCACCGAAGCGGTGTTCGGCGTTCCCTGCGGCGCGCAGGACGCCCTGCTCGACAAATATTACCGTCTCGCGGAGGCGTGCGGCATCGGTTCGGTCAGCTTTGTGGAGGTGCCTTTCCTCGCCGCGTTCGGGCAGAACCTGACGTTGAGCGAGAGCACGCCCGCCTTCGTCGTCGACATCGGCGGCGGCAATACGAATATCGCCGCCATCTCGATGGACGGGATCATCGCGGGAGTGGGGCTGAACATCGGCGGCGGCAACATCGACAGCCATATCATCGACACGATCGCCGAATCTTTCAATCTGAAGATAGGGCTGCTTTCGGGCGAAAAAGTCAAATGCACCGTCGCCAGCCTGTATAAGACGGACAACGAGCGCATGGTCGTGAACGGGCGCGACATTTCCGGCGGCCGCCCGCGTTCCGTGGCCGTTTCTTCCGAAGACGTATACGACTGCGTCCGCGTCTTTGCGGATAAGCTCTCGGAATACATCGGGCTGGTGCTCGCCAAGCTCCCGGCAGAGGTTTCCGCTTCCGTATGGCATACGGGGATCTATCTCTCGGGCGGCGGAGCCAAACTCATCGGGCTGGACGACTATCTCTCCAAACAGCTGCAGATGGACGTGAACGTGGCGGAAGAGCCGCAGATGGCGGTGGTGCTGGGCGGCGGCAGCGCGGTCGGCAACGCCGATATCCTCGATACGGTGCGCATAGAATATTGAACGAAGAATGCAACTCGAATAAAAAACGGCCGCGCTTATGCGGGATGCTCCGCAATAAAGCAGGCGGGAAGGGCAATGCCCTTCCCGCCTGCTTTGCGCTTATTTTTTGTCGTCGCCTTCGCGTATCTCCACGCGGCGTATCTTGCCG
>ERZ1643246.4042-NODE-4042-length-11991-cov-25.592661_pt1 | contig 11991 bp, 11 predicted proteins | sample MGYA00579265_ERZ1643246 | MGnify/ENA primary metagenome ERZ1643246 (study PRJEB29033, sample SAMEA4952261) | chicken gut metagenome | biome: Broiler Chicken; feature: Gastrointestinal Tract; material: Caecum | place: Ireland | collected 2018 | study: Broiler...
AATGATTTCTGATATAATTGAGGAAAATACAGTAAAAAGTATTGTACAAAAAGATGTTTCAAAAATTTCTATTATAGGTAATGGAATAATTAGGAACTTTGAAAACTTAAGAAAGATATTAGACTTTTTAGAAAAAAACAAATTAGAAGTTTCTAATATTGATATAGATGAAAATAAAGTATCAATTTGTTTTAAAAATATTGTAGAAAATAAATATTTAGAAGAAATGCATAGATTATTAATTAATGAGGAAAGTTAAAAAACTTTCCTCATTATATTGCTTAATCTTGAATCGACTTTATAATTCCAAATATAAACAAACCCCTTTCCTAATTAACAATTGTTAATTTAAGCATTCAATTTTTTAAAAGAAATACTTTTAAATTAAAATAACTGAAACTTTGATAAAAATATTTTTGATAAACCATTAAAAGTAATTTCATATCCATAATCAGGACTAAAATTTTCTATAATTGTATTTAGTGAAAAGTTTTCTCGGAGATATTCTACAAATTTCTCTCTTACATCTTGTTCACCATGGTTTACCAGAATAGATTTTGGAGAACATAGTTCTTCTTTAAGTAAATACAGTAATTCATCTCGCTTAGCATGTGCAGACACTTCTCCACTTACAATTATATCGCAATAGCGAGTGTGGATATCTCCACCATAACTGATATTAGAACCTTTAGGCGTATTAATAAGTTCACTTCCTTTTGAGTCTGCTGTACAATGTCCTGGAAAAGCAATTAATACATCTTCTCGATTAATAGCCTTTGAAATAAAACTCTTAATAGCACCATATGATGCCATTCCAGATGGTGAAATAATAATAGAAGGTTCGTCATTATCTAACAAAGTTTTACAAATACTATTTATTTCTTTGCTTGAAACAAAATGAAAATTTTTTGGTAAAAAATTTTTCATTTCAGAGCGTAATCCTAAGCTATCATAATGAAATCTATTTGTTATCTCACGTGCTGAAGTTCCACCTTGCCATATTGGTATTTCTTTAGAAAGTAATCCTTTATCTTGCATAACTTTTATAAAATATAAAATTTCTTGTGTTCTGCCCATAGCAAAGGTAGGGATTATAACTTTCTTTTTTTGTTCAATTGCATTTTTTATAGCATCAAACAATACTGGTTTAAAACGTGAACTTGTTGAATCTACATCTCCATATGTAGATTCACACACTACAAGTGAATAGGGTGATTCCCGATGCTCAATAGGAAGTTCTTCCACATCAAAAAATAAATTCTTATTATTGTAATCCCCTGTGAATAATATTTTTATACTTTCTTTATTATCATATGAAAGTTTAATTTCTATTAAAGAAGCTCCCACAATATGACCATTTGGTAAGAAAGTGACTTCAACATTTTTCTTAGGGAAAATTTTCTGGTTGAAAGAAATACCTATTAATTGTTTAAATAATTGTTCTACATCTTCTCTAGTATAACTCGGATATGCTTTGTTTTTACAATTTACTTTCCATGCTTCATTAATTGGAATATCAATTAATGAATAACCAGGCTTTGATAAGTAAATAGGTCCTGTATATCCTTGATGTATAAGTAATGGCAATAAACCAATGTGGTCTATATGATTATGTGTAATTAACACAAAATCAATTTTTTTGGCATCAAAGGGAATGACATCATTTAAATCTAAATAACTATTATTATCATTTCCTTGAAAATTACCACAATCAATTAGGCAACGTATGTTTCTTTTATCAGGAAAGTGTACACTTAATAAAAAACATGAACCTGTTACTCCATTATGCCGACCATATAAATGTGCATAAAAATCATTTGGTTTCATATTATTTCCTCCTTTTAGTCAAAATACACTTTTGACTTTTTATACAATTTGTTATGTAAATATTATATCATATATTGGAAAAAGTCAACATAAATTTTAAAAATAATATATTTTTTTGTTCTAATTAAGACAAACCCTGAATATATATAAATAAGGATAAGGTTAGATATAGAAAAAAAGGAGGTAATGCTATGACAATTGATGAAAGAAAAACAGTTAATAATGGGATAGGAGTAATCCAAAATCTTATATTAGAAAATAGGGAAAAGCTAAGTATATCAGGTGTTAAGGATGTATTGAGTTTTGATGACCAAGTAGTAATGGTAGAAACAGAGCTTGGTTTATTAACTGTAAAAGGAGAGAATATTAGAATTAATAAACTAAGTCTTGATACTTCAGAAGTGATTGTTGAGGGAGAAATATCATATTTAGCATATAGTGATAAAGAGCAAGATAAAGTAAAAGGAGGAAGTTTGATAAGTAAAATTTTTAAATAACAGGAGGATTATATATGGTCACAAATCAAGCTATACTTTTTTTGATTTTTATACTTATAGGAATAATAATAGGATTTTTATTCGACATTTTTAGAATATTGAGAAAAACATTTAACACTCCTGATATTGTAACATATATAGAAGATGTAATATTTTGGATTATAGCTGGTTTTATAATGTTATATGCTATATTTACATTTAATAATGGCGAAATCAGATTATATATGTTTTTGGCAATAGTTCTAGGATGTATTATATATATGATTTTATTAAGTAAATTCATAATAAATATAAGTGTTAAAATATTAAATCAAACAATAAAAATATTTAAAAAAATAGTTGAAATCATATTTAAACCTATAATTTTTATTATTAACTTATTTAAAAAGATATTTTTCAAGCCTGTTTCTTTTATAATAATTAATGTCAAAAAAATTTTTAAAAATATAGGAGAAAAAATAAAAAGAATATTCAAAGTTTCTCAACACAAAAAGACATTTACTACAAAAAAGACCTAATATATATAATTATAATTGCAAAAATTGTAACTTTTTAAAATTTTTGTCAAAATAAAGAAGGATTTTTATAAAAAAAGTAGAAAAATATATATGTGTATAGTTAATATATTCAATATACATTTGAAGTGGAGAGATACTTATGAAAAACAAAAAGAAATTAATTAGAAATATAATTATCATATTAGCTTTAATTTATGCTGTTTTTACTTTAATAAAACAACAAAATGTTATAAATCAATATGTTAGTACAAGTAGAGATTTAGCGTCACAAATAGAACAAGAAAAAGAATATAAAGACGAATTAGCGAAAAAACAAGAAGATATAAATTCAGATGAATTCATTGAAGATGAAGCAAGAGAAAAATTGGATATGTATTTGCCAAACGAAAAAGTTTATATTGATACAGGAATGTAACTTAAATATAAAAGATTAAGGTTATTTTCTTACGAATTTAGCTTTAATCTTTTTTTACATATTTTTAAAAAAATGGTTACTTTTTCCAAAAAATGTGCTATAATATTATATATTATTATTTATTAGTATCGTTTTATTCCCAATTTTATAATTAAAACAAAATATAAGGAGGTATTTATGTCAAATTTACAAGATATGACATTAGTTGAACTACGCAATTTAGCAAAGGAAAATAATATTAAAAATATTTCAAAATTAAAAAAGGAAGATTTAATAACAGTTTTAAATCAAATAATATCAGAAGAGAAACATCATAATAATAAAACAAATAATAATGAAGAACAAGAAGAAGTTAAAAATCCAACACAATATGATGCAAATGGTCAGCCAATAATTGATTATAAATTAACTAATGAAGGAGACGAAATAGTAGAAGGAATATTAGACATATTACCTGATGGTTATGGTTTTTTAAGAGGGGATAACTTCTTATCAACTCCAAAAGATGTATATATTTCTATGGTGCAAATAAAAAGATTTAAATTAGATACTGGAGATATGATTAAAGGTATTTCTCGTTATCGTGAAGGTGAAAAATTTCCATCTCTTATTTTCGTAGGTGAAGTAAATGGAGAACATCCTGAAAAAGCATTAAAAAGAAAAAGATTTGATGAGTTAATTCCAATATTTCCAAATGAAAAATTAAAATTGGAAACTACTCCAAATGAAATTGCAATGAGAATTATAGATTTAATGTGTCCAATAGGAAAAGGTCAAAGAGGTATGATAGTTGCACAACCTAAAGTAGGTAAAACAACATTACTAAAAAAAGTTGCAAATAGTATATCTAGAAATAACCCAGAAATTGAATTAATAGTATTACTAATAGATGAAAGACCTGAAGAGGTCACAGATATGAAAAGATCTATAAAAGGACAAGTAATACATTCTACATTTGATGAATTACCAGAGCATCATGTAAAAGTTGCTGAGATGGTTTTAGAAAGAGCTAAAAGATTAGTAGAGCAGGGAAAAGATGTAGTTATATTGTTAGATAGTATTACAAGGCTTACAAGAGCATATAACTTAGTTATCCCTTCTTCTGGAAGAACATTATCAGGTGGTATTGATCCAGCAGCATTACATAAACCTAAAAAATTCTTTGGTGCAGCAAGAAATATCGAAAATGGTGGTAGTTTGACAATCTTAGCAACTGCTTTAGTAGATACCGGTAGTAGAATGGATGATGTAATATTTGAAGAATTCAAAGGTACAGGTAATATGGAAGTTCATTTAGACAGAAAATTATCTGAAAAACGTATATTCCCAGCAATAGATATTAATAAATCTGGAACAAGAAGGGAAGATTTACTTTTAACACCAAGAGAATTAGAAACTGTCTTTGCATTAAGAAAAGCTATGAATAGCTTACCTGTTGCAGATGTTACTGAACAAGTAATTAGTTTAATGGCACAATCTAGAAATAATGAGGATTTCATAAATAAAATAGATAAATATATTGAAAGATTTAAATAGAATTTTGTATTGAAAGATCATTAAAAAATCTATTTTCCTATATAATAAATATCCCCTCTCCTGATTAATAAAAGAGTAGGGGATATTAATTTTAAAATTCACAATTGTTTGGGGTTCTAGGAAAAGGTATTACATCACGAATATTTTGCATTCCTGTTAAATACATAATAGCTCTTTCAAATCCTAAGCCAAATCCGGCATGTTTGCAACTACCATATTTTCTTAAATCTAAATACCAATCATAGTTTTCTATTGGCATACTCAGATCCTTAATTCTATTAAGTAATTTATTGTAATCATCTTCTCTTTGACTACCACCAATAATTTCTCCAATTCCTGGAGCTAATAAGTCAGTAGCAGCAACAGTTTTTCCATCATCATTTAACTTCATATAGAAAGCTTTAATTTCTTTTGGATAATCAGTTACAAATACAGGTTTTTGAAATATTTTTTCACATAAATATCGTTCATGTTCAGTTTGTAAGTCAACACCCCAACTAACTTTATATTCAAATTCATTATTATGTTTCTCGAGTTCAGCTATTGCATCAGTATAAGTAATTCTAGCAAATTTTGAGTTAATAATATTATCTAATCTATCTAATAAACTTTTGTCTACAAAATCATTGAAGAATTTCATTTCTTCTGGATAATTATCAATAACATATTTGAAAATATATTTAATCATTTCTTCTGCTAAATTCATGTCATCTTCTAGATCAGCAAAACATATTTCAGGTTCTACCATCCAAAATTCTGCAGCATGTTTTACTGTATTAGAATCTTCAGCACGAAATGTTGGACCAAATGTATATACATTTCTAAAAGCTTCGGCAAAAGTTTCAGCATTTAATTGTCCACTAACTGTCAAATGAGCAGGTTTTCCAAAAAAATCTTTAGAGAAATCGATATTACCATTTTTATCTTTTGGAAGATTATTAAAATCAAATGCATTTACATTAAACATTTCTCCTGCACCTTCTGCGTCGCTTGCTGTAATTAATGGAGTATTAACATATACGAAGCCTTTTTCTTGGAAAAATTTATGAATTGCATATGCCAAAGCACTTCTAACACGAAATACAGCATTAAATGTATTACTTCTTGGACGTAAGTGAGCAATTGTTCTTAAATACTCAAAAGAGTGCCTCTTTTTTTGTAAAGGGTAATCATTCTCTGATAAAGATTCTATTTCAATATTTTGGGCTTGAATTTCAAATGGTTGTTTTGCATTTTCAGTTAATATGAATTTACCTTCGACTTTGATTGTAGAACTAATTGATAACTTGCAAATTTCTTCAAAGTTTGACAAATTGTTACTGAATACAATTTGTACATTATAAAAAAAGCTTCCATCATTTAATTCAATGAAACCAAAATTTTTAGAGTCTCTTATTGTACGAATCCATCCTTCGAGAATGATATCTTTTTCGATATATTTTTTTGTATCTTTAAATAGATCTTTTACTAAAACTTTTTCCATTGTCTAACACCTCTTTGATATATATTTTTTATATTATATGATACATTATATACAAATTCAATGAAAAATATAAAATTATTGCAAATCAATTTAATTTTTGATATTTTTAGCAATAAAGTTACATGCCTAAAATATAAAAATGTCTTAAAATCGATTTTCACGCGTCACATTTCAAAACCATTGAAAATAGTGACTTACAAGCTTTCTTTGATTTTTAATTCTAAATTTTCTAAATTATAAAAGTCCTGTACAGGTATTCTAAGCAATTATTATTATAATTGTTATTGTTATCATTTTTATCAGCTATAGCAAATTTGTTAAGAAATGTATTTATAGCCAGTAATATTATTATAATTATTAATATTAGATATAGCATAAAATCACCACCTGATTTTATTTTACTATATTTTGTTAATTTTGTAAATTATTGTAAGAATACTTAAAGGGAAGAGGAGAGGTATAAATAAAATAATTTATACTTTGGATTTAATTAGTCAAAGTAATTCTTAATATTCATTAATTGTAATATGAGGTAATAAATATAAAAATAGAAAAAGATTAAGTATAGTGATAATAATAATATAAAAATAAAAATTTGTTTTAAAATAAAAATATTTAATAATAGAAATAATAGGGAATAGTATTTTATTAAATATAGATATAAATAACTTTTGTAGAGAAGTATAGAGGGAGGTAAGAGATCATATAATTTATCAATACATAACATTGCACAAAATCAAAGTTTTGTGCAAAAAGAGATAGGAGCATAAAGTAAAACAGCCATAAACCTCTACTTCTGTTATTTCAAGGCTTTTGACTGCTTTATAGTTACTAATATTCTATTATATATCTTTATTTCATTATTATATTTATATTATATTCATTATTTATATGGCTTTTTAAAATCAATTTTAAACCATTTTTTTATTTTGTATATATAATTTCATTACTATAATTATTTTACTCATTATAATCTTAAATTTATATCTATAATTTTTTCTTAATTATTATTTAGATTTTTATATATTAATTTGTATTAAATTTTATAAAAAATCTCCAAAGTCCCTATTTCTCTATATTTGCTTCATTTTACGGACAACAAACTATATGTCTAAAAAATAAAAACGGCTTAAAATCGATTCTCGTGTGTCGCTTTTTTAGCACTTTTTAGACTTTTTTTATATATTTATAATTTATTCAGAAAAATCTATTTTTACTTCTAATTTTCTAAAATCAATATTTAGCCTTAAATTTTAAACAAGTAATTTATCAACCTAAATATAAAAATGGCTTAAAATCGATTTTAGAAGGTCATTTTTTTGTATAGTTTTTAACTGTAATACAGCTTATTATAATAATTAGAATATTTATTAAATTAATATAAAATATTATTAATATTAAATTTATATTAATTAGAATTATATAAATCTGCAAACAAAATTCATTAAAATCAAAATTTATATAATAAATGATTAATTTTACATTTTAAGAATTAAAATTGCTTAAAAAAGATTTTGAAGTTAATGAAACAATAATTTAATTAAAATATTATATAAATTCTATAAAAATTCACTAAATAACAAATGTTCGTTTTTTGATATTACAATGTTTGTATTACAAAATTATAATTTTAAAATTTTAACTATTTATAAATTATAGTTTTTAAATTTTTATAAATTTCTATAAATTATTTTCAAATATTAAAATTTATTTTTTATATTTAAAAAATTCTTTATTTATAAAATTTATTTTTAGTCTAACAGAAGATTGCACAAAATTTTATTTAATATATTTTTATATTTTTATATACTAAAAAATGTGCTATCCACCCTACTCTATTTTTATCCAATAAAAAAGATTAGTTATATTCCAAACTAATCTATAAATTGTAAGTTGTCGCTCAAATATTATTCAATTTTTTTGTTTCTTCTATCAATTCATCAAAATCCGAAATATAATTTTTATCTTGCATAACTCTATATTTTTTGTACTCATCTAAAGCTAATTTATCTGCTATCTCTCTTTTTATTTTTCCATTATCTTTTAAAATGTTATATTCGTTTATTTTTAAAAATATCTCTAGCTTATCTTTCCATTCTTGCATTGAAATAATCTTACCTAGTTTTACTTGTCTTTCTGCATAATCAAGATACATTGATACTAAATTATTTAACTCTGTAATCTCTTCTTGTGACAAATAATTTTTTGCTATTGTTACATCTGTTTCAAGAATCTTTCCATTTGGTGCATTCTTCCAAGTTGTTAATCCCATATTTTGCTTTTTACTATCAACTCTATTATAAATAATTTCAGGTGCAGTCATACCAGTAATTGCAAAGTGTAGCTTATTTTGCACATTTTTATAAAATTCTTGTGTTGTATCACTATTTTTATCATAATCAAAACTACATTCCTTGTAAATATCAGTTATTTTTTGATAAAATCTTCTTTCACTTGCTCTGATTTCTTTTATCTTAGCTAATAATTCATCAAAGTAATCTTTTCCAAATTTAGATCCATTTTTTAACATTTCACTATTAACAACAAAGCCTTTTTTTATATATTCTTTTAGAGTCTTTGTAGCCCAAATTCTAAAATCTGTTGCTTCTTTTGAATTTACTCTATAACCAACTGCTATAATTGCATCTAAACTATAAAATGTTACTTCTCTTGAAACCTTTCGAGCACCTTCGTTTTGAACTACTCTAATTTTTTGAGTAGTTCGATTTTCTTCTAATTCTGCTGTTTTAAATATATTTTGTAAATGATATGTTATATTATTTTCTGCGACATTAAATAATTTTGACATTGATTTTTGAGTTAACCAAAAGTCTTCTTCATTATATAAAACTTCTACTGATATATTCACATTATTTTGGCTTTGATATATTATTAAATCTTTTAAGTTTTCTATATTATTCAATATTAATCACCTCTTTTTTATTCGTTTCTATTATAAATTTAATATCTTCTATTGCTTTATCTATATTCATCATTCCGTTTCCAATTGGATAGTAAACTGGATATACTTTATATTCTTTTCCTTCGATATTTTTAGAAAAGCTTTGTTTTCTGCATTGCGATACAGATACATTTTGATTTAATACAATAGAACTAACTTGATTTCCTAATGTTATAATTATTTGGGGATTAATTATTTCTATCTCTTTGCATAATAAATCTAAGTATTCGCTATAAACAGAATTAGGTAGTACTCTTGCATCTACTTGGGTACACTTTCCTAAATTAGTTATGAAATACTTATGTTCTTTTACATTTTCATATACTAAATCTGCAAATTTTTCATCCCATTCTTGAGGTTTCTTTGCCATTATACTCTCATATATTTCTTCATCAAGTAATCCTATTCTATAAAATAATTTCCATATATTTTTCGTTCCTATCCATGGCGATCTTCTGCCTTTCCAATTAGGATTTGATGCAATATTTCTACCTGTTGGATTCATAAAAACAAAGCAAATCTCTGGATTATCAGTACATCCGCCATTATATATAGATGTTAATTCTTTAGCTCCATATTTTATTTGTAATTTGTCATATTCAGCTTTTAAATCTTCTAATTGCATGATTTATTACTCCTACTTACTACAATTTTTTACTATAAAATCAATAACATCATCTTCTTTATAGTTCTCTTTATTTCTATTCCTATCTTCTTCTGTCAAATCAACAAAATATTTATTGCATTCTGGCATAATTGACATTGAGTCTAATGGATAACCAAGATTTCTTTTTTCACAAGGCTTATCTACAAAATAAAAATGGCTTTTACTCCAACTATATTCTTTTGGTTCTTCTCCATCATATATTACCATTCCATATACCCATTTAGCTGTTAGTTTTCCACCAAATTCATTAACTAAATTACAATAATATTCAATCATCTCATCATCATTTAATTCTTTTCCGTTCACTCTTCTTACATGAGTTCCTGGTTGTTTTTCTTCTGGTAACTCTTCTATATATAAATTATTATCCATTCCGATAGTTGTAATTTTTGTTTCGTCATAATATGCTTTTGCTTTTATATAAGCATTTTCTATAGCATTTTTTCCTGTTTCTTCTGGTTTTAGATTTATTCCTAAATCTTTAATAGTTAATACTTCTATATTCTTTTCTTTTAGTTTTTCTGCATATTTTTTTATTTTTGCAGGATTTGTTGTTGCAAATAGTACCTTCATTTATTTGACCTCCTTAAAACCATTTCTACTCCATAACCATAATGGAGTATGTATATCAATAGGGTTATACTTAGTTTCTCTAAATAGTTCATTCCATCTATCTACTACTATAAGTTGCACATCACTTTTATTTAGTTCTTCATCGTTTATTAGCCCTAGTCTATGCGTTGCCTGAATTACATGTGTATCTGGTGCAACTGTTAAATGCTCAATATTTTTATATTTCCTGTCTGTATATTGGTATATTACATATAGCCAATAGTTACATATTTTTGTTCCAGATAAATATGGAAATTTCTTTTTATTTTCTTTTTGGATAAATTTTTTTATCTTATCAACATCATTATCTAATGAGTCAAACAATTTTCTAATATCTCCATCATATAATTCTACAAATGTTTTGCATAGAGATAACCATATTTCAGTTTGCTTTTGTTTTTGTAGTGCTATTTTATATTTTACAAGTGCATATTGCACTTCTTCAAAGGTCTTCTCTATGCATATCTTAGGTTTAAATACAAAGTTAGTTTCTTTATCATTATACGTATTTAATGCACTTTCCCATAATTTATATGAGTTTCTTTGATAGTTCAATGCCATAGGCAATGTAAAATAAAGATAGTTTTCTACCTCAGACTTACCTAAATGTGGATTTGCATCTTCGGGCATAACTTCGCCCCCAAGACTACCTTTCTTCCACATATTATATAAAATATCTACTTTTTGTAATACTTCTTCTTTATTATACATATTGCTTGCACCTCAATAATTCTTTTCTATGATTATTATAATAGCATAAAAGCTAATACTTATCAATAAAATTGAAACACATTTTCTTTTTTTAGAATACAATATTCAAATTATTTTAAATGTTTTATGTGATATATTTTCTATGTGAATTTTTTACATTGTTTTGATTTACCATAGCATACTCCATAGTAGTATCTATTTTTATATGTCCTAATAATTTTTGAACTTGTTCTATTGGCATACCTTTATCAATAGCCATAGTTGCCATTGTTCTTCTAAATTTATGTGGATGTACTTTATTTATATTAGCCTCTTTTCCTAAGTTTCTTATTAAAATCTCAATACCTGATATTCCTAATCTGTTATAAGGTTTTATAAGTGATACAAATAAAGCTTCATTATCATCAGTTCTTGTTTCTAGATATTTCTTTATATACATTTTGCTTTTCGCACTAAAATAAACTTCTCTTTCAGTATTTCCCTTGCCTAAAACAATGCAACTTCTTTCTTGAAAATTCATATCTGATATATTTAATCTTGTGATTTCTCCAACTCTCATACCAGTTGAAATTAATAGTTCTAATATTGCTAAATCTCTTACATTCGAACAAGTATCTCTTAATTTTTCTAAATTTTCATCTGTTAATGTTTCTTTAACTCTTCTAGTTGTTTTTACTTTGTGAATCCTTCTAACTGGACTTTTTACAATATAATCTTCATTTTCTAACCAAGCAAAGAAACTTGATAATGTTCTTCTTATATT
>ERZ1643246.4046-NODE-4046-length-11988-cov-4.702087_pt1 | contig 11988 bp, 11 predicted proteins | sample MGYA00579265_ERZ1643246 | MGnify/ENA primary metagenome ERZ1643246 (study PRJEB29033, sample SAMEA4952261) | chicken gut metagenome | biome: Broiler Chicken; feature: Gastrointestinal Tract; material: Caecum | place: Ireland | collected 2018 | study: Broiler...
CCTTGATCCTCTGCTCTTTTTCATCGTCTTTTCTTCTCATCATGCACCTCGTGTTTTTATAATAAACGATCATTCGTTTATTGTCAACAGGCTTTACCCCGCCTTCTCTTTGCCTTTTTCTTTCAGCTTTATTCTGCCGCTCCGGCCTCCCTTCCCTTCTGTTTCAGCTCCTTTAAAAAGGCCTCCATTTCTTCCAGATCTTCTCTGCGGATTCCCTCGCTCCGGTACAGGGCCGCCACAAAATTTTTCAGAGAATTTCCGTACAGTTTTTCCAGAACACTGCGGCTCTCCTGCTGCCGGTACTCCTCCCGGGAGATCAATGGATTGTAGAGGTTTGTTCTGCCGTTCTTTTTTACAGAGACAAACTGCTTTTTCTCCAGTCTGGACAGCATCGTCAGCACTGTAGTCAGCGCCAGATGCTTCTTCCGGTTAATATCCTCCTCCACCTCCTGCCGCGTCATATCGGGATGGCCGTTCCACAGTGCCATCATCACATCCAGCTCTGAATCCGGAAGTCTTGGAAATTTTCGTTTCATTGTCCGCACCCTTTCTACTTATGTAGTAATATATTGATTGTATCCGGCCCCGGTGAAAAAGTCAATAGGCGTTATAAAAAAGCAGAGAAGACAGCCCTTCTTCCCATGCAGGACCATCTTCTCCTTTTATCGGTCTGTTTTTTATTTTCCGGCAGTAAGGTATCTGCTTCCCAGAGCAGAAAATCCGGCGCTTAAAGGAATCGCCAGCACTACCGCCATGCTTCCCGTCAGTCCCTGTGCAATTTCTATGGCCATATAATCCGAATGCAGGATCTGGTTGGCTGCCGTGCCGTAGGAAATCACCACCAGCAGCGTCACAATGGCTGTGCCGGCAAAGGCCAGGAGAAGCGTCGAGCACATCGTCCCGATCAGATCCTGCCCGATACGGATTCCCGAACGGTATATTTCCGCCGGTCCCGTCTCCGGATGCTGCTCTTTTATTTCCCAGAGAGGAGAGACGACGGACATGCTCATATCGATCAGTGCCCCCAGGCAGGAGATCATGGTTCCCGCAAACAGCAGCGAACGGATCTTCAATCCGGTGCTCTGGGAGATCAGCAGCAGCTCCTCTGCTTCCGACAGATTGTACCCGCTGATGCTGACGATCTTCTGTACCAGATAGAAAAGAATGGCTGACAGGAAAATGCCCAGCACTGTTGAAACGCAGGCAATCAGTGTTTTTACGGAGAGCCCGTTCAGCAGGACCATCGACACCGTAATGGAAAGCGCGGCCACCAGAAGTGTGCTTCCGATCGGATCCCAGCCCGTATAAATAGCCGGGATCAGGAATCCCATCACCAGAGCCAGGATATACCCCAGAGAAAACAGGCTCCTGAGCCCTTTCATCCTTCCCACCAGAAGTACGATGGCCGCAAAGATCACAAGCATCGCAAGGTATCCTCCGCTTCTGGAATAATTATATACAGAATAATAGGGCTCTGCATTTTCCGGCTGATCTGCTTTCAGGATAATCTTTGTCCCTTCTCTGACCGGGATATTGTGCGTCGTGGACAGGTAATTCTCTATCTGCACCGTATCGCCTTTCTGTTTCCCGTCCAGAATTTTCACCTCCAGATACTGGATCCCCAGCTGGCGGTCATCTCCTGTCTCCGCATCCGACAATTCTTCTGACAGGATCCTGGTTACCCTTGCCTGCGGATACGTGATCGTATCGGAGGTATACATTTTATAGGACATCTCCGTATGACTGTAAAAAACAACGGTACCGGCCAGGCTGCCGATGATCAGCAGAAGGATCAGGATCCAGCCCAGACGGTGCTTTCCGGAAATCTTTGCAGGATTATCGGCCATGGCTGTTCCGCTTCCTTTCTGTCTCTCTTTTCAGGACAAGGATCGTAGTCAGGGCAGCTGCAGCACCCGCTCCCGTTCCGATCGGCAGCAGCAGATCCGCGGCATCTCCGGTATTGACAGGTTCTGTCCGCTCCTCTTTTTCCTGCTCTTTCTGCTGTTCCTCCCGTATGCTGCCGCTGTCCGCATCGGGCGCAGTCTCCTCCTGGCTTTCCTCCTCCTGGCTTTCCTCCTCCTGGCTTTCCTCCTCTTGGCCTTCTTCTGCGGCCTTGTCGGCAAACACAGTAAAATGGCCGTCCCGGACCTCCACTGTACTGCCATCCGCACCCATTTCCTCCACAGAGACGGAAAACTCTGCCCCTTCCTCTTCAAAGGCTCCGGACGTCTCAAAGGTCATATCAGCCACCACTCCGTTGAGATCCAGATCGGCTGCGGACGCAAAAACGAGAACCACCTCCCCTTCTTCTTTATTGCCGGTCAGCGGATCATTGATCTGCGTCATCGCTCCTTCCAGAGGACTGCCAAGCTCTGTCCCCGTCAGCTTCATTTTACTGCTGTCGTAGAGGATACGGAATTTTCCGTTCGTTACCTCCGGAAGATTTTCCAGGCCCCAGGAAACCTCCAGCGTTCCCTCCTGGGGTTCTGTTACATGGTCGATCACAACAGCGGCTGTTTCTGCCGCCTGTACAGGCAGTACCCAGCCCAGCACAGTGATGCCGGTGACGGCTGCCAGCATTTTCTTCTTTATTTTCATAGATGGCGCTCCTCTTTTTATCTTTATTTTACAGACAGAACCCGGCCGGAAGCCGGGTTGTCCATGCTTTTTCAGTTTACAGCTTTGCTTTAAAACTGATCGATCATTTCTGCCGCGTACTGGGCGATTTTTGCGGCGTCCTCCGTATCTGCCTGACCGTCCCCGTTCACATCGGCGGCATCCGCATCTCCCGCATCCAGAGTTTCCATCTCCGCGGAAGCTTTCAGCAGCGCTGAAACATCATACGTATCCACGACACTGTTTCCGTCCACATCGCCTTTCATGCGGACCTCTGCCACCTCCCGTGTCAGCGTCTCCGCGGCCTCGTTAATGGCATCCTGCGTGGCATCCGCATTGTCGTATACGGCCTGTGCGGCATCTGCCGCTTCCTTCAGTCCCTGCAGGGAAGCTTCCGTATATTTCCCGGTATCTGCCAGAATATCCCGGGCCAGTTTCAGAACGGCTTCGATCGCCGCTTTGTCGCCTCTCTTCACCAGTCCCTCAATGGCTTTGGCCATATTCTCGTATGCCGAGGCAACCTCTTTCTGTGTTCTTCCCTCATCGGCAATCACTGTCTTCGCCTGCTCCACCGCTTCGTTCAGCGCGGACAGGCTTTCGCTCGTATACTGTTCCGGATCCTGCAGCAGGCCTTCCGCCAGTTCTACGATACTCTGCAGCCGTTCTGCATTGACGACATTTTTCAGATTCATCAGCGCCTTCAGAATATTTTCCGAAGCTCTGTCAATCTCTGTCTGTGTGGCATTTTCATCCTGCATCACGCCCTGGCCTGCGTAATATGCATCCTGCAGCTCCGACAGTCCCGCGGACTGGTAATTTCCGCTCTCATCGTTCAGGATCCGCCCTGCTTCCTCCATAGCTACCTGAAGCGTTGTCGTAAAATTCCCATATGACAGCTGGTTCCATGCATTTACCAGGTTCTCATACGCGGCATCCGCTTCTTCCTGCGTAACATCCTCTTTGCCGATCACGGCCTGCGCATCGGCCAGGGCCTGCTGCAGTCCGTTCCAGCTTTCTTCTGTATACCCGTCCTGCGTCAGTGCCGCCGTCTTATCGATCATATCCTGCAGCGCATTCGTATTTACATCGGTTCTCCGGATCGTAAAGGTATCCAGCACGCTCATATCGTCGGTGAAATACGTGGTAAACGTCATGGAATCCTCCGTAACCGTAATGTCTGTCAGATTCGGCCTCCTTGACTGGTCATGTTTTGCGGAGAAAGGAAATTCCAGGTCCTTGATAGTATAGTATTTGCTTCCACTGGCCGAGTTTGCGGTCAGATAGAACACTTCTCTTTCACCGGGATTTACAACCTCCTCCTGGGGGCCGTCTTCCGCATCCACAGGTGTTGTCCCGTCCATCATATAGCTCCGGGTATACACATGGTCATGTCCCATCAGCACCACGTCGATACCCAGATCGGAAAAGACTTCCGGCAGTTCACTTCTCCTCTGCAGAATGTCTCCATCTGTCGTATGGCTGGCTACGCTGTACACCGAGTGATGGAAGGTCACCACGGTCCAGTCCACCTCGTTTTCATGCTCGGCCAGAACCTGCTCCATAAATGTTCTGTGCTCTGCCGTACTCATATTATTCGAATTCAGGGACATGACCAGCATGTTATTGTAAAGATACCAGTAATCTCCGCCAGCTTCCCCTGTGCTGTCCGTTTTCCCTAAATCGCTGACATTGGGTACTGCAAAATGGTCTGTATAATTGCTGGATCCCGCGTCATGATTTCCCACATTCACAGCCATAGGGATGCTGGTCACTTCCTCAGGAGAAAGATATCCGTCATACTGCGCCTCGTTGCTGCTCGTATTGACCTGGTCCCCGGCTGACAGAAGAAAACTGGCGCCCGGCAGCGCCTGATCGGCAGTTTCCAGAGACTGCTGCCATCCCGTGATATCTGTCTCTGTGCTGCCGGCTCCAATCTGCGGATCTCCGGCAAACAGAAAATGGAAGGAACCGTCGAAATTTTCTGTACTGAACTCGTACATCTTTGACCAGGCGTCTCCGGAGCCGACGCGGTATACGTACTCTGTATTTGCCTCCAGCCCTGTAATCAGCGCTTTATTACTGTAAGAGCCTTCTTCCTGTGCTTTCGACGAAACCGCCTGCGCTTCCTGATATACTGCGGGAAATGTGTTTTCATCCGTCATATCCGCCTTTTTCGCCCACTGCACAGTTTCAGCGGATTCCGTATCCGTAAACCATGTTACATACATTTCCGTCTCGTCAGATCCCACATTTAACACCAGCGAATCCGCTTCGCCGCCTGCGGGAGTTGCTGCCATCGCGGGCACGGCCATCGCCGCCATCATGATCGACATACCCATTGCTGCCAGTAATTTTTTTCTCATAAAATCCTCCTGCTGTTATGTTTTTGAAACGCTGTTATTATACGGGAGGATTATAAAATCAGGGAGGACAGACCGGAAAAATTTCTGTTAAGCTCTGTAAAAGTTTCGTTTATACAGCAAGAGGGTGTCCCAAAAGTCATGAAATGACTTGATGGGACACCCTCTTGCTCCTCTGCGGTACACTCAGCAGGTAGCTCCTCCCACCAAATGCTTCTCCGCTTTGATATTCTCTTCTTTTCTCTCCAGCAGATCATTGGACAGCAGCTGTTCCTGCACATTCTCAAATCCCAGACGGGCAATGGTATCGGAAAATCTCTCTCCGGTATTTCCCTGCTCCCGGAACAGCAGAATGGCTTTCTCCACCACTGCCAGCACTTCCTGTTTATCGGTAAAGATCTTGTCCAGATAGCGTCCCTGAGCTACGCGCTTGCCCCAGCGCCCGCCCAGGTATATGCGGTAGCCGCTGGTGTAGGAATCCACCGCGTGGAACGGACATTTGCCTACGCAGCGTCCGCAGTGATTGCATTTTTCCGGATCAATGAGGATCTTGCCGTCCACCACCTGCGGCACATGGATCGGGCAGTTTTCCACGATCTGGCACTTCTTGCAGCCACGGCATTTTTCCAGATTGATTTCCGGCACCTTCTGTCCGACGATTCCCAGATCATTCAGATCCGGCTTCACACAGTTGTTGGGGCAGCCTCCCACGGCGATTTTGAATTTGTGGGGCAGCTTCACTTCCCGGTATCCCTTGTAAAACAGCTGGTGAATCTCCTCCGACAGCTCGAACGTATCGATCAGTCCGTACTGGCAGGTGGTTCCCTTGCAGGACACCACCGGGCGCACCTTGGATCCGGTTCCTCCGGTCTCCAGTCCGGCGTCCTTCAGGAATTCCCGCAGAGGCTCGATATTTTCATAGGGAACCTTCTGGATTTCCATGGTCAGACGTGTCGTCATGGTCACCTCGCCGCTTCCGAACTTCCGCGCAGCCTCGGTGATCGCCGCCATCTCATCCGCCGTCACCTTTCCGTTGCGGGTAATCACTCTGGCGTTAAAGCAGTCCGGTGTATTTTTGTCGCGCAGGAATCCCAGCCCCTTCACCCGCGTGATCTCCTCGGGAGAAACGGAGGCCTTCACGCCTTTTACCTTCACATCATTAAAGAAGGTGGCGCCCTCCAGAACCTTTGTATTTGTATAGCCGTACGCTTTCAGACGGTTCTGCAGGAAATATCCCCTCTTGCCTTTTACGCAGACAAGCAGCAGCTTTTCGTCCTTTCCAAGCCCTTCCACCGGTCCGTTCACCGTCTCCAGCTGTACATGGGTGACCCCGGGGATCAGGGGAGCGGGCGCTACATCAATGATCCGGTAGTCGTCGGCGGCGCCGGCGGCATACTCGGCCGGAGTCATGCTCTCCAGCGTTCCGTTCAGTTTGTTTTCCAGAATGTAGACCGCCTGCACAAAAGGATGGATGGCTGTGGAGAACGGCGGAGCGTACGCAAAATCCATCGCGTCAAAATCTTCCAGGACAGCGCCCATGGAAATACCGGTCACGGCAATATCCACCATCTTGTCCACCGCGCCTGCGCCGAACACCTGGATGCCCAGCAGCCTGTGCGTTTTCCGGTCAGCGATCAGCTTCGTCGCAAAGCTGGCTGCCCCCGGATAGTAGTGCGCCTTATCATCCGTCACGGCCAGAGCGGTCTCCACATCGTAGCCTGCCTCTCTGGCCGCTGCTTCCGTGAGTCCGGTACGGCCGCAGTTCAGGCCGGGAAGCTTTACAACGCCGGTCCCCAGCACACCGGGATACGTCTTCTGTTCTCCGGCCAGAACCTGGGCCAGCATCCTTCCCTCCAGGTTCGCGCTGGAACCCATCGGCGACCACTGTGGTTTTCCGGTTATACGGTTGGTAACCATGACGCAGTCTCCCACGGCGTACACATCCTCCAGACTGGTCTTCATCTGTCCGTCCGTCACGATCGTTCCCTTGACCATTTCCACTCCGCTGTCAGCAAGCCACTGGGTATTCGGCCGCACGCCCACCGACATAACCACCAGATCAGCCGGGAAGGTTCCGGCGCTGGAGCGGACAGCTGTCACGCGGGAGTCGCCCAGAAGCGCCTCCACCTTTACGCCTGTGATCACGCGGATCCCCTGCTTCTGCAGATGGCGTTTGGCATAGGCGGCCATCTCCGGATCCAGGACGCCGGGCACAATCTGGGGTGCCGCATCCAGAACTGTCACGTCCATTCCCTGTTCCTTCAGGTTTTCCGCCGTTTCCAGTCCGATAAAGCCTCCGCCAACGACCACGGCCTTTTTCGCCTCTGTATCCTTCAGATAATTTCTCATGAAAATTGCGTCGTCCGGAGTCCGGAGCTTAAAAACTCCCTGCAGATGGATTCCCTCCATATCCGGAACGATGGAGGAAGCGCCCACGGCGAGAATCAGCTTCTCGTACGTTTCCTCTGAAATCTCTCCGCTGTCCAGATTTCTCACCGCTACCTTTTTCTCCGCGGCTTTCAGGCTGACGGCCTCCCGTCCTGTCTGTACCTGTACGCCCGTGAGCGCCGCATATTTCTCCGGCGTGTTGACGATCAGCTGGTCTCTGGACTCGATCAGTCCCCCCACATAGTACGGCAGTCCGCAGCCCGCATAGGAAATATCCCTGTCCTTTGTCAGGATCGTGATATCCAGGCTTCTGTCCTCCCGTTTCAGCTTTGCCGCCGCCTTGGTACCTGCGGCAACTCCTCCAATGATCAGCACCTTCATCTTTCATTTCCTCCATTTTTCTGAATCCATACTCTTGTGCTTCTGTTTCTCAGAGAGCTCTCGACCTTTCGTATCCCTCTCATCTGTGTCTATTGTACACCCTTCTAATAATAATGTAAAATTATGATACTTTATGTTATAATAAAATAATCTTATATATAAGGAGATCTGCCATGCTGGACTTTCGCACGGAAACCTTTTTATGCGCCTGCCGCCATATGAACTTTACAAAAGCCGCCGCAGAGCTCGGCATCACACAGCCTGCCGTATCCCAGCACATTCATTATCTGGAAGAATATTATCACGCCCGTCTTTTCTCCATGAACGGAAAAAAGCTCTCCCTGACAGAGCAGGGAGAGCATCTGCAGCGGGCGCTGATCACCATACGGGACGATGAAGCTCTGCTGCAAAAAGAACTCCGGGAAATTGCGGACCGCACAAAACCTCTGGCCATAGGCGCTACCATGACCGTAGGGGAATTTCTGCTTCCCCTCCCCTTAAGCCGCTTTATCAAATCGCATCCCGGAAAATCACTGAAGCTGATCCTGGAAAACACCCGTCGGCTCCGGGAGCTTCTGGATTCCGGGGATCTGGATATTGCTGTGGTGGAGGGGCATTTCCCCAGCGAATCCTATGACTTCCGCATTTGGAAGCATCTGCGCTTTATCCCGGTCGCCTCCTCCTCACACAGATTTCCGGACAGAGAACTGTCCATCGAGGAGCTTTTTTCTGAAACGCTGCTGCTCCGGGAGCCGGGCTCCGGAACCCGGGAGATCCTCACCCAGTACCTGGAGCACTACAACTACGATATCCGCCGCTTCTCCAAAGTGCTGGAAATCACCAACATGCACAGCATCTGCGTGCTGGCTGAGGAGGACTGCGGCATCACCTTTCTGTATGAGGCTGTGGCGGAAGAGGCGCTCCGCCGCGGGAGCCTGATCCGCATCCCTCTGAAGGACTTTGAAATTTCTCGCAATATTTCCTTCATCTGGCGGCGGAACAGTATTTTTTCTTCTGAATACGAAGAGTTCTTTCAGACGCTTTTCTAAAATGCCTCAGTGGCAGCCGTGGCTTCCGCAGCTGCCGTCATGGTGGCCGCATCCGCCCTCCCCGTGATGCTCATGCTCATGGTGATCGCAGGTTGCTTCCGTGTTCTGCACCAGGGTTCCCTCCAGGAGAGAGGCAACAGCCTGATCCGCATCTCCGCTGACTCCGGCGTACAGCTGGATGCCGGCCTCCTGGAGCGCCATCCTGGCGCCCCCGCCGATGCCCCCGCAGATCAGGGTATCCGCCCCGAGTTCCTTCAGGACTCCCGCCAGCGCTCCATGGCCCTGTCCGTTGGTGCTCTGCACGGCGGAATTTACTACTTTTCCATTCTCCACCTCATAAACCTTAAACTGCTCCGTGTGTCCGAAATGCTGAAAAATTTCTCCGTTTTCGTAGGTTACCGCGATTTTCATCCTTCCATTCTTCCTTTCTGAAATCTTCTTTCTGCATATTCCGCAATGGCATCTCTCATCCCCTCCCCGGCAGAGTTCATAATCTCCTCCGCTGATCTGAAGGGGCAGCCCGTAGGCGAGGCATACCGCCAGCTTTCTCCGGGCGCTGTTATAGATCGCCTGGGCTGTGGTTCTGGCCACCATCATTCTCGCCGCGCACGCTCCCTGGCTCAGACCCTCCAGGTCAATGAGCCGGACCGCTTCGTATTCGTCCAGGGTCATCCGGACGGGCTCATCCTCCTCTTCCTGTCCTGCGGGATAAAATTCCCGGCAGACCGGGAGCGAACAGATGCGCCTCCGTTTACAGGGTCTTGGCATCAGCAGTTCCTCCGTCTGGTTATTGGCATATGCCATTTACTTTTCTTAGCATAGCAGACTTTTCTTTCCCTGTCAACCCATGCTTCCTCCGGAATCCCCGTAAGCGCCTGTTTTTTACAGATTCACAATTCGTTTACAATCTCTTCAAATACTGCACATACTTCTTTCACAGACGTCCGGTATGATAAGAGCATAGGAAAAGCACTTCCGCAAGTGCTTCCTATTGCCAACCAAACTTTATATATAATCTTTTTCATACGCCGGTATTCAGCAGAATACCGGCCCCTCCTTTTTTATGCAAAAACCGCTGCAAAAGAAATGATTTCTCATCGCTTTTGCAGCGGTTTATCTTTGATCCGCTCACTGGCCAATCAGCCGGTCCAGCTCTTTTTTTACATCTTTTTCCACCGGCAGGAGCTGCCATCTGGTATAGGCCTGACGCATGCGGTCCCGTATCTGGATCAGCCGCTCTTTTTTCACATATTTCAGAAAAGGTACGGCCTGACCGATCATGGCCCTCTTCATCAGATCCGTGGTGGAATCCGATTTTGCCGGACGTGGCGCCGTAATGGTCTCTGCCGCGATCCAGCAGGCCTCCGCCCGCTCCTCTTCATCCACCATCTCCATCGCCAGCGTCAGCAGCTCCAGCTGCCCCTGCACATCTGCAAGAAATTTATTGCAGAGCTGCTCCCGGTCCGACGAGGCATGCCTGCCGCCGACCCACTGCATAACGCTGGAAGCGAACTTTCCGGAACGTCTCCTCCCCTTCCCGCCCAGTGCCTGCACAGATTCTGTAAAATCCTCATAAATCTCCGCAAGATGTCCGGCTATTTCTATGGGGCCTGCCGCGGTCCCCGTTATCTCCTCTCCCATGTACAGCTCTCCTTCTCATCCGTGCAGGATCCTTGTGCTGCCATCCACAGTATAGCTGTCCACCACTCCGCAGATAACCAGATCAAAAATCCCATACTCATCATCGAACAGCATGTTTCCCGCTCCGCCGTCCGTGTTGACGATGACGATATCGCCCACACCTGCATCCGCACAGTCGAAAGCGATCATCCGGGGGCCCTGGGCCGCGCCTGTAGCCGGATCAAAATACTCTACCAGCATCAGCTTATAACCATTGTAGCCGTCATCCTTGACCGTGGAAACCACATTTCCCACAACCTTTGCCAGACGCAATGCCATTTCCCCCTTTCTACAGCTCTTCGTTGTATGTGTCGATAAATCCCACAATGGCCACATCCACCGGGATATCGCCGCACCGGAAAATCCTTGCGGCCTCCTTGGAACCGATCATATAGATATAGTCGCCCATTCCCGCCTGGCGGGTCTGGTCCGCCGCGATCACCAGATCTCCCTCTTTCCCGTTTTCAATCTTGCGGACGATCAGCAGCGGAACTCCCTCCAGCGCCGGATCCTTTACCGTGGCCACCACAGACCCGGCTACCACGCCAGCGTACACGTGTTACTCCTCTTCGCCGCGGTCCAGGGTGGGAAGGATGTATTCTACGTCAGCATGGGGACGCGGAATAACATGTACTCCGTACAGCTCGCCGACACGCTTGGCAGCTGCCGCTCCGGCATCTACCGCTGCCTTTACAGCTCCTACATCTCCGCGCACCATAACGGTTACCAGTCCGGAACCGATCTGCACTTTTCCGATCAGGCGTACATTTGCCGCCTTCACCATGGCATCTGCTGCCTCGATAGATCCAATCAGTCCGCGGGTCTCGATCATTCCTAATGCTTCTTTCATTGTTGTTTCCTCCATCTGTTTTATATTTTTTATGTATACAGTTGTTTCTCTACTTGCTCAGACGGTCCTGCCGCCTCTCCTATTTTGCGGCATTTCCGCACGTTTGTCAATCAGCCGATCGCCTTCAGCATATCCGGATGCGGGGAAGCGATAACAGCGCTCTTTGCCATCAGTCCCTTTGTCTCCTCCAGTCCCTCTGCGGCTTTGACAGCCGCCTCCACAGCGGCCACCTCTCCCGTCAGAAGAATGAAGGACTTTCCGCCCAGGCCTCTTCCCAGCCGGACTTCCAGAAGATCGATCTCCGCCGCCTTTACCGCGGCATCCGCGGCCTGTACTGCCGCGCACAGAGAGTACGTCTCCATGATTCCCAGCGCCTGCAGGCGGTCCACCATGGTGCACGCGCGGATGGCCGGCGCCACCTGGGGATCCACATTGGGGATCACCATACTGTCGATCAGCTGGCTCTCCGCAATCTCTTTGCCGGCTTCCACGGAAGAACGCACAGCGGCCACCTCTCCGGCTACGACGATATAATATTTTCCCGCGCAGACACAGCCTGCGCTGAGCAGCTCCACTTCCGCCGCCTTCAGCATGGCGTCGCAGGCCTGGATGCCTGCCGGTATGCTCATTACTTCATTCATGCCAATAGCGCCCATCGTCTCAC
>ERZ1643246.4048-NODE-4048-length-11976-cov-5.484691_pt1 | contig 11976 bp, 11 predicted proteins | sample MGYA00579265_ERZ1643246 | MGnify/ENA primary metagenome ERZ1643246 (study PRJEB29033, sample SAMEA4952261) | chicken gut metagenome | biome: Broiler Chicken; feature: Gastrointestinal Tract; material: Caecum | place: Ireland | collected 2018 | study: Broiler...
CGCTGGATTACCTGATGGTGGATCTGGCTACCGGACGGGTGGGCGATAAGAGCCACAGTTTCCATCTGGAAGAAGGACTGCACCGGATTACGCCGGGAATGTTCGACTACGATGCACTGATGTTTGACAATTATCAGGTGAAATCCGCATTTCTTGCGGGTCCGGACAAAAAGCCTTACATCCGGCTTTACACCAACAGTCCGGTGACGGCGTTCTGGTCGCCGGAGAAGACGGACGCGCCTTTCGTCTGCTTTGAACCGTGGTTCGGTATTCCCGACGGGGTGGATTTCTCCGGAACCCTGGAAGAACGGAAGTGGGAGCAGCAGGCCGGTCCGGGGGAAACCTATGAGGCGGGCTATCGTCTGGAGATTTTGTAGTATGTACCGGATATTTCTGGTGGAGGATGATGCGGTCATTGCCGATGCCGTAGCCTCCCATATCAGAAGCTGGGGATATGAAGCGGTGACGGCAGAGGATTTTGAACATGTGATGACGGAATTTGCCGCCTGCAGTCCGCATCTGGTACTGCTGGATATCTCTCTGCCTTTTTACAACGGCTTTCACTGGTGCGGCAGGATCCGGGAGGTTTCCAGGGTGCCGGTGATCTTTCTGTCCTCCGCCTCAGATAATATGAATATTGTTATGGCCATGAATATGGGCGGAGATGATTTTATCGCCAAACCGTTCGATCTCCATGTGCTCACCGCCAAGATTCAGGCCCTGCTGCGGAGAACCTATGAATTTGGAGGCAGGACAGAGATTCTGGAGCACCGGGGAGCCATATTGAATCTGTCGGATGGTACGCTGGATTACGGGGGACAGACCATTGATCTGACAAAAAATGAATACCGGATTCTGCGGATGCTGATGGAGCACAGGGGTCAGGTGGTTTCCAGAGACGCCATTATGGAACAGCTTTGGGAGACGGACAGCTTTATTGATGATAATACGCTTACCGTCAATGTGGCCCGGCTGAGGAAAAAACTGGAGCAGGCACAGCTTACGGACTTCATATCCACAAAAAAGGGTATGGGATATCTGGTGAAGTGAACGGAAAATGGAAGAAAAAGAAAAAATTTTCTGGCAGTGGCTCAGAGAGAAAATAAAAATTACAGCCGCTTATCTGGCGATAAGCGGACTTTATATGCTGATCAGCTGGCTGTATCATCTGCCGGTATCCGGCTGTCTGTATGCCTTTGGACTTACCCTTGCGGGGTTCCTCATTTATCTGGTCGGAGATTACATGAAAACACGCACACGGCACCGGATGCTGGCGGACGCCCTGCGCCAGAAGCATTTTCTGGGGGAAGGACTTCCGGAGGCATCCGGCCTGCTGGAAAGGGATTATCAGGCGCTTGCGAAAGCGGTCTGCCGTCAGTCAGAGGAGCGGGAGGCCGCCATACGGCGGCAGCAGAAGGAACGGGAAGAATATTATACGGTGTGGGCTCATCAGATCAAAACACCCATTTCCGCCCTGCGTCTCCTGATGCAGAAAGAAGAATTTTTGGGAAAACGGGAGATGGAGATGGAACTGTTTCGGGTGGAGCAGTATGTGCAGATGGTGCTTTCCTATCTGAGACTGGAGGATATGAACGGCGATCTGCTGATCAAAACCTGCGATCTGGATGCCATTATCCGGCAGGCAGTGAAAAAATATTCCCGTTTCTTTATTGCCAGAAAGCTGCGTCTGGTATATGAACCGGTGAAAACACAGGTGCTCACAGATGAAAAGTGGCTGGAATTTGTACTGGAACAGCTGATATCCAATGCGGTGAAATACACGAAAAACGGAGGTTCCATCCGTATCTGGATGGACGGCCCCCACACGCTTGCCATCACCGATACAGGCATCGGTATCCGCCGGGAAGACCTCCCAAGAGTGTTTGAGCGGGGGTTTACCGGTTTCAACGGACGCAGGCAGAAGCAGGCCACCGGATTGGGGCTGTATCTGTGCAGTCGCATTCTGAAACGGCTTTCCCACAGAATTTATATTGATTCTCAGCCGGGAAAAGGGACGACGGTGCGGATCGGCATGGATATGACGGATCTGAAGTTAAAGCTGGGTGACAGTGAATCTTACAAGAATGAAAGGTTGGAAAAAGAAATGTAAGCCAAAGCTAAGGCAGTACATTTCTTTTTTCATTATACTGAAGATGTCATAACGGTTCAGCCATCGGGCTGTTTTGTTTGTGGAGAAAGGCCGGTGTTTTCCGGAGCAGGTCTGAAAAAGGCAGACGTTTTTGGAAAACAGACGGCGAAGAAAGAGAGGAGCTGCGCAAATGGAAATACTGCATGTGGAAAACCTGAAGAAAATCTATACCACCCGTTTTGGAGGAAATCAGGTCCAGGCCCTGACAGATGTGAACTTTTCCGTGGAAAAAGGGGAGTATGTGGCGATCATGGGAGAAAGCGGCAGCGGGAAAACCACGCTGCTGAATATCCTGGCTGCTCTGGACAAACCTACGGGAGGAGTGGTGCTGCTTGACGGCAAAGATATTACAAAAATCCGGGAGAAGGAGATCGCTGCCTTTCGCCGGAACAATCTGGGGTTCGTGTTTCAGGATTTTAATCTGCTGGATACGTTTACTGTGGAAGATAATATATTTCTTCCGCTGGTGCTGGCGGGCAAGGAACCTGCGGAAATGAAAAGGCGGCTGCTGCCCCTGGCAAAAAAGCTGGGAATTCAGGAAATCCTGAAAAAATATCCCTACGAAGTTTCCGGAGGGCAGAAACAGAGGACCGCGGTGGCAAGGGCGCTGATCACGCAACCGCAGCTTTTGCTGGCTGATGAACCCACGGGAGCACTGGATTCCAGGGCTTCGGAAAGCCTGCTGGGACTGTTTCAGGAGCTGAACCGGGAGGGACAGACAATCCTGATGGTGACCCACAGTGTCCGGGCGGCCAGCTGCGCCAGAAGAGTACTGTTTATCAAGGATGGCCAGGTATTTCACCAGATTTACCGGAACGGGGAAAATGATGAGCGGATGTATCAGAAAATTTCCGATACTCTTACCATGATTGCGACAGGCGGTGACCGACATGAATAAAACGTTTTATCTGAAAATGGCTGCCATGAATCTCAGAAAAAACAGCCGCACCTACGGTCCCTATTTTCTTACCTGTATCGGCACGATGGCGGTTTTCTATATTGTCTCATCCATCGCCCTCAATGAAGGAATCCGGCAGCTGAGGGGCGGAGATTATGTATATGGAATCCTCACTATCGGAAGCGGTATTGTGGGACTGTTTTCCGTGATCTTCCTGTTTTATACCAACAGTTTCCTGATGAAACAGAGGAAGCGGGAGCTGGCGCTTTATAATATGCTTGGCATGGAAAAACGTCATATTGCCAGGATCCTGGGGTATGAAAGTCTGCTGGTATTCGCAGGCAGTTTTGTTTTGGGAACCGGAGGCGGCATCTTGCTGTCCCGGCTGTTTTTCCTGCTTTTGCTGAGGATCAACGGGATCGAGACTCCTCTGGAATTTTCCGTTTCCGTGGAATCCATCAGGTCTTCGTTCCTTCTGTTTCTGATGATTTTTGCCTGTATTCTGCTGAATAATCTCCGGCAGATTCATATCGCAAATCCCATGGAACTGCTGCAGAGCAGCCGGGCCGGGGAGAAGGAGCCCAAAACCCGGTGGGTGCTGGCCCTTGCGGGTCTTGTGCTGACCGCTTCCGGCTACTGGATCGCCATTCGCACGGAAAATGTGCTGCAGGCAGTGAACAACCTGTTTGTGGCCGTCCTGCTGGTGATGGCGGGAACGTATGCCTTGTTTGTGGCGGGAACGGTGGCATTTTTGAAAGCGCTGAAAAAGAGACCTTCGTATTATTATAAAGCCCGGCATTTCACCACCGTTTCCGGCCTGATTTACCGGATGAAACAGAATGCGGTGGGGCTGGCCAATATCTGTATCCTGAGTACGGCGGTACTGCTGACCATATCCACCACAGTATCCCTTTATTTCGGAAATGAGGACACGATCCGTTCCCGGTATCCTTACGATGTTACCCTGAATTTTCACGGGATAGCAGAGGAAAGCACACGGGATGAGATTTCCGGGGTCATGCAGGAGGCTGCCGCGCAGGCGGGCGTACAGGTAACCCGGAGAGAATATCAGAACTGGCTGGCCCTTGCGGCTGTCCGGGAAGGTGATGAACTGGTCACCGGCGATCAGGCCGGTGAGGAGAGAAATCTCCAGAATATCTCTCAGATCTATGTGATGACCCGTGAGGAATATCATCGGCTTACCGGCGCAGATACCCCGGAGGTGGATGCGGGAAAAGTTATGGTATATACGGCAGACGGAGATCTTCCGGAACGGATAAATCTGTATGGGACAGAATATCAGGTGGAAAAGGCACTTTCCGAATCCCCCGCTGAGGGTGAAAGCAGCCGTTCGGAGGAATTAACAAAGACATACTATGTGGTGTTGTCCGATGCCGGTGAAATGGAGGTCATCGACCGGAACGAACAGGCATTTCTGGGAAGAGAAGAATCATTTATTTCGCTGTCCGTCGGCATGGATCTGACAGGAAGCGAGGAGCAGAAGGCGCAGGCGGCGTCCTTCATGGAGGCGGCGGCAAAGGAAAAATCCTTTGGGGGGCTGTCATTCTATTACATGGAGAGCCGCCAGGAGAACCGGCAGGATATGCTGGCGATGAACGGCAGTTTTTTCTTCCTGGGAATTGTACTGGGCGCGGTGTTCCTGATGGCTACGGTACTGATAATCTATTACAAACAGATTTCAGAAGGCTATGAGGACAAGAAACGGTATGAAATCATGGAGAAGGTGGGAATGAGTCAGAAGGAGGTTCGTCAGAGTATCCGAAGCCAGACGGTGAAGGTGTTTTTCCTGCCGTTGGGGATGGCAGTGCTTCATATCGCGGCGGCTTTTCCGCTGATGCGGCGGGTACTGCAGGTGATGAGCCTGGACAACTGGCGGCTGTTTCTGGTATGTACCGGGGGAACTGTTCTGGTGTTTGCGGTGATTTATTTCGCGGTGTACAGCCTGACGGCGCGGACCTACTACCGGATTGTCAGATGAAGGATCCCTTTATGGCCATGCGGCCGGAATTAAGGAAACCCTGAAGGATCCCTTTATGGCCATGCGGCCGGAATTAAGGAAACCCTAAGAATTTTGTCAGACTTTTTTCGGGGGGATTCGTTATAATAATTGCATATCCGCCGGAATCATGGTAGAATCGTTACAGTTGCGCCGAAGGGCAGAACGGTTGTACAGATTTTATTACGGCAGCAAGAATGGCAGGCCTGCGGGTCTGCCGGTTCGTCTGCGGCGGGAGTCGGGAGAAACCGGTTCCTGCCGTAATGCGTTAAGCAATGGGGGAACGTAAAACGTGCCGCCCGCTGTAGATCAGAAAAAGAAAGAGGGATATGCGATGAGTCAGAAAAAGAGGCTGTCAAAGGCAGCCAGAAGAAGGAGACAGAGAAACCGGAGAGTGGCGCTTTTCGTGGTGGGGCTGTTGGCAGTGGGAGCTGTATGGCTGGGTATCCTGCTGTTTCTCAACGGGAAAAAAGAGGATGCCGGGCAAAAAAAGCAGACGGAGCAGCAGACGGAGGAAGAGGCCAATGTGACGGAAACGCCTCAGCCCACGGCGACGCCCACGCCACAGCCGCTGCCATCTGTGGATATGAGCGGGATCAACAGCAGATCCGGTATTCTGATACGGCTGTCCGATGGTCAGACAGTAGCCGAGAAGGATGCGGATACACAGATTTATCCTGCGTCCATGACGAAGATGATGACAGCGATTGTGGCGATAGAAAATATTTCGGATCTCAACGAACCCATCACCCTTTCGCCGGAACTGTTTGCTCCGCTTTATGAAGAGGGGGCTTCGATGGCGGGATTTGCGCCGGGGGACCAGGTGTCCGCGCTGGATCTGCTTTATGGCGTGCTTCTGCCTTCCGGAGCAGAGTGCTGTATCGGTCTTGCCGATCAGATTGCGGGATCGGAAAGCGCGTTTGCTGACATGATGAATGCCAAGGCCCAGGAGCTGGGAATGACCGCTACGCATTTTGTCACCTGCACAGGACTGCATGATCCTGAGCATTATACTACGGTGCGGGATCTGACTAAGCTTATGATCTATGCGCTGCAGAATGAAACATTCCGGACGATTTTCTGTACAAAGCAGTATACCACCTCCCCGGTGGCCAGCGCGCCGGACGGACTGACATTTTCCAGCAGCATGTTCGACAAAATGGACAGTCCTGCGGTGAATGGAGGAGAAATTGAAGGCGGAAAAACCGGTTATACCAGCGATGCCGGTCTGTGTCTGGCCAGTCTGGCAGTGGTGGACGGAACAGAATATATCTGCGTTACCGCGGGTGCAGAGGGAAATACCTGGACGGAACCTTATCATGTGTATGATGCGCAGAATATTTACAATCAGATTGATCCCTCTGCGGGAAGCGGCAGTGATCAGACGGACGGTACAGACGCGGCGGCATCTGACACCGCAGAGAACGCGGCAGCCTGAAGCGATTGAGGGCGGGAAGATTTATGAAAGTCCCGAACAGGCGACGGCGGAGTATTAAAAAGCTTCAGAAATTTTTAAGAAAAAGAAGAATATTTTCTTAAAGCTCCTGTGGTATGATAACATCATCAAAGGAGAAAAATTTATACTAACAAATTCGGATAGATAAAGCGCTTTCTGTGTATGCAGGAGGCGCTTTCCTTTTGTGCCCGTTCCAACAGATTTATCAATACGAGGAGTATGATAATCCTCTGTTTTATACCATGGAAACTTTTGTTAGCAGAAGTCTTTCCGGTTCGTATTCCCTGAAGGAAGGGGATCCCGGATATCAGACGTTTCTCCGGGATATCCGGGCTGTTTTCAGAAAGTATGAAAGGGATGGGAAGGTTAAGATGCCAAATAAAACCGTTGTCTATTTCGGACGTGTTTAAATTTTCGAAATTTTTGGGACTATGCAATTTTTCGAAAAAGGCATATAATAAAAAACAGAATCTACGCAGGAGGAATTGCAGGTCATGGCGATTGATAAAGTAAAGGAATATTTCAGACAGTTTGGAAAAGAACAGGATGTACAGGAGTTTCAGGTGTCCAGCGCCACGGTGGAGCTGGCGGCGGCGGCATTGGGGGTGGAAGGCGCCAGGATTGCCAAGAGTATGTCTTTTTACGAAAAAGAAGGGGATGGCTGTGTGATCGTGGTGACGGCCGGAGATCAGAAAGTGGACAATGCCAAATTCAAACATTTCTTCGGAATGAAAGCAAAGATGCTGAAAGGAGAGGATGTGGAACGCCTTACCGGACATGCTCCGGGCGGTGTCTGCCCTTTCTGCAATCCGGAGGGAACCCGGGTATATCTGGACGAATCCATGAAGCGATTTGAGACGGTATTTCCGGCCTGCGGCAGCGCGAACTCTGCCATCGAGCTGACTTGCGGGGAACTGGAAAAATATTCCGGCGCGCTGGAATGGGTGGATGTATGCAAAGCGGCCCAGTAGTATAAGAAACACCGGTTGTCCGGCGGCTTTTCCACAGAAAAATTTATGGATTGTTTAGGATTATGAACGGCTGATAAACAAGTATAAAATAAACGGGAAAGCCGCTGACAGACCGGGATTCTTCTGATAGAATAACAGCATGGAACGAAGTAAAAATGACGATTCTGCAAAACAGGAGGATTTATGATGACATTTTTCAGATTATATACCATGCTGCCGGATTCCCGGGGAAAAGAGATCCTGAAAGGAATACTGGACCGTCTGTTTCCGGGGGTAATCAGAGAACCGAGGAAGGTTCCGGTGCGTGTGCCGGTTTGCCGGCCTGAGGACAGGAGAAGATAGAATTCCCGGTTATTGAATACAGGAAAAGGCCGCAGATCCGCGATGCTTATCATCTGCGGGCTGCGGCCCTTTTTCTGCTCAATATTCAAAAGGAAATGCAAGCCTTATGCTCTCTCCACTTTACCGGACTTCAAACAAGAAGTACAAACGTACATCTTCTTGGATCCGCCGTTTACCTTAACCTTTACAGATTTTACGTTGGACTTCCACATTCTGTTGGATCTTCTATGGGAATGGCTTACGTTATTTCCGAAATGAGCGGCTTTTTCACAGATTGCGCACTTTGCCATGACTGCACCTCCTTAACAATTATTCTCTATATCTACTTGTACATAGATTCGCAACAATAGCTATTTTACCAGAAGAATATCTGTTTTGCAAGTAAAAATATAAATTTTTCAAATTAATATTTCTTTTTCAACGGAAACAGGTTATAATACTTACAGTATATACAATGCCGGATCATTTGGGGAATAGAATGAGTGTGCAGGAATGGAGGTAACCGTATGAAAGGGCGTATGAATACAGGATTGGGAGAAATCACAATCAATACGGATGTAATCGCCACCTACGCAGGAAGCGTGGCCGTGGAGTGCTTCGGAATTGTGGGCATGGCTGCCGTGAATATGAAGGACGGTCTGGTCAAGCTTCTCAGAAGAGACAGCCTGAGCCGCGGCATCAATGTTCAGGTGAAGGACAATAAGATCTCCCTGGATTTCCATGTGATCGTTGCGTACGGGGTCAGTATCCGGGCAGTGGCTGACAACCTGATTGACAACGTAAAATATAAGGTCGAGGCTTTTACCGGAATTGAGATCGAACAGATCAATATTCTGGTGGAAGGCGTCCGCGTGATAGATTAAGGTAGGAGGAACTTGAAACGGCTATGAATACGATAGATGCCAAACTGCTTGCCAGAATGTTTCTGGCAGGCGCCAAGAATCTGGATATTAAGAAGGAGTGGATCAATGAGCTGAATGTGTTCCCGGTTCCGGATGGTGACACGGGAACCAATATGACGCTTACCATTATGTCTGCGGTGAAAGAGGTGAACGCTCTTTCCGAGGTGACGATGGAAACTCTGGCAAAAGCCATTTCCTCCGGGTCTCTTCGCGGAGCGAGGGGAAACTCCGGAGTGATTCTTTCCCAGCTGCTTCGGGGATTCACCAAGGGGATTCGGGATCAGAAGGAGCTGGATGCGGTGGCGCTGGCCAGAGCCATCGACAAGGGTGTGGAGACTGCTTACAAGGCGGTTATGAAACCCAAGGAAGGTACGATCCTTACCGTCGCCAGGGGCGTTGCCGATAAGGCACTGGAGCTGGCGGACGAGGCGGAAGATCTGCAGCCGTTTTTTGAAGATATTCTGGCAGAGGCGAGAGCCGTTCTGGAGCAGACGCCGGAGATGCTCCCGGTGCTGAAAGAGGCCGGTGTGGTGGATTCCGGAGGACAGGGTCTGGTGACTGTGCTGGAAGGCGCATTTGACGCTTTCCTGGGGAAAGAGATTGATCTGGATTTTGAGGCCGGTGAAACGGCGAAGGTGACGAAGATTTCTCCTCAGGCAGAGGCGGACATCCGGTTTGGATACTGTACGGAGTTTATCATTGTGCTGAACAGACCCTTTGGGGAAGCCGATGAAAGGGAACTGAAGGAATATCTCAGTTCCATCGGGGATTCCATCGTGTGCGTGGCGGACGAAGAGATTGTCAAGATTCACGTACATACCAATGATCCGGGTCTTGCCATTCAGAAGGCCCTGACCTATGGTTCCCTGTCCAGAATCAAGATTGACAATATGCGGGAGGAGCATCAGGAAAAGCTCATTAAGGATGCTCAGAAAGTGGCTGCCCAGCAGGCGGCCGAGGACGCGGAGAAAGCCGAGATGCCAAGAAAGGAAGCCGGTTTTATCTCGGTATCCATCGGGGAAGGTTTCGGAGAGATTTTCCGGGATCTGGGAGTGGATTATCTGATCGAAGGCGGCCAGACCATGAATCCCAGCACAGAGGATATGCTGGAAGCCATTGGAAAGGTGAATGCGGATACCATCTACATTTTCCCGAATAACAAGAATATTATCCTGGCAGCCAATCAGGCCAGGGATCTGACAAAGGATAAAAAAATTGTGGTGATCCCCACAAAGACTGTGCCCCAGGGCATCACAGCGGTGATCAATTACGTTCCGGAGCGGAGCGCCGAGGAAAACGAGCAGGCCATGCTGGAGGAAATCGGAAATGTAAAGACCGGTCAGATCACCTATGCGGTGCGGGATACGCATATTGACGGCCGTGAGATTCATCAGGGCGACATCATGGGGATCGGAGATCATGGGATGCTGGCTGTGGGCAGCAGTGTGGCGGAGGTGGCCAGACAGACGGCAGCAGCCATGGTGGATGACGATACGGAGCTGATCAGCGTGTATTACGGAGAAGATTTCTCCCAGGAAGAGGCGGAAACGCTGGGAAGTCAGCTGGAGGAGGCGTATCCCTCCTGCGATGTGGAAGTAAATTACGGTGGTCAGCCCATTTACTACTGCATTATTTCCGCTGAATAGACAAAAAAATCGAGGAGGGTGCTGGTAAGATTCGTATGCGGATTTTCCGGCACCCTTTTGGGCTTTCAGAGGTAGACGATTCATGAACGAGACATCATCCATCCGGGATTTAAAAGGGATTGGAGAAAAAACAGAAAAGCTGTTTGCAAAAGTGGGCGTGCGTACAGTGGGGGATCTTCTGACGTACTATCCCCGGGGATATGATGTGTACCGGGAACCGGCAGCCATCGGTCAGGTAAAGGATCAGGAGCGGGCAGCCATTTTGGGAACGGTCACAGGAAACGTGGAAGTAAAGAGAACCAGAAATGTGACGGTGATCACCACCACCATCAGCGATCTCACCGGCCGCTGCCGCCTGACCTGGTTTAACATGCCTTTCCTTGTCAACAACCTGAAAAGGGGAAGTACATTCGTTTTTCGGGGAAAGATGGTCCTTAAAGGCAGTCTTCGTGTGATGGAACATCCGGAGATCTATACGCCGGCAGCCTATCAGGAAAAGCAGGATTCCATGCAGCCCATCTATGGACTGACCGCCGGTCTTACCAACAATCAGGTGACAAAGGCAGTGCGACAGGCACTGGGGCAGATGGATCTGTCCAGGGATTATCTGCCGGAAGAGGTGCGTCTTGAGGAGGAGCTGGCGGAGTATAATTTCGCCATATCCCAGATTCATTTTCCAAAGGATCAGCAGTGTTATCTCAGCGCCAGGAAGCGGCTGGCGTTCGATGAATTCCTTCTGTTTATTCTGGGAATTCAGAGGCTGAAGGAACAGACCGGACGGGAAGAAAATCATTACCGGATGAAGGAAGTCTGGAAGACGGAGGAAGTGATGGAGAATCTTCCTTATCAGCTGACAGGGGCTCAGAAAAACGTCTGGTATGAGATTGAGAGAGATTTGAAGGGGGAAAAGCTGATGGCCCGTCTCATTCAGGGAGATGTGGGAAGCGGAAAAACCATCATCGCCTTTCTGGCCATGATCATGGCGGCGGAAAACGGATATCAGAGCGCGGTGATGGCCCCCACGGAGGTACTGGCCAGACAGCACTATGATGCCCTGGAAAAACTGCTGGAGGAGAACGGGATGCGCGATGCCTGCCGCCCGGTACTGCTGGTGGGGTCCTGTACGGCAGCGCAGAAGCGGAGCATTTACCGAAAGATCGCTTCCGGAGAGACCAGGATGATTGTGGGGACTCATGCGCTGATTCAGGAGAAAGTGGAGTATGACAATCTTGCCCTGGTCATCACGGATGAGCAGCACCGGTTTGGCGTCCGTCAGAGGGAAACTTTTTCCAGAAAGGGAAAATCCCCCAACGTGCTGGTGATGAGCGCCACCCCGATTCCCAGAACCCTGGGGATTATTCTTTACGGTGATCTGGACATATCGGTGATCGACGAGCTGCCCGCAAGGCGTCTCCCCATAAAAAACTGTGTGGTGGACGCCGGCTGGAGGCCGAAAGCCTGGAGGTTTATGGAGGATCAGGTGCGCCAGGGAAGGCAGGCATATGTGATTTGCCCCATGGTGGAGGAAAGTGAAGCGCTGGAAGCGGAGAATGTGACGGATTATGCCCGGAAACTGCGGGAATATCTTCCTCCGC
>ERZ1643246.4049-NODE-4049-length-11967-cov-4.908747_pt1 | contig 11967 bp, 7 predicted proteins | sample MGYA00579265_ERZ1643246 | MGnify/ENA primary metagenome ERZ1643246 (study PRJEB29033, sample SAMEA4952261) | chicken gut metagenome | biome: Broiler Chicken; feature: Gastrointestinal Tract; material: Caecum | place: Ireland | collected 2018 | study: Broiler...
TGGCATTACAGTTTGTGCTGGGCCCAAGCGGCGCCGGAAAATCTCATTTTATCTATGAAAAAACCATTCAAGAATCTCTGGCACATCCAGATAAAAAATACCTGGTGATCGTGCCGGAGCAGTTTACGATGCAGACCCAGGGAGAACTGGTGGCGCTTCATCCCAGGAGAGGTCTTTTAAATATTGATGTTCTGAGCTTTAACCGGCTGGCCTACCGGGTGTTTTCCGAGACCGGAGGAAATACGCTGCCGGTGCTGGAGGAGACGGGAAAGAGCCTGGTGCTGCAGAGAGTGATCCAGGAAAAACAGAAAGAACTGAAGGTCCTTGGGGGAACCCTGCGGCAGCCGGGGGCCGTCAGCCAGATGAAATCTCTGGTATCTGAGCTTCTGCAGTATTCTGTGACGCCGGAGGAGCTTGCCCGCTGGGGGGAGCAGGAGGATCTGCTCTCCTTAAAGCTGCGGGATGCGGCGGTGGTCTATCAGGGCTTTTCGGATTATCTGGCGGAGAAATATCTGACAGCGGAGGAACTGCCGGACCTGCTCTGCGGTGTAATCGGAGAATCCCGCCTGGTAAAGGGAAGTACGGTGGTTCTGGACGGCTTCACAGGCTTTACGCCGGCTCAATGCCATGTTCTGGAACAGCTGTTTCGTCTCTGCGAACAGGTCTACGTGACGGCGGCGCTGGATCAGAGAGAGGATCTGTATCGGAAGGACGGTCCTCACAGGCTGTTCCACATGACCAGGAAGCTGATCCGCAGGCTGACGGAGACGGCGGCGCTGGCCGGGGCGGAGGTTTTAGCCCCCCTCTGGATCCTGCCGGGAGAAAAGAGCCGTTTTGCAGACAGTCCGGCGCTGAATTTTCTGGAACATCATCTGTTTCGGTACGGAAGAGAGGTCTGGAAGGAAGAGCAAAACGCAGTATCGCTCTGCGCGGCGGAAACTCCGGCCATGGAGATGGAGCATGTGGCGGGAACAATCCGGCAGCTGGTAAGAGAACGGGGCTGCAGATACCGGGATTTTGCCGTGGTGGCAGGGGATCTGTCTGATTATGGCAAAGAAGCGCAGAGAGCGTTTGAGGCAGAGGGAATTCCCTGCTTTGTGGACGAGAAGAGGCCCGCCCTGGCGAATCCCTTTGTGGAATTTCTCCGGGCGGCGCTGGATATGGCGGTGCAGAATTATTCCTACGAGAGCGTGTTCCGGTATCTGCGCAGCGGTTTTGGCAGTTTTACCAGGGAAGAAGTAGACAGGCTGGAAAATTATGTGCTGGCTTTGGGAATCCACGGCCGGAAACAGTATGAAGAGCGCTGGGTGCGGAGTTTCCGGGGAGCGGATCCGGAGGAGGCGGAGGCCATGAACAGTCTGCGCGGCCGCTTTCTGGAGGAGACGGAAGCCTTTGCGGCAGGAATGAGGGAGCGGCGTTCCACAGCCGGACGAAAGACCCGGGTGCTCTATGAGCTGATCGTGAGGGTGGACGCCCAGCGGAAACTGAAGGCGCAGGAGGAAACATTTGCCCGCCGGGGGGAAGCGGCTCTGCAGAAAGAGTACGCGCAGATCTACGGCATTGTTATGCGCTTTCTGGATAAGGTCGTGGAGGTGCTGGGGGAGGAGGCTGTGAGTCTCAGGGATTACCAGAAAATTCTGGAGGCGGGCCTTTCCGAAATACAGGTGGGACTGATCCCGCCGGCCAGCGATCAGGTGCTGGTGGGAGATCTTGAACGGACCAGACTGAAAAACATCAAGTATCTGTTTTTTGTGGGACTGAATGAAGGACTGGTACCAAAACCTGCCGGACGGGCGGGGATTCTCTCGGAGGCAGACCGGGAAACCTTAAGCGCCAGAGGGAGAGAGCTGTCGCCGACGGCCAGAGAAGAAATGTATATGCAGCGGTTTTATCTGTACTTAAGCCTCACAAAGCCCTCGGAGGGGCTGCATCTTTCCTACTGCAAGGCGGATGCGGGAGGGACTTCCCTGTTGCCTTCCTATCTGGTGGGTACGATCCGGAAATTGTTTCCGGCCCTTGAAATTCGGAATCTGGAAACAGAAGCGGACGGAACGGAGCAGCTGGAGACGCAGGCGGGTATCCGGGAGCGGTTTTTAAAAGGGCTGCACCGGGAACTGGAAGGGATCCGGGATCCGGCCTTCGGAGCGCTGTATCGCTGGTACGGAAAGGATGTGGAAAGAAAACAGGAGAGAAACCGTCTGCTCTCGGCAGCTTTTTATGAAAACCGCAGCGGTGGGATCGGGCGGACGGCCGCCCGCGCGCTCTATGGCAGAGTACTATCCAACTCCGCGACCAGACTGGAGCAGTTCTCCTCCTGCGCGTTTGCGCATTTTCTGAAATACGGGCTTCTGCTGCAGGAGCGTGCCCGGTACGAAGTCAGCCCGGCAGATATGGGAACCGTCATGCACGAAGCGCTGGAACTGTTTTCGCGGAAAATGGAAAAACAGAGGCTTTCCTGGAGGAATCTTACAGAAGAACAGAGAAATGTTCTGGCCGATGAAGCCCTGGAGGAGATTACCGGAGATTACGGAAATACGATTCTTCACAGTTCCAGCCGCAGCGAGTATCAGATTCAGAGAATCCGCCGGATCCTGCGCCGGACGGTCTGGGCGCTGCAGGAACAGATCAGCCGGGGAAGCTTTACACCGGAAGGGGCGGAGGTCGCCTTTTCTATGGGAGGGCTTCCGTCTCTGGAGATCGCTCTTTCTGAGGATGAGCGGCTGCTCCTGAAGGGGCGGATCGACCGGCTGGATGTGTGCAGAGAGGGAGACCGTCTGTATCTGCGCATCATCGACTATAAGACCGGCAATACAGCGATGGATCTGACTGAACTCTCGGAGGGCCTGCAGCTGCAGCTGGCCGTATATCTGAACGCGGCCATGGAGCTGGAGAAAAAGCGGAATCCCGATTGCCGCGTGGAGCCTGCGGGAATTTATTATTACCGGATCGGCGATCCTCTGGTAGAGGGAGCTGCGGGAGAAAGTGCAAAGGAGCATGAACGGGAGATTCTGAAAGCCCTGAGTCTGGACGGGCTGTCCAGAAAGGAAGAGGAAATCCTGTTTCTTCTGGACCGGGAGCTGGAAGAGACCGGGCATTCTGCGGTGATTCCGGTAGCTTTTAAGAAAGACGGCAGCCTGACCAGATATTCCCGGGTGGGAGACAGCGTGGATTTTTACGCGGCCTTAAGATTTACGGAGCGGAAGGTGCGGGAGATCGGCCGCTCGATTCTGGAGGGCAGGACGGAGGCGCAGCCTTACAAACTGGAAAAGCGGACCGCCTGTGATTTCTGCCCCTACCGGGGTGTGTGCGGCTTTGATGAGAGGCTGCCGGGATTTTCCTACCGGAGGATCCGCAGAATGACCCCGGAGGAGATCCTGAGAAAAATGAGAGAGGAGGCGGACTGATGGCGGCACAGTGGACAAGAGAACAGGAACAGGCGATCCGTCTCCGCGGAAGAAATATCCTCGTGAGCGCGGCAGCGGGTTCCGGGAAGACAGCTGTACTGGTAGAACGGATCCTTTCCCGGATCACAGATCCGGAGCATCCGGTGGATATCGACCGGCTGCTGGTGGTGACCTTCACCAGAGCTGCCGCCGGCGAAATGAAAGAGAGGATTGGCCAGGCGCTGGAAAAACGGCTCCTGGAGGATCCGGACAACGAGCATCTGCAGCGGCAGGGCGCCCTGCTGCACCATGCCAGGATCAGTACGATCCATGGATTCTGCACCTATGTGATCCAGAACTATTTTCACCGGATCAATCTGGATCCCGGTTATCGGATTGCAGACGAGGGAGAACTGAAGCTTATGAAAGGAGAGGTCCTGCGGGATCTGCTGGAGGAAGAGTACGCTGCCGGAAGCCGGGCATTTCTGGATTTTTCGGAGGCCTGCGCGCCGGGAAAAAATGACGGACGCCTGGAGGAACTGATCCTGCGCACAGCGGAGTTTGCGGAGAGCTATCCCTGGCCGGATATATGGCTTGCGGACTGTGAAAAAATATATCAGGCAGAAAGCCGGGAAGAACTGGCGCAGACGCCTTTTATCCGTTTTCTGGAGGAGGACGCCGCCCGAAGAATTCAGGATGCGCTCTCCGAGGCCAGATGGAATCTGAAAGAGGCCCTGGGCCCGGGCGGACCGCAGGAGTACCTTCCCATGCTGGAAGCAGATGTGGAGCTTTTGGAAGAACTTGGCGGAAAAGGGACCTACGGGGAATTTTATGAAGCATTTCGGGAATTGTCATTCCGAACACTGTCCAGAAAGAAGAGTCCGGACAGCGATCCGGAGATCAAGGAGCGGATCAGAAACCGCAGGGACAGCCTGAAGGACGGATTAAAAGAGATCCGGGAGCAGTATTTTTCCAGAAGCCCGGAGGAAGTGCTGGAGGAACTGGCCGGATGCCGGAGCTTTGTGGAGGAACTGATCCGTCTGACCCGGCGTTATCTCCGGGAGTACGGGGAGCGGAAACGCAGAAAAAATCTGATGGATTTCTCGGATCTGGAGCATTTTGCCCTGGATATCCTCCTGATACGGGACGGGGAGGGCGTCCGCAGGACGGATGCGGCAAAAGAGCTGGCAGCCGGGTTTGAGGAGGTCATGGTAGATGAGTACCAGGACAGCAACTATATTCAGGAGTATCTTCTGCAGGCCGTATCCCGGGAAGAGGAAGACGGAGGGAACCGGTTCATGGTCGGCGACATGAAGCAGGCGATTTACGGGTTCCGGATGGCCAGGCCGGAAATTTTTCTGGAAAAATATAAGACCTATTCGAAAGAAGACAGCGGACAGCAGCGCATCGATCTCGGGCGGAACTTCCGGAGCCGGGATCAGGTGCTGGATACGGTCAATTACCTTTTCCGGCGGATCATGGTGAAGGATCTGGGAGGGCTGGACTATGACAGCGATGCGGCGCTGTATCCGGGAGCCGCTTATCCGGAAAACAGAGCCTGCGGAACAGAAGTGCTTCTGCTGGATAAAAAGTCACCGGAATTTGAGGAGGACAGCAGCAAGACGGCTCTCCAGGAGGCAGAGGCGCTTGCGGCAGCACAGAAAATCCGCGCCCTGGTGGGGCATATGCAGGTGACCGACAAGGAAAGCGGAGAAATGCGTCCTCTGCGGTACCGGGACTGTGTGATCCTGCTGCGGCAGACGGCAGGGTGGGCGGATACGTTTGCGCGGGTTCTGGAGGAGGAGGGAATTCCGGCCAATGCCACCTCCCGGTCAGGCTATTTCCGGACGGTGGAGGTGGCTGCCGTGCTGAATTACCTCCGTATCTGCGACAATCCCAGACAGGAGATCCCCTTTGCGGCGGCACTCTACTCACCCATAGGCGGCGTGACGGAACAGGAGCTGGCAGAAATCAAGAGCCAGTATCCCGGGCAGCCCATTTACGAGGCGGCGGCTCTGTACGCGGAGGAGGGGAAAAAGAGCGGACTTCGGAAAAAGCTGACCGGTTTTCTGGAAAAACTGCAGAGGATCCGGGAAATCCTGCCCTACACACCGGTCCATCAGGTGATCCTTCGGGTGCTGGAAGATACCGGCTACGGCGCCTGTGCCGCAGCCATGCCCGGCGGGGAGCAGAGACAGGCCAATTTAAATATGCTGGTGAAAAAAGCGGTTGATTTTGAAAATACCAGCTACCACGGCCTGTTCCAGTTTATCCGCTACATGGAGCAGCTGGAAAAATATCAGGTGGATTTCGGGGAAGTCAGTCTCTATGGGGAGCTGGCAGATACGGTGCGGATCATGACGATCCACAAAAGTAAAGGACTGGAGTTTCCCGTGGTATTCGTGTGCGGGATGGGCGGGAGGATGAACGTGATGGACGCCAATGCTTCCGTGCTGCTGCACGCTTCTCTGGGGATCGGGCCGGAGTGGATCCGCCTGCAGGAGAGGACTCACAGCACGCCGCTGATCAAACAGGTGATCCGGAGAGCCATTCGACGGGATATGCTGGGGGAGGAACTGCGGGTGCTGTATGTGGCGCTCACAAGGGCCAAAGAAAAGCTGATCCTTACCGGCACCGTAGAAGATCTGGAAAAGAAAAAGAGCCAGATCGCGGAACAGATCCGGGACCTGGAGGGAAGACTGACCTACCGGACACTGTCCGGCGCGAAGTGCTACTGGGACTGGGTGCTGCCTGCGCTGCGGGATGCCGGTCCGTCCGGGGAGGAGTCTGTACCTGTCCGGATAGAGGTACTGACACCCGAGGCTATGGCAGTCAAAAATCTGGGTCATGGGGCTGCCCGGGAAATCTGGAAGGAAGAACTGAGGACCGGCCACGCAGCGCCGGAGGAGGATCCCGCACTTCGGGAGTTTCTGGAAAGACGGGATGCCTTTCATTATGCGTTTGAAGACCGGCAGGGAATTCCGGCAGCGCTGACAGTTTCAGAACTTAAAAAAGCCGGAATGGAAGGATTAGAGGAGCCGGGGCAGGAGCTGTATCCGGAGGCAGAGATCGTTCCCTATATTCCGGAATTTATGAAGGAGAATCAGGAGAGCCCATCCGGTGCCGTCCGAGGGACGATCTATCATCGGGTGCTGGAGTGTATGGATTTTAAACAGGATGTAACAAAAGAAAGCCTGCGTAAGCAGCTCCGTGCCATGGTTCAAAGCCGGAAGCTGACGCCCCGGGAGGCGGAAGCGGTGAAGCTTTTTCAGGTGGAACGGTTTGCCGCTTCCTCCATCGGACTGCGGATGCAGGCGGCCGCCAGACGGGGAGAGCTCTGGAGAGAGCAGCCTTTTGTGGTGGGGATTCCCGCCGCGGAGGCTGTGGAGGGCTGGCCGGAGGAGGAGATAATCCTGGTGCAGGGGATCATAGACGCCTATTTTGAGGAGAACGGATGCCTTGTCCTTGTGGATTATAAGACAGACCGGGTACTTTCCGGCCGTGGAAGGGAGCTGGCCGGCAAGTATGGCCGTCAGCTGGAACTCTACGCCGGGGCGCTGGAACAGCTTACCGGAAAAAAGGTCAGCGAGAAGATCATCTATTCTCTGACGCTGGGACAGGAGATTCCGGTCTGACCGTCTCTCATACCCGGCGGCGTCCGGAGAAAAAACTGCCGTGAATAGATTCCCGAAAAACAGGCCACACTTCGGATAGACACAGGATCAGTCGGAAAGGAGCGTGGCTTGCCGCATGAGCAAAAAAGAAAAAAAGATCCATCTGCATGAGCTGACCCCGGAGGAATCTCTGAAATATGAGATCGCGGAGGAACTGGGACTGTTGGATAAAGTGCTGGATAAAGGCTGGAAACAGCTTTCCGCAAAGGAGACCGGACGGATTGGCGGCCTGGTGACAAAGCGGAAGCGGGAATTGAACAGGGAGGCGGGAGAAGAAACAAAATGAATAAAAGAGGGGCTTGAACCGAAAAGTAAAAACAGATACAATGAGGAACATGAGGAGAAAGACAGAAATACAAAAACTCTGGAATAAAATACGCAGACCGCTGACATTTTTGCCGGCGGTCTGTATTGCGTGCCTGATTTTCGGCTTTTCCTCTCAGACAGGAACGGAATCCTCTTCGCTGAGCATGCGGGTAACAGAGGCTTTTGTGCGGGCGGCGGACCAGATCGCCGGCACACACTGGGAAGAAGAGGAAATCCGGGAAAAAGCGGAGCAATACAATCTTTATGTGCGCAAGGCGGCGCACATGACGGAGTACGCCCTGTTTGCTGCTGCGGTTTTCCTGCCTCTTGGAGGCTGCGGCCTGCGGGGCCGCCGCCGGATCCTCGCCGCGCTTTTGATCAGCGCGGCCTTTGCCGTCGGAGATGAGTGGCATCAGTCCTTTGTGGGAGGGCGCATGCCGTCTCCGAGAGATGTGGGCATCGACTGCGCGGGGGCGGGGATTGGGATCTGTGCGGCGTGGATGCTCAGGAGAAAACAAAAATAGGGAAGGCGGTAATTTTTACCTTTTCACTCTGGCCCCGCCGCCATGCATAAGATTTTCCACCTCTTCACGGCTGGCCATGCTCGTATCACCCGGAGTAGTCATGGCAAGGGCACCATGCGCAGCTCCATAGTTGACAGCAGTCTCTGCGCTTCCGGTAGTCATCAGACCGTAAATCAGTCCGGAGGCAAAGGAATCTCCGCCGCCTACCCGATCCAGGATTTCCAGATCTTTATAGTCTGCGGATTTAAAGATTTTACCATCTGCCCAGCAGAGAGCGCTCCAGTCGTTGACGCTGGCTGTTTTTACGGTGCGCAGTGTCGTAGCGACAACTTTGAAATTTGGATACACCTTGGCTGCTTCGTTAATCATTTTTTTGTAACCTTCCAGATTGAGCTTTTGTAATCCGGCATCATTTCCTTCTATAGAAAATCCCAGACAGGCGGTGAAATCCTCCTCATTACCAATCATGACATCTACATACTGTGCAATTTCTTTATTTACTTCCTGGGCTTTGGCTTGTCCGCCGATGGCACTCCACATAGAGGGACGGTAATTCAGATCATAGGAGACGATCGTACCGTATTTTTTGGCGGCTTTGATGGCGGCGATCACAGTTTCGCTGGATTGTTCGGATAAAGCCGCATAAATGCCGCCCGTATGGAGCCAGCGTACGCCCAGCGTTCCGAAAATATACTCAAAATCAAAACTTTCAGGAGTTGCTTTGGAAATTGCTGTGTTGGCGCGGTCGGAACAGCCAATAGCCCCGCGTATCCCAAATCCGCGCTCTGTAAAATTCAGCCCGTTTCTGCAGATACGGCCGATGCCATCGGTTTTTATCCATTTGATCAGAGAGGTGTCGACGCCGCCCTGAAGAATGAAATCCTCTATTAATTTCCCTATTTCATTGTCTGCAAATGCTGTAATGACACCGGTACGCATCCCGAAGCACTTCCGCAGTCCGCGTATCACATTGTACTCTCCGCCGCCTTCCCAGGCCCGGAAGCTTCTGGCTGTGCGGATGCGGCCTTCGCCGGGATCCAGACGGAGCATAACTTCTCCTAAGGAGACAGCATCATATTTACATTCCTTTTCGGGTCTTAATTCCAGATTCATAAATTTCCTCCTTCATCAATTATCGATCCATTTCCGGCTCCAGACCGGACAATTTGTGAGACTCTATAATAGCGTTTATTTCAGAAAAATCGGACAGAGGAAGATCGCCGGGGATTGTATTTTTCAGAGCGCTGGCGGCGTTTCCAAATTCCAGAGCGCGCTGATAGTTGCCAGCGTCTGAGAGAAGGCCATAGAGCACGCCGGAGACATACGCATCTCCGCTTCCAATCCTGTCTACAACTTCTATATTCCGATAGGGTTCTTCCTCATAAAAACAGTCGGTTTTTGCACTGTAAATCACAGAAGTAAAGGTATGCCTTTTTGGACTATGTACGGTCCTCTGGGTGGAAGCCACAACGGAGATAGGGTATTCTCGTGTAAACTGGCGCAGGATTTCCTGAACAGTGCCTGTTTTTTTGAAGGTAAGGCGCGCAGTATCTTCCGAGCAGAAAAAAATATCTACATAAGGAAGCAGTTCTTCGATATGATGCCGCGCTTCGTCACCAGTCCAGAGATTACTGCGAAAATTCACATCAAAAGAGATCATGGCGCCGGCTTTTTTAAAACGACGGATCATTTCCATACATGTTTTTCGCGTGCTGGGACTCAAAGCCAAAGTAATTCCGCTGGTATGAAAACAACGGGAGAAATCAAAAAGGCGATCGTCAAACTCTGAGATATGAAGCTTGTTTATGGATGTATGCAGTCGGTCGTAGACGACGTGAGGCTTTCTGGGATGAGCGCCATTTTCGTAATAGTAGATGCCGAGTCTGGCATCCCGTTCCGTATCATAGCGCAGAAAATCATCGCTGACACCATAGAAACGGATTTTATTTTTGGCATAGGTACCGAGATCATTATCCGGAAGTTTAGAAATGATCCCGGTCCGGAGTCCCAAAAGCGATCCGCCGGACAGTACATTGAGTTCTGCGCCGCCAACCTGCTTTTCAAAAATATCTCCGCGCACCAGACGTTCGTTGGAAGGAGGAGACAGCCGGAGAAGGACTTCTCCCAGAGCAAGAAGATCGAATTCTTTTTTCATCCGTTTATCCTCGAATTTCTTTTACAAGGTCGGCAGCTTCCCGGACCAGAGATCTGATTTCTGCAAAATTTCCGGACTGGATGAGCGCTTTTGCTACCATCCAACTTCCTCCGCAGGCAAAAATGCGGTCATAAGCCAGATAGTCCTGAACATTTCCGGCATGAATGCCGCCAGTGGGTATGAATTTTAAAGTCGTATAGGGAGCGGCGATCGCTTTGATCATTTTCAGGCCGCCGGCCGGCTCTGCAGGAAAAAATTTAACAAGATTCAGTCCGAAAGAGAGAGCCTGCTCTATTTCACTGGGCGTCTGGACACCGGGAATAACAGGAATTTGAAGTTCCAGACAGTGTTTTACGACTTCTGGATTCAAGCCGGGACTGACGATAAATTTTGCCCCGGCTGCTACGGCGCGGTCTATTTGGCTGACAGTGAGCACGGTTCCGGCACCAACAAGCAGATCAGGGTATTTTTCTGCCATGGTGCGTATGGATTCTTCAGCTGCGGCAGTACGGAAGGTGATCTCTGCGCAGGGAAGACCGCCTTCACAGAGAGCTTGCGCCAGGGGCCCAGCGTCCTGTGCAGAGTCTAAAACAACGACAGGAATAATACCGATTTTTTCCAGTTGTTTTAATGTGTCATTCATTGTAAAAACCTCCTAGTTTCATATTATGAAATATAGTTTTATAATATGGATTTAACTTTATTATATCGAGATCCGAAAAAAAGTCAAGGAAAGAAATATGCAGGATAAAGTTAGACTTGAGTGTAAGCAGAGGATGTGTTAAGATGGTTTCATATTATGAAACAGAGGTGAGAAAATGGAAGGAAAAAACCCGATACAGGTATCTGACAGATTGTTTCATGCGTTAGAGCTCCTGGCCGACCAGGGCGCTTTGGGCCTGATGGAATTGACAGAAATACTGCAGCTAAACAAAAGCACCGCACATCGTATTTTGACTTCTCTGCAGTATCTGGGATATGTTCGGCAGAGAAAAAGGGATGGAAAATATGAACCGACTTTGAAGATCGTAGAAATGTCGGAAAAAATCATGGCTCGTCTGGACGTGCTGGAAATTGTGCGCCCTCATTTAAAAAATTTGATGGAGCAGACAGGAGAGACTGTGCATTTTGTAAAACGGGAGGGAACAGATGCCGTTTATATTGATAAAGTAGAATCAACTTGTAATTCCATACAGATGGTATCCAGGATTGGAAGCAGAATTCCCTTATATTGTTCCGGGGTGGGCAAGGCATTAGCTGCAACTCTGAGCCGCGAGGAAACAGAAGAGCTATGGAAGAAGAGTACAATTATGCCAAGAACTCCTTATACGATTACGGATTATCGGGAATTTCTGTATGCCCTGGAAGAGGTGCGCAAGAGAGGCTATGCGTTGGACAATGAAGAAAATGAGACAGGCGTAAGATGTATTGCGGCTGCATTAAATATACCAGCTGGACGTGGAATTTATGCGTTTAGTATTTCGGCACCGGTAAGCAGGATGGATAACGGCCGTATTTTGCAATTGTCAGAGGATATATTAAAAACTAAAAAAGAAATTGAAGAAGAGATATTTTAAAAAAACTTGACAGGAAATGGATAAGAGAGTATAGTAAAGGCACAACTTGTCAGACAAGTAGAGAGGTGAAGGGCTTGCAGAAGATTGTACATCAGAATATTACCCAGCAGGTAATCGGGTTCATGAAAGAAAATATCGAATCAGGAAACTGGAAAGTGGGAGAGAAGATTCCTTCGGAGCACGAGCTGACAGCTCTTTTAGGCGTCAGCCGTTCAAGTATCCGTCAGGCGGTCAGCCATTTTGCCGGGATCGGTGTCCTGGAAAGCGTGCATGGAAAAGGAACCTATCTGGTAGATGATGAGGTGGAGGAGCAGTCCAATAAGAACAAAATTACGGCGGAGGACTGCC
>ERZ1643246.4052-NODE-4052-length-11961-cov-20.150596_pt1 | contig 11961 bp, 12 predicted proteins | sample MGYA00579265_ERZ1643246 | MGnify/ENA primary metagenome ERZ1643246 (study PRJEB29033, sample SAMEA4952261) | chicken gut metagenome | biome: Broiler Chicken; feature: Gastrointestinal Tract; material: Caecum | place: Ireland | collected 2018 | study: Broiler...
GTTATTTAATTATTTTTAAACTTTGGAATGTCTACTTGACAAACCCCAGTTCAAAATTGAATCGTTTTTTTGTTATATCTTAATGTTTTTTAATAAGCTATTAACATCAAAATTTGATAATACATTGGGTATAATATCGAGTATACAATCTTTAGTATTAGTATTTTCAAAGGTAATAATATCCACGTTTGAATTTTGAATTTTTAATAAACAAATAGGACTTGCAGTCAAAGATGAAGTATCACCGCTACTATTATTATTTTTCATATCAGCATTTAAGTTAAAAATTGTTATTTTTAACTTATAAACAGGAATAATAAATAGATCCGGTGCTACTTCTTCTTTTTTACCTATAACTACACGACCATCTAACAATTTAGAAATTAAATCAAAGCTTTCCATTAATCCTCAATCCTAACATTATATTTTTTAAACCAATAATCAATTTGATACAAGTAGGCCAATAAAGCTGTTTTCCTCATTAACTGACCATACCAAGGAACCTCTAATTCCTCCGTTGAATTTAATAAATCTTTTATTTTATTAACATCAAATAGTATATAAAGAACACTTGTTTTATCCTCAAGGCATTTTTTAACTAAATCTACAACCATTTTATGATACTTTACTGAATTACTTTTTGGATAAGGGCTCTTCTTGCGATGAACAACCTCATCAATTACAATATTTTCATAAGCATCTCGTAATAATTTTTTTTCAGTTTTATTTCTATATTTGTACTTATAAGGCACATTATATAAAAATTCTACTAAATCCTTATCACAAAATGGTACCCTAACCTCTATAGAAGCTCCCATTGTCATTCTATCTTTTCTATCTAATAAATTAGCCATAAAATATTTAATATTTAAATAGCTTAATATTTTATGCTTTTTTTCTAAATTTGTATCAGTATCTAAAACAGGTGCTTCCTTTACTGCCATATCATATTCTTTTTGAATATAATCCTTTAAATTAAGCTTTTCTCTATATTTATCATTTAATAGCTCCTCACGATATTTAACATTTCTAATCCAAGGAAAAGCAGATTTGGCTTTTTCCTTTTTATAATACCATGGATAACCAGCAAAAACCTCATCTGCAGCCTCGCCACTTAAGGCAACCTTATGATATTTGCTGATATTTAGGGCTAAATAATACATAGAACTATCAATATCAGTCATTCCAGGACTATCCTTTAGCTCAACAGCCTTTTTCAAATATTTTACAAGGGTATTATTATCTATTATCACATTGTGATGTGTAGAGCCTATAGCTTCACTAACCTTTTTAGCATATAATCTGTCAGGCGCTATTTCATAATCATTTGGTTTAAAATCTTTGATATTGTCCTCATAATCTATACTGAAGGTATCTAGTTTATGAGAATTTTTCATTACAATTGTAGAAATTATCGATGAATCAAGTCCTCCAGAAAGAAAGCACGATACACCAACATCAGAAATCATTTGCCTTTTGATAGCATCATTTAGCATATTTCTAACCTTGCTTACTGTTTGTTCATAGCTTAAGGTAAATGGATATACTCTTAACTTAAAATATTGGCTAAACTCAATCCCCTTAGATTTACTAAATTTAAGCATATACCCAGGTTTTAATTCATATATATTCTTGTAAACAGTTTTACCTTGAGAATGTGATGGTCCCATTCCTAATAATTCACACAAGCCCTCTGTATTAACCACAGCTTCATGGGTATAAGCTAAAATAGCTTTAATTTCACTAGCGACGAATATATCATTATTTATTACAGTGTAATATAAAGGCTTAACTCCAAACATATCACGAGCCACGTAAACCTCATCATCATGAGTATAGACAAAAGCAAAGATACCATTTAAATAGTCTAGGGCCTTTTCCTTATAGGTCATTAATAGCTTTAACAACAACAGCGTATCACTGTGATTTTCTAAAGTAACATTTTTATTTTTTAATAATCCCTTTAAAAAATCAATATTATATAGCTCTCCATTATAAATCAAGTGATCGTTTAAAATGCTCATAGGTTGTTTACCATTTTTTAAATCGATAATTGAAAGCCTTTTATGACCAAAACTATGATTCTTAGTAAATAAATAACCAAATTCATCAGGTCCTCTATGATTTAAAGTATCACAGGCATTTATAAAGTCACTATAGTTTGTTTCTGTATAAAAATTGCTTTTATAAACAATTCCACACAAATATATCACTTCCTATATTAAATTATGATAATAAAAAATAATTGTGCATCTTTAAATATATTTTTATTTTCATATTTACTTTCATATACCAATAGAATTACAATAAAAGTGTATAGAAGCGATAATAAATTAAACAGGAGGAAAATTATGGATCTAATTAATGATTTACAAAACAAAAAATACAAGCTGCTATTACTAATAGGGAAACCTGGTAGTGGAAAGTCTAAATTTTTGCATAACTACTCTATGGAAAAAGGAATACCAATTCTTAATTTAGACACTATTCTAGGTAAAAAAATACCAGATGGTAAGAACTCTAACTACATTTATGATTTTGTAAGAGGCTTTTTAAAAACTTATCAACAAAAAGAAATCCTTTTAGATAAGAAAACTATTTTATATCAAGATGATACAAACATAGATTTATTAGATTTCTTAAAGGAATTATCCACTAACAAGGTCGTAATTGCGACATGGAATGGCTATACAAAGGATAATAAACTATATCATGTTTGTACTGCTTTAAATAAAACAATTGAATATAATTTAAATGATATAGATTGCTCTTATATCGAGTTAAAATAAAAATAAAACATGGAAGGTCTTAAAGTCCTTCCATATTTCATTTTTAATATTTAATCATATTTTTTGGTTATAGCCACAGACATATGATCCTTATCAGGATACATTGTTCCTGAATTAATATTTAGCATTTCTAATTGCTTAGTAATATATTTTCTATGAACAATAAACACTCTTTCCTTTGAAACAGTATCAAGCTTAACATGCTCGCCAGTTAAATAATTACATAACCCAAATAATATAAAGCTTCCACTTTGGGCAATTATTCTTTCATTAATCATACCAACCTTCACATGGCGTGGTTTTAATAAAACCTCAGGGGTAAAAAATGATTCATCAAAGGATGGTAATTCATTTAAAACTTCCGCCACAAATCTACGATAGCTAATTGAATTTCTTAATATTGTTAAATCATTCTTTTCTTGTGATTCTATTATCTTTTCATATAGTTCTTGCTTATAATTAGTTTCTAAAACTGCAAGACAAGATAATAATGTTACAGCATTACTGTCAGAATATTTAACATTTTTAATATCCTCACTCATTACAATAACTTCCCCAATACCATAATTTTTATTACGATAATTAGTCGGTACATCGCAAGCCATATATAAAGCGACAAGAGGATTTGAGGTTGTATCTAATAATCTAGTAGGCATTCTATAGTGCTGCATAGTAGTTAAAATCTCAATATACTTCTTATGTGATAATTCATTATAAAAATGTGTTTTAAAGTCCATATACATATAGCTTTCATTATTAAAATACTCTTTTTTTCTATAAAGTGATGGTACCAAAGAATATTTATAATAATAATGTCCTCTAAAGAAATGCTCTTTATTAGCTGATTTAGCTGTTATTTGTTCTATTGTAGAAATATAATCTTGCACTGTACCACACACATAATTTCCGTTTGGTAATTTACAAATGTTGGCTAAAAATTCTAAGAAATCTCCACCTGTAAAAAGCTCAAATTCATCATTAAAACCAAGATTATCTAAAGTTAGACTGCTTACATTAGGAATAGTCCTATTACTTTTTAAAGCATAAACATAGACGAATCCATTTGCTCTAGTAATTTTATAACCTATATAATCATTATTTTTAGGCTGAGAACTAACTATTGGTGTAATATCACTATCTGTAATAACAAATGAGCAGCCAGTAATTAATAGATATTCATCTTGTGTCTTCTCACTAACAAAATAAAATCCAAAATCAGGATCTTTTACAAAAGCTCCTCTTAATTTTTTATCCTCTAATATTAGATTATAAATGTATTGCATAAAATCACATCCTAATTTATTTTAGCACATTTTATAAATATTATCTATATGGTTTAACCTTCATTACATTATCATAAATATAAAACTCAATGTTCCCACAATCCTTAGTTTGTAATACTGTTGATGTTTGTTCTAACAAGCTTACAACCTCTAAATCTGGCAAGCCATAATAGTTATCACGCTTAACCGATATGACACTATAATCTGGATTTACAAATCTTATAAAATCTTTTTGCGATGAAGTCTTAGAGCCATGATGTCCTACCTTTAAAACATTAGATTTAAGGTTTATATTACTTTTTATAAGGTCATCTTCCTCTTGTATTGTCATATCACCAGTGAATAAAAAGCTATAACCATCAATATTAAACTTTAATACCAAAGAATTGGAATTATTATCTTCATACCCTCTTATAGGGGCAATAATATTAACCCTAACATCATCTAAATAAAAATAATCTCCCTTTCTTAACCTACAGCCTTCTATATTAAAGCCATCATCATAATATGGTATCATTATATTTTTAACATTATAATAATCAATAATTTCACTAGCTTGCTTAATATGATCATCATCAGAATGAGTTAAAATTAAATAATCAATTTTTTTAATACCTTTCGATTTTAAAAAATCTATACAATTATAGGCATCTATTAACATAGTCCCTCTATTATGACTTAATTCAATTAGGGTCGAATCTCCTTGTCCTACGTCAATAAAGGTAATCAGATTATAAGGATTTATAAGTTTAATATTATTAATAAAAAATAAATACAAAGACATTAATAAAAAATATTTAAATTTATTTTTTCGGCTAGATATTACCACTAAATAAAAAATTATATAATAAATAAAAGCTTGCAATATATTAAAACTACCAAATTTGATTATTAATGCCATTTGGTTTAAATTTAGTATGTAGCTATTTAACCCTAAATATAGATACCTTAATAAACCATCAAGCACTGGTATAATTGCTAATAGATATGTAATTGGTAATACAATATAAGAAATTAAAATAGTAATTATAGGAGCAAACATTATGGCAAAAAGAGAAATTTCATAATTAAATGATAGTACTATTGGCAATGTTAGAAAGTATATACAAATTGAAGTTAAATATAAATTTAAAAAGCTATTTTTTATTTTTATGATGTCATTTTTAAAAATTAAAAAAAAGCTAACTAAAAAGCTTAAGATTAAACCTAAATTATAGATTCTATAAGGATTAAAAAATAACATAAATAATAAGGTTAGTGAAAAAATATCAAGTCTAGTATAGTGATTATAGCCTTTTTTATTCAAAAATTTAAAAAATAAAAAAAGAAAGGCTCGTAAACATGAATAAGGAAATCCTAAAATTAAGCAATATATAAAGATAATTGTTATAGGTATTACCTCAGAATAGAGCTTTAAAAATTTTAATAAAATAAAAGCTATTATTTTATAAATTAGCATTATATGTAAACCACTAATTGCTAAAATATGAGATATTCTAAAACATTATAGCCATTTTTTAAATCATCATCAAAATTATTATTTTGAAATATCATTGCTTCAACATATAAAAAACTATCAGAAGATAACTTGTCTTTTAAATAATTTAAAAGTAAATTTTTTATTCGTTTAAATGAAATAACCGTTTTAACATACTCTATATTTGTAATTTTAGCTTGATAAGAAATTCCTAATGATTTTAAATATAATTTATAATCAAAATCATTTTGATACGATTTACCATCTAAGTCAGAAAATTCTAAACTACAATTTATTACATCACCTGGTAGATAATCAAGGCTATCCCAAACTATTATTTTGACATTTTTATACTTAAGTATGGCTCTATCATCATATACATCACTGATGGTTAATTCATAAGATTCTTTTAAATCTATCTTTTTAGAATTTTGATACATTAATAAAATTACAATAATAAGCATTAAAAATATACTAAATATAAAAATATATTTATCTTTTAATAAATAAATTAAATACCCTATTAAAATGATTACAAAATAATGATAATGGTAAACTAAAAGAAGCAACAAAACAGCCACTAATAGAAAATGGATTTGATTACAAAATGGCTTGTTTTTTAATTCTTTCCATAATTTCATCAGATACACCTATCAGTTTTTGCAACTCCTCAAAGCTTTCTATTTTTTTTATATCACGATATTCTATTATAGCAGCTGCTCGTTTTTCGCCGATTCCATATAGCATAATTAGTTCATCCTTGTTAGCACTATTTATACATATCTTTTCTGATTCTAAATTAGCATTATTACCATTATCGCTGGATTTAATATTTATAATTGTATCTTGAAAATACTGTGTAGTTAAATCATTTTCTAATATGCTATAATCATTTACATAATATCTTAAATATCCAACTATATCTCCATATGTAGAGCCGTAAGGTACTTTTAAAACAACATCATCACAAACTATTTCTCCGGTTATAGTTATATAAATATATCCTTTAAATTCATTGTTACTAATGCTATCGTCTTTTTGCTTAGATATTGTAGGTATTAACGCCAAAGCTATCGTAGCCAAAACTATTAAGACCCCTATTATAATTTCCTTCTTTTTAACCATACATTTTCTCCTTTCATAAAATATATAGTTAAATTAAGTAATTTTTTTCTAAATTATATTTATAAGCATTAAAAAAAAGATAATTTTATTAAACTACCCTTTTATAATTTAGATTCTAATAGGTATATGAAGCAACCACTTCATCATCTATAGTATACAAAGTTATTTTATTATCTTCCCAAACGCCATATCCCCTTTTAGAATTATTCTTAGGAATGGTAATACTTCCTGGATTAATATATATTTGCGAATTTTTATCTTCACAACAAGGAATATGCGTATGACCATATAATATAATCTTAGCATTTCCAACATAGCTATCAAGATGATGACCATGTTCTAAATGAACAGAAATGTTATTAATAACAGTATCATAATTTTCTAAAATAGGAAAATCTAAGACCATTTGATCTACTTCAGCTTCACAATTGCCTTTAACGCATAAGATTTTATCCTTTAATGGGTTTAAACAAGCGATAACCTCTTTGGGACTATAGTGTGGAGGTAAGTCGTTACGAGGACCATGATACAATACATCACCTAAGCATATAATCTTATCACATTTTAAATAATTAAACTTATTAATTAAAAACTTTGTAGAATCAATTGAACCATGAATATCAGAACATATTAAGTATTTCATTCGGAAGTCACCTTTAATAATAATTTTAAGCCATCATAAATTTGAGCAAATTCACCTTCGCTTAATGACTCAAACATTGGCCAAGTAAAATCATAAATATCAAGATTAATATCTTTTGTTATCTTCTTAGATTTATCTGTAAGACCTATATACATAACTCTTGCATCATCTTTGCTTTGTACTTTTTGCAAAAAGCCTTTTTCAACCAATCTATTTATTAATGGAGAAATTGTATTTGTCGACTTGTGAAGTCTTTTACAAATATCTGTAACTTTTGTTTCATCAGGATGATGATAAATATCTAACACAATAACAGCTTGAATTGAAGATAGTCCATAAGGAGCACATAGGGCATCACGAACATTATTGAAATAATTTGACAATGCCTTAATCATCTCTATAATTTCTTTTCTTTTTTCAATATCGTTATTCATAATGTAGGTTATAACTAATAAAGAATTAGTTATGTCTCCTTTCTAGATTTTTATAGAACTTATATCCTATATAGTAATTATACTTTAAAATCTATTTTTTGAAAACAACAAATGAAAATAATTTCAAAATTATATTAATAAAAAAGCAAGGACTTTAAATCCTTGCCATTTGTTTTATTCAACATCAACTAAAGACATTGTTGTAGCTGTAGCTTGAATAATTTTTTCTCCAGCCTCAAGTTGTAATTTTTCTTTAGCAACCTTCATTGCATCTTCCATTGTACCTAATACTGCTTGTACACCCCAAACTATTGATAAAGTACGGCAATCATCAGCATTGTCACAAGCAAAGAAAATATCACTTGCTGGACGATATTGTGATAAAGCTAAGGCAAACTCAACATCACCTTGAGCAACTACTGCAGGAATTTCAAATACTGCAGCAAGAGAAGCAACTGCTAAACCGATAGCATCACATTCATTTTTCTCTTCTTTACCTTCAACTACATTTTCAATCATCATTCTATGATCGATGCTTTCCTCAGCCTTTTCATCAATCTTAGCCATATAAGAAACAGCCTCGAATGGATAATCACCTTGAGCAGATTCTCCTGAAAGCATTGTAGCACCTGTACCATCTAATACAGCATTATGAACATCTGAAACCTCAGCACGAGTAGGACGTGGATTTTGTTGCATTGAATCTAACATTTGAGTAGCTGTAACAACAATCTTACCTTGAGATTGAGCTAAGAAAATCATATCCTTTTGAATTTGAGGTAAATCCCATGCATCAACATCTACACCTAAATCACCACGAGCAACCATTACACCATCAGAAAGCTTAATAATTTCTTCCATATTATCAACGCCTTCTTGATTTTCAATCTTAGAAATAATCTTAATATGTGTATTTCCCTTGCTAGCTAATATATCACGAATTTGTTTAATATCATCTGGACGACGAACGAAAGATGCAGCAATGAAATCTAGACCTTGGTCACAAGCGAATTCCATATCTGCCTTATCTTTTGGAGAAACGTAAGGCATATTTAAAATTACGCCTGGAACATTACAATTTCTCTTATTCTTTAACTTACGATCATTTTGAGCTTCACAAATTAATTCCTTGTTTTTAGCATCCTTTTCAATTACCTTTAAAGTTAAATTACCATCTTCAATAAGAATCTTTCCACCAACTGAAATATCATCATATAATCCTGGATAAGAAATAGCGACCTTCTTAGCATTTCCTAAGAAAGAATAATCCATTGTAATACGAATAATATCTCCTGTATGAAGCATTACTGGTTCATCATTTTCAAGATAACCTGTTCTAATTTCTGGTCCCTTTGTGTCTAAGCACATACCAACGAACCAACCCTTTTCAGCATTTAATGCCTTAACATTTTTAATACGGAATCCTTGCTCCTCATAATCACCATGAGAGAAATTCATACGCATTACGTTCATTCCTGCTGTACCAATTAATTTTTCTAAGCAATCCTTTTGCTCACTTGCAGGTCCAATTGTACAAACTACTTTTGTTTTTTTCATTGTTTATGTCTCCTCTTAAATTTATGATATTTTTTGTACTAATTTAAATAGCTCCTCATTTGGCTTTCTTTTCATAGCCAACGCTTCTTCTATTGGAGTATAACATACTTGATTTTTACGTATACCTACGCATACACCAGTTATTCCCTCATGTAGAAGGTCTACAGAATACTTGCCCAATCTTGCAGCAAGTAAACGATCCTCAGGGGTAGGAGCTCCTCCCCTTTGTACATATCCTAAAATAGTAGCACGACACTCATAGCCTGAATATTGTTCTACTTCTTTAGCTAATTGATAAACATCAGTTAGATGCTCAGATATAACTACAATGGCATGTCTACGACCAGCTAATCGATTTTGCTTCAAATCTTCTAATAGCTTTTGCTTATCAAAGCCAGTATCATTTGTTATTATGTACTCAGCACCACAACATATTCCTGAATATAATGCCAAATCACCACAATATCTTCCCATTACCTCAATAATTGAGCATCTTTGATGTGATGATGAGGTATCTCTAAGTTTATCTATAGCTTCACATGCTGTATTCAATGCAGTTGAAAACCCAATAGTTAAATCAGTCGAAGCTATATCATTGTCGATGGTACCTGGTATACCAATAGTTTTTATTCCCATTTCATGCAAACGAAGAGCACCTGTGTATGTTCCGTCGCCACCAATACATATTAATGCCTCAATATCATTTTTTTGAAGCTGTTTTACAGCCAATTGACGAACTGTCTCATATTTAAACTCAGGAAGTCTAGCTGTACCTAATATGGTACCACCCTTATTTAAAATTTCTGAAACGTCCTTTCTAGAAAACTCTTGAAATTTTCCTTCAACTAAACCTCTATAGCCGTCAAAAATCCCAAAAATTTTGTCGTTTGAAGCAATCGCAGCTCTAACAACTGCACGTATTGTAGCATTCATTCCTGGAGCATCGCCACCAGATGTTAATACACCTATTCTCATTCAACATCACTCCATGTACCATTATATCACAATTTTTGACACCTTCAAGAAAATTATTTATTTAAGCACAAAAAATAATCATTTTATGATGAATTTTTAATCTAGTTATTTCTTGACATTATCGATAATTTAATCTAGAATTTAATTAAGGTTATAGCTTTTAACTAAAAAACAATTTAAGGAGAAAGATAGTTATGAATAATTTAAAAGGTGCAGCAATTATTGGACAATCAGGAGGTCCAACATCTGTCATCAATGCTTCTGCAGCTGGAGTCTTTATCGAGGCGCTTAAGCAACCAAATATTACCAGAGTTTATGGAGCTGCTCATGGTATAAAGGGTATTTTAAACGAAGAATTTTATGATATTAATCAAGAAGATTTAAAAGAATTAGAGCTTTTAAAAACAACTCCATCATCATCTATTGGTTCAGTGAGATATAAGCTTAAGCCATTAGATAAAGATGATAGCGAATATAAAAGACTACTTGAGGTTTTCAAAAAGTATAACATAAGATATTTCTTCTATAATGGCGGTAATGATTCTATGGATACATGCAATAAGGTATCTAAATTCTTTAAAGATTCTGGATATGAATGTTTTTGTATGGGAGTTCCTAAAACAATAGATAATGACTTGTGGGCAACAGATCATTGTCCTGGATATGGATCTGCTGCTAAATATGTAGCAACCTCATTTATGGAATTACGTTGCGATGCTACAGTATATGATACTCCTATGGTTTCTATAGTTGAGGTTATGGGAAGAAACGCTGGATGGTTAACTGCTGCTTCTGCCTTGGCTTCATACAAAGGATGTGGACCAGATTTAATTTATTTACCTGAAATACCATTTGATTTAGATAAGTTCTACCAAGATGTTGAAAGAGTTTATAAGCAAAATAATGGAAAGGTTTTAATAGCTGTATCAGAAGGTATAAAAACTAAGGATGGTAAATATGTCCCTGAATTAGTATCTGATAACATTGCTCAAGACTCTTTTGGTCATAAACAATTAGGTGGTACTGCTTCTATTTTAGCTGATTTATTAAAAAATAAAATGAATGTGAAAGTTAGAGCAATTGAATTTTCATTATTACAGCGTTGTGCACAACACTTAGCTTCTAAAGTGGATGTAGAAGAGGCATTTAATGCTGGAAGTGAAGCCGTTAAAGCTGCTTGTGAAGGTGTAACTGATTATATGATTGGCTTTAAAAGACATATGAATAATGGTAAATATGAATGTGAATATATAAGAATACCACTTGCTGATGTTGCTAATGCTGAGAAAAAAGTACCTCTTGAATGGATTACTCCAGACGGAACTGGATTGACTCAAGATTATATAGACTATGCTCTTCCTCTTATTCAAGGTGATTGCAAAGCTCCATTAGAGGATGGTCTTCCAAGATTTGCCAAGCTTAAAAAAGTTTTAGTTGAAAAGAAATAATTATAATCCCCATATGATTGACCATATGGGGATTATATATTTTTTAATTGTAATTAACATTATTTTATTTGTCTACTTTGGAGATATCATATCAGAGGCAAAATCAAAATATATATATTAAAAAAGAGCTATGAAAAAACCTAACTTTTGAAAGTTGGGTATTTCAGAGCTCCTATTTTTATAAAAAAATGGCGCCCGCAATAGGACTCGAACCTATGACACCTTGATTA